>Ga0302306_10001158_pt1 | contig 14699 bp, 24 predicted proteins | sample III_Palsa_E3_1_FD_198761 | JGI IMG/M metagenome (GOLD analysis project Ga0302306, IMG submission 198761) | Peat permafrost microbial communities from Stordalen Mire near Abisko, Sweden - III_Palsa_E3_1 | ecosystem: Environmental > Terrestrial > Soil > Palsa > Peat permafrost | place: Sweden...
GATGTTGCGCTGTTTGCACCGTAGCCTGATGTTGCGCTGTTTGCACCGTAGCCCGATGTTGCGCTGTTTGCACCGTAGCCCGATGTTGCGCTGTTTGCACTGTAGCCCGATGTTGCGCTGTTTGCATATCTGCCCGATGTTGCGCTGTTTGCACTGTAGCCCGATGTTGCGCTGTTTGCATATCTGCCCGATGTTGCGCTGTTTGCACCGTAGCCTGATGTTGCGCTGTTTGCACGGTCGCCCGATGTTGCGCTGTTTGCACCGTAGCCTGATGTTGCGCTGTTTGCACCGTAGCCCGATGTTGCGCTGTTTGCACCGTAGCCTGATGTTGCGCTGGAATTTTCTGTTACTTCTTTAGCTTTAGAAAAAATGAACTTAACAGCACCATTAATTAATGATGACATACTAACTTCTAATCCTATTTCTATTTTAGAGGTGGCAACCTTACTATCATCTGTATGATAGGAGAATTTATCTTTACCAATTACTTCGGTAAACCTGTTACCATTAGTTGGCGCATAATAATTAAACACATCTAACGGATTTTCACAATAATGAAACCCATTATTACAAGTCGATGGCTCACCTTGTTCCTCGAATTCTTTGCCTATTTCATATTGAAAATTACGGCACTTTAAATCTTTGTCAAAGCCTTTATACCCTTTGACTGTTTTTTCTTCTTTTGCTTGATCTGCAACTTCTTTTTCTTTTTTCATTTTGTTTGACTACTTTTTAATTTGTTAAAAATAAGCAGGTATTTGAACTCGCTTCGCATACCTGCTTTAACCTAAACCTTATCACAATGTAGCGGTTGCTACGTACCACCTAATCCCCGCTATGTTGTAGCGGGGTAGCAGACCCTGAAACGTTTATCAAGGCAAATCAGAGTGTTTTTTAAATAGGCTTAAACCTATGATTATTTTGTATAATAGCAATTGGTTTGTTACCCCTGTAACAGGTAATATAGTCTATACGCCAAGATGAACCAGTGCTTACAACCTCAACAACTTTTCCTACGTAGTCAAAAAGAATATTTGATTGAAATTTAATGTGTTCAAATTTAACAATGCCGCCTTTTCTTACAAGGCGTTCACCACTAAACAAAGACCCCTCGCTACCTCTTTTATCTGCCATGCTTATTGCCTATATAAATTAATAATAAACCAATTGGTAAACATAGTATCATAAACCATATAAATATAGATTGAAGCATGTTTAACGTTTTAATATTTCTTTAATTCTACTAACAAATATTTCTTTAGTATAGCTATCCGATGTGCTATTAATTTCTTCAAAAGTATTTCTATTAACCCGTTTAGCTAAAACAAATGGATTATAGCGTTCATCAGACGGGTGATAATGCTTTATACCAACCTTATGCACCTTATATGTAAATTCAGTTCCCATAGTAAAAATAGTACCAACGCTTATTTTATTATCTACTAAATACATAAAACAATGCTCCATCTTAGAGACAAGCAGTCTTTTATTCGCTATAATATCATCTTCTAATTTATCTTCAATTGATAGATATTTTTCGTAATCATCAAAGACTGCCTGTTTGATTAAATCACTAACTTTTTTGCTCATTTGGATTTATATAATATTTATCAGGCTGTATGTAGTGACCCTGATTGTTATACCCGCTACTTGTTGAAAGCCTAACTTCGTTGTCTTGTTGTTTTGCTATTTTTACAGCATCAGACCAAGATATTACACCTAAATAGGTTTGCGGTGTTTCACTCCATGGTTGATATGGAACTTTAACCGTCATGTAAGTTGCTTCTTTTTTCATAATAACGTTTTTTTAATTTGCCTTGATTGACAATACAAGTATAGGGAGTATTTTTGATATTAAGAAATTTATTTGTAATTTTTATTATTTTTATTTTAAATATAAAAATAGTATATTTGCACGTAACAAAATAAAAAATATAATTATGACTGTAATTTATGAAATAAAATGTCCAAAAACTGGATTCCTGTTATATGTAGGAAGATCTATTAGTTTTGAGGGAAGAAAAAAAGAGCACATGCAGGGGTGCTTTGGATATATTGGTAAGTATATAAAAGCCCTTACATCTATTGGTGAAGATCCTATTTTTGGGCAACTTGAAACATGTGAAGATGAAGATGCCAACGAGAGGGAAGGGTTATGGATAGAAAAACTTTCTCCGTTGCTAAATATAGCTACATCTGGCAATGTAAGCGTAAAAAGACGACACAATAAGATAAGAAAAACAAAATATCCATTCAATAGCATAAAAGTTGGTGATACGTTTGAAATAAATTCAGAAGATTTTAATTCGATGTCTACATCGTTGCGTGGGTTCAACTCGAGACATTCTACAAAAATTCAACTTTCAGCAAGTGATAGTTTTACAGATGGTAATTTAATAATACAAAGAATAAAATAATTTTTTAAAATAAATTTGCACATCTCATTCCTACCCCTTACCTTTACAAAACTTTAAACGAAAGAAAAACTTAGCGATTATGAGAGACAAAGAAAAAATTAACCACTGGCCTTTAATAAATAAGGCTATTAATATTTCAGTTAAAATTCAGAACAAAGGATTAGCAACTGTATTTTTTGATTTTAGTGGTCACGTAAACAAAATATCTTTTAGGATTTATGAGCCTGTTTATTATGACGGAGCTTCGTATGAAACCATTGAATGCTATGTGGGATATGAAGATTCGGAAAAATACATATTAAATATAATATCACGCCTGCAATCTATATGCAGGAAAAGAGCTATTGATGAAGTTAAGCAAAAACAAATTGCCGCTAAGCTAATATTAGATACTAAAAAAGCGCAATACGAACGGCTTAAAAAAGAATTGGAAGAAACTGTTTAAGTTCTGCTAAGTCTTTAGCAGTCGGATTAGCCCACCGTAACGGGTTTTTACATAACCACCCTCATTTCGCAGGGAAAAGAAAAAAGAAAGATGAAACTTGAAGCGAAGCACTTTGCAAAAGATAGGTTCTATGTACCAACGCATAGTTCAAGGCAAGTAGGTTTATATAAGCTACTAATTAAAAGCCGCGGTATTGCACCTGAAATAGTGTGCGAATGCTTAGATACATATTTTGACTTATATCTTAAAAGCCAATTCGCGCCCGAAAGAATGAGCAATAGTGAAAAGAAATATTATACACAACGTAGGATTAAGGCTTACACAATTGAACATGCAAGCGGAGATAACTTTGATAAATTTTTAAAAATTGTTACTGAAAAAACAGGACAGACATTTAAGACCAAATTCAAGAAACGCAGAAACGCTTATGATGATTGGTATGCCGAAGCATCAATGGATGGAACGCTTGCATATTCAGGAGTAACAGACGATTTTTAACCCCCGCCAATTAATTGTATTGGCGTTAAGAAGAAAAAATTAAAACTATGGAAAATATAGAAGATAAAAAATATAAACTAATTATGGCTCTTCAAAAAGAGCGTGATTGGTTTGCTGAAAAAGGTAAAAGTACATGGGATCACGATTATTCGATACATTATTTAAGGACAGGTGAAATACATGGGGACTTAGAAAAATGCGAAATATTAGATGCTGCAATTAATGATTTTGATTGCCTTTACCACGACTATTGTAATTAACCTAAAAAATCAGAGCGCAAAAATGAAAAAGACAGGGAGTGACACATATACAGCATTACGGGTTGATAATGGATTTAGAGTAGCCGGATATTACGTATTCAGCCGAGGGAAACACTACATTCTTGAATCATATAACGATAATGGTTATGATGAACGTTGGGAAACCTCTGAATGGATAGAGGTTAAAGAAGAAAGCGTAATTAACTTCAGGGCTAAAGAACTCGAAACCGTATTAACCACCATTAAAGATAACGTATTGGTTAATTATAAAAAGGACAATACCATGTATAACTTGGCTTATAACACCCTTAAAAACTAACCCCCGCCATTACTTTTGTTGTATTGGCACTAATTGAAAAGAAAGATATGAAAACTTACAAAGTATCACCAATAGCATATCACAAATTACGTGTAATGCTTTCAGGTTTGGTTTTTCACAGAGTTGATGAACTGAACAATCATTTTATAAAACCGTTCAAATCGGTAGAAAAATATGTAAAACTTGCAGGAGGGGTTGAGGTATGTTAAATGCTACGTACGACCTAACAGAAAAAGATTTGGCGGTTTTAAGGTATCGTCAACTCCAAAGCGAACAAGCCGCCTGGAACATCCAAAGGCAACAACGCAACCCGAATTATAAGCCGCTCTTTAGTTGGCGGAGGGTGAATATAGCGAGGAGGGTTGTATAATGGGAGAAATAGCAGACATGATGCTTGACGGCATATTAGATGCCAATGGCGAATATACAGGGCGTAATTATGGGCATCCTGTTTACCCTAAAGGGTGGTTTGGGAAAAAGAAGTTTGTAAATTCTGCACCGGCTGTTTTTAAGGTACAAAACTTTATGTCACAGCGTGGCATCCCTAAAGGCGAACAACAAAAGCAAGCACTTGAAGATTACAAGTCACATGTAGGTTGTGAAAGACCTACTAACCACACTTATAGTAATTGGCCTATATTCAAAGCATTTATAGATGGCAGGATTGGATATATTAAACCTTCGAAACTTTAAAACAATGGAAAATAAAACAGAAAAACCGATAGCGGTAAAACTAATTAACGAAAGTGAATTTGATGTATTTAAGGCTTATTATGGTAAAAAATCGTATTATGTAGGCGATATTGAATCGTATAATCCTTTATACCCTTTGTTTTATTTTAGCGGGAAAACAATACAATGCGCTTCAATCGATAGTGGGATTGGTAAAAGTTCAGTAATACTAAGTTTAGAAAACATTTCATCTTTAACAGGCATTCAATTACCTAAAAATGGGATAGAGTTAGATTTGTCTGGCATGAAAGCCATAGTCAAAAAAAATGAAGTTACATTTGAACTTCACGGTCATAAACAATTATTGTTTAAAAGCGAAATTAGTAAGGTTATGGCTGCCTTTGCATCATTTGGCTAACTCCCTTTAACCCTTTTCAGGGGTTGAAAGGTGTGGGAAAGAAAAAAAGAAAGGAGGTTAAGGCAAAAAAATACTTTAAAGTGCTATTGATTAAAGTCGCTATTTTAAGACAAAAAATATCAATGCACTCATTAATGATTAATTAACTAATATTTCAAATAATAAAAAAACATTAAAATGAGTAATTTAGAAAAAATCACAAGTAACGCTACAATAATAAAATTACAAGATAGCGTTTCATCCGTAGTATTAGCGGAACAATTGCAGGGCTTTGAAAAAGCATACCTTGTTGCAAGCGCAGCAGGGGAACTTAAAAAACTTCTTAATGATGAATACATGAAGCCTATAATGGCTTTACAAGGGAATCGTTTAGGCTTTAAGACAGACAAAGATAAGACCGGCGGATACTCTTTAGAGATAGTTAAAAATTGCTTGATAGAAGCCGTTTTAATGGGTGTTCAGCCTTGCGGAAACCAATTCAACATTATACAAGACAATTGCTATCTAACAAAAGAGGGGTTAGGTTATTTGCTTAAAAAAATTCAAGGTTTATCTTATGATATTACGTTTGAACTACCACGGGTAAACTCTCAAAAAGATGGAGCTGCTATTAGTGCTAATATAGAATGGACTCTTAACGGAATTAAAAAAACAAAAACATTTGAGATACCGGTTAAGATGAATTCTTTTATGGGCACAGATGCTGTAATTGGTAAGGCTACACGCAAGGCTCGCAAGTGGTTATATGATACAATCACAGGGTCTGAAATTCCTGAAGGGGATGCTTTTGACCCGGAAACCCCAAAAGGGTTTAATACTTCAAGAGAGCAAGCCCCGGAAACAGTTGCAAAGGAAAACGAACGTTTTGCCTTAATGGTTGATGACTGTAAAACGTTAGCCGAATTGGAAACTTTGCGGGATAGTATCAGCAATGATATTCAGAACGATTTGTTTAACCAACAACTTAACGCTTTATCCTAATGAATTTCGATAAATATTTATTCAGATGCTCCGCTTTGGGGCATCTGATGAGTGATCCTATGGGGGATAGCAATTTTGTAAAATGGCAAAAAGCGGCTCAAAAGCATTCGGATATGATTGCAAACGCACCCACACGTTATAATAAAGATGGAGTTACACAGTCTAAACTTTATGACAAGTGGCTTGAAAAATGTATTGAGCAAACTAAAATAGTTGAAGCGCTACATGCTATTAAAGACGAAATTCAACTTTCCGACGGCGCAAAAATACACTTAATGGATATTTACATATCAGAAAAATACGGCAGGCGCAGGGAGATTGACAATAAGTATATTCGTAAAGGATTGCAAGTTGAGGAAGATGGAATAACCATTTACAGCCGGATTAAAAAAACGTTTTTTAAGAAGAACGAAACGCATTTATTTAATGCCTTTATCAAAGGTACGCCCGATAGTTTTGTCGGTGCATCGATTGGTTCAGCAAAACGCATACCTGATATTAAATGCTCATGGGATATGCAAACATTTTTTAGAACGTTTACTAAAGGGATGAATACGCTTTACTATTGGCAGGGAGTTGGGTATATGTGGCTCACAGGGGCTTTATTTTTTGATTTAAGCTATTGCCTTGTAAATACACCACAGCCTCTTATAGAGGCTGAAAAACGGTCGTTGTGGTATAAGTTAGGTCAACCTGAAGAAACGGACAGTGTGTTTACCGATGGATGTAAACAAATCGAGCTTAATATGACTTACGATGATATTCCATTGCGTGAAAAAATGCTTGAATATACCATTGAACGCAACGAAGCCGATATTGAATTATTGCAGAAAAAAATAATCGCAGCCCGTGAGTATCTGAATTGGCTTGATGCTGAATTTACCCTTAAGTTTGCCGCTTAACCCACCTTTAACACATTTAACCTTTAAACGCAGAAAAAAGAAGATGAAAATACAGAAAATAAAAGTAGAGTTTGAAGTAACATTACCAGTTGAGGCTACTTTACAGGAAGCAATTGAATGGGCTGAATATAATGTAAATGCAAGGGCTTCATTAAACCTTAGCAACCCATTGGCAGATTACGAACTACGCCTTAACGAAAATGATGATTGGGAAACTGTTCATATCGAATCTATCTAATGCCCTACGCCCTAACCGTCCGCCCTAAATACGCCAAAGCAGGGGAATTGGTAACGGTGGTTAACACAACACACCTCCCCGTCCTCATCTGCCGCTCTGCTAATGGGAATTTGTTTCCTTGTAGGGTGGAGGATGTGGGGGAGGAAAAGCCGAGTGTGGTGGCTGCGAAACCAGAACCCAAACCAACTAACAAAAAATTAACAGCGATTGAGAGATTGCAAATTAAATTACTTAATAAATGAGTAACCCAACATTAGAACAAGTTAAATCACTCTATGAATATCTAAAGGGCGAAAGCATTCCTGATGGTTTTCATTTATCAAAAAGTGGAAGACCTAAATTAACAGCTAAAAAAGCATATCAAGTAATTTACGTTTTGCAGGAACATTTAAGAATTATCCCTGACACTTTTGAGCAATGTTGGAATTGTAAAGAAATATTTGATACAAATGAAAGCGGATTATATTGGGAAAGCAAATCAAGACATTATTGTGATGAGTGTACATATTTAGTACCATATAATTATGACAGAGGTAAAAAGTAATTACGATATAATATTATTCGATCAGTTAGTTAGTAAGCTTACCCAAACCACCCTCTTATGACCCCAACATCAACCACAGCACGAAAGGAAAGCGAAAGCGAAAGCGGCTTTAAGCAGGATTATTTGGATCTTCGTAAAACATATAGCAAGCCACAAATATTGCCAATTGAATACGATGAAGCAATAGTTATGGAACGTTGCTCAAAGCCTAATTGCCACTATTGCGATTTGATGAACCGTAAACAGCGAGATGATATACCATTTCGCAGTAATGGGTGGAGCAACAATGATTTAGCAACACTTGAAAAGGAGTATGCCATGACACCCATGCCTGAATTGGAACGCATACTTAACCGTTCTGCCAATGCTATTATGTATAAGGCTTCTAAAATTGGGGTTAAAAAGGTGGTAAAAACTTACAAAGGTTCTCTTAGTATGCGATAAAAATTGTATATTAGTAAAACGAAAAGATTAAGCTAACGGCCATTAGCTATTATTAATATTTATAGCCCATTTGGGGTGATTCGGTGGCCGCTGATGATCCCTGAATGGGTTTTTTGTTATGATAAATACTATTGAGTGTATACATTGGTTTTGCGGACAGTCATTAGAAACAATGGCTTATTGGCAACAAAAATATCTTAAAGAAAAAAGCCTCCCGTCTATTGATATGATGTCAAGCGATGTACGTGAATTTTATAAATGGTTACGTAAACAAGATATTTATGCACCCATTAAGGATTGATTATCAAGTACCGTTTAAGCAAGACCTTGCTATTGCGGTTAAACAGCATAAACACGTATTAGCGGTAAGTCCAGGTGGTACAGGTAAAACAACGGTGTTCGCTCATATAGCGAAAGGCGCTGCGGATAGGGGTACAACTGTTATTATTCTTACTCACCGAATCAATATATTTGAACAAAATTTATTAAATAGTGGTGGCATATCGCTAAATGCGGATACCGACAAAACTATACAAATACAACAAGGTACTGTTTATGTTATCATGGCTCAAACAATTAAGTTTAGAGAAGAATGGATTAGCCAATTTAACGCTTTGCCATCGCCAGTATTAACTATTATCGATGAAGCACACGACGCCTCGTTCTGTTCAATCCTTAATCGCCTTACAAACCGCCGTACTATTGGTTTTACAGCCACGCCAAATTATAGGGATGCTAAACACCTTCCTGATTATTATAATACGCTGGTTGAAACGAAACCTATCAGTTGGTTCATATTAAACGAACCTCAATATCTTTGCAGTTATGAGCATATCGAAAAAAGCGCAAAGGATGTTGATAGTTATTTAGTTAAATTAAATGGGGAATATACAGATAAATCGCAGACTTCATACTTTAGCTCAAAGGCTATTTATGGTGGACTTATTGACGATATACCTGTCTACAAATTTACTAAGTGCATGATATTTTGCGCCAATATTGCCAATGCTGAAATGATATATGAGCAAATACTCGAAAACGGGTATTTAGCTTGCATAGGACATAGTAAACGAAAGGATGAGGTGCAACAAATAGCGAGATTTAAAGACCTTACTTCTGGTTACGATATACTTGTTTCAGTGGCGGCATACACAACCGGATTTGATTTTGCAGAAGTTGATCAACTTATGCTTTATAGGGCATTTGGCAATTTATCGCTTTATCTTCAAACGCTTTACCGGGGTAATAGGTTTATTAGGGGATTTAAATCTTCGTTCCGTGTTATAGATTACGGCAACAATAAACGCCACGGCTTGTACTTTTTCGACAGACCTTGGCATAAATTATGGAGACCTGAATCGTTGCGGCTATCGCTGAAAGAACAGGGTATTGAGCCTGTTAAGGAATGCCATGCGTGCCATAGGCTTATTGGACTTATGGCACGAATTTGTCCTTATTGTGATGCGGAGCAACCTGTTAATGAAGCGCAGTTAAAAGAGGGTGAATTGATTGATATTACGGCGGCTTTTACGGCAATGAAAGGGCGCAGGATAGCTTCACTTAACCCAAGGGAGTTATCCATTTACTCAAAGTTGCTCAATAAGGGGCAATTTGCTATACGTATAGCAAAAAGTCACCGCCAGCAAGAGCAAGCCATAAGACAATGGGATGTTAAGCCATTACAAGGTAGCGAACCCTACAAACAAGATATTCCACCCAACTACCTCAAAGACTTCGCCCACTACATGGGCTATAAACCTGCATGGGCATTTCAGCAGGAAAAATTAATTAAAGATATAACCGAGCCTATTATTTATGCAAATATAATTATCAAATAAACTTTGTACTTTCAAAGTTAATACCTATATTCGTTTTATAATTTAAAAAGATCAAAAATGAAAAATCAAAAAATTACTCCCGCCAACATTCAGGCATTAAAAAAGAATGAAGTTTTTGTATTCGGTTCAAATTTAAACGGCAATCATGCCGGAGGCGCTGCCAGGTTAGCACAAGATAAATTTGGAGCTGTTGATGGTAAATATTTTGGCTTACACGGTCAATCTTTTGCAATCCCATCATTGGATGAGAGCATGGCAAAAATTAATTTAAAGTCATTGCAATGTTATGTGAATGATTTTTTAGAAATCGCCTCATCGCTTCCTAAAAAACACTTTTACGTTACAGAAATTGGATGCGGTATAGCCGGGTTTACTCACAACGAAATTGCTCCATTATTTAAAGAATTGCAATTTATTGATAATATATCACTTCCACAGTCATTTATTGACATTATAAAACCAAAAAAAGGTTTTAAGGTTACGGATGAAAATATGCAATGCAACCCTGACGGAAAGCCGTTTCAATATGAATTAAATAAAATTTACACCATTAAAGGTTTAATTTCTACATGTAATTGGGGTTTCCATTATTGCGAAGAGCTAAACGATTGTTTTAACTATTATAGTTTTGACCCAAATAATAGGGTTTTTGAGATAATAGACCACGGGGTTGAAACTAAAACAAATAGAGATAAATCATGCACATCTTCTATTGAGTTGGTGAAAGAATTATCATGGCTTGAAGTATTAAAATTAGTTAATTCAGGTAAGGGTAATAGTGGACGAAGCAACGCCGGGAACGACAACGCCGGGAACGACAACGCCGGGAACGACAACGCCGGGAACAGAAACGCCGGGTACAGCAACGCCGGGAACGACAACGCCGGTGCCTTTAATAATTTGCAAGCAAATTATATGCTTTTCAATAAGCCGTCTAATTGGACTTATGAAGATTTTATTAATTCTACCGCATTCGGTTATTTACAACAGGTCAATACCACTATATGGGTTTCATCGTATCAAATGACGGATGAAGAAAAAAAATCATACCCATACCATGTAACAACTGGTGGATTTAATCGGGTATTGCCTTACAAAGAAGCATTTAAAAATTCGTGGAATAATTGGAGTGAAACTGCCAGGCAATCTTTTAAAGATTTACCGAACTTTGACGCTCTTGTATTTGAAGAAATTACAGGTATATCCGTGTAGTTTTGATCTTCTATTCGGGGAATGTCATTGGCGCTTAATTGCGCCTTTGGCGGTAAAAAGCTAATTATTATGACTGAAATAAGAACAGATCTATTAAGAATAAAAACCTACGCCGATAAGATTAAAAAAAGCACAACCCATGTTTACCAATTAGCAAAAGAGGGTAAATTAACTATTGTTGTTATCGATAATATAAAGTTTGTTAAGGTTGCCTAAGTTTTAGGCTGTTTATTTTTTTAACTTTCAAACTTTATATATGTCCGATATTCAACACCCTATTAATGCCTTTCCCGAGCCAATGCAAGAGATTATAAATCATTTTGCAGATGCTAAAGGATACCCTCATGAGTATTATATTACTGCCGTTTTGGGTGCTTTTAGCACAGCAGTTGGTAGGGCTGTTACTCTTAATACTGGTAACTATATATCAATAGCAAGCGTTTGGGCTGCGATTGTTGGTAAAAAGGGTTTTACAAAATCAGAACCACAGGCAGATGCTTTTAAGCCGATTAAAAAGGCTCAATCGGCTCTTTATAAAAAATACATTAATGAAAAAATAGAATTAGACCAATTTAAGGTTGATAACCCAAAGGCTAAGGTAGCTGAATTACCTATGCACCCTATTTACGTTTTAAATGACGTTACCCCCGAGGCTTTGGTAATAACACTTGCAAATAACCCAAAAGGATGCGGGATTGTTTACGATGAATTAGCAGGATTTATAGGCCGGTTCGATAGATATAAAGCTGGTGCAGATGAAGAAATGTTTTTGAGCCTTTTTAATGGTGATGGCATTAATAGAACACGTGTGCAGTCTACATCAAACGCTTATATTGAAAATTCATATTTAACAATTATTGGTACTATTCAACCAGCTGTTTTAAGAGCTGTTTTTTTTGGAAAATCAGAAAGTGGCTTTTTTGACAGGTGGTTAATTTGCTGTCCTGATAACGTGAAAAAACAATATCCAAACCAATTTGGGGTTGACCCAAATATTGAAAAAAAGTATGCTCACTTTATCTATAAGTTATTAAATCTTGAATACGAAGAACGTGAAGAATGTTTAATGTCTTATGCGAAAGAAAGCTATAAAATAATTAATGATTATCAGCGGTCAATTATCGATGAAGAAAACGAGACCGATAACGACGATTATAGGGGTGTTTTAGCTAAGATTGAAATTTACGCACATAGATTTGCCCTCTTACTCCAGTGCATGGAATTTGCATGCTCAATCAATACCGATTGGAATTTAATATACAAAGTTTCTGAAAATTCAGCAAATGGTGCTGTTATTCTTTGTAAATATTTTATAGCAGAGGCCATGAAAGCAAGGATATTAAACCCTGTCGAAAGCCTTAAAGACAATTGGGTTGATATTTATAATGCACTACCATCACATGGTAAATCATTTGACAGGTTGCATTTTATTAAAGTGTGTGACAAATTTGGGATTGCGTCCCGGAGGGCTGATACATTTTTAAGGGATAATTCAGATCGTAGCGAAAGCAAACTATTTTATAAAGTAAAACATGGGGAGTACAATAAAAATTTATTTTAATGATAACTAAAATTGAATGTCCTGCCTGTAAACAGAGTGCTAAACTTGTCAATGATTGGATTGATGAAATTGCAAAAGTAGATTTAATATACTATTTTAAGTGTAGGTATTGCCATGTTAAATTAGGCTCAACATTATCTTATCATGGATTATTATGTATTTGGGAAAAATCTAAAGAGGAAAAATAATGGAAATACAGTTTAAAAAATGGATATGTGATTTAAAATTTGCATCATATTTTAATGAGAATATAGCTATAAAATTACTTGATACCGAAACAGGAGAACCGATTGCAATATGTACAATTAATTTACCTGAATTAAGAACTGATGAACTGGCTATTAAAGATTATTCTGAAAATAATGGAATGTATCAAACATTGCTTGATTATAAAATAATTAAGCCAGCGCATAGATTTACAAAAAGTGGTTTTATTGACAATATCCCTGTTTGTTATTTAAATATGGAGGCTGGTTCTTATGATTAATTTATCAACTAAATGTACATTCTATAAAAACATAGACGAACATAATTGGCCTAAGCTGAAATACGCCGGCAAAATAGTGCCTATAATTGACTTGCTTACAAATGAGCGTTACACCAATGGCACAGTATTAAATAATATACGTCAAAGTGGTTATAAGAGCGACTTTTATAATGAGAACAAGGTAAGGCTATCAGCCGCTTGTTTTAGCAGCGTACAGGATGATTTAACGGTTGATAGAAATGATAAAAACCATTTATTTCATACTGGATTTATAGCATTTGATATTGACACCGATAAAAATCCTTACCTGTTAACGGACGGGGAAAGTATGCGGGATTTTATGATTGAAAAAATACCTTTCATAGCCTATTTGGGTAAATCAGTTTCAAATTTAGGCTATTGGGGATTGTTACCCATACTTAATAAGGATGACCACTATGGGCATTACGAGGCTATGAAAGATTTATTTGCTGCACATCAAATAATACTCGATAAAACGTCCGATATATCCAGGCTTAGATTTTTAGCTTACGACCCTGACCATTACTTAAACCATAATGCTAAAATATTCCATGACAGCAAAATAACAGAAGAAACGATGTCTACTTTAGATGAGTACGAGCGAACCCCTACGGATGCTTTATTTATCGCAGCTTGCAGGTGGGTTGAGGCGAAATACGAAATTAAATTCCAAAAAGGGTGTATTCATAATTACCTATTATATCTTTACGCAACGCTAAGAGCATGCCATATAAGCCGGGCGCAAATACTAAATTGGATTTATAATAACCTGATTGATGAAAGCCAAATAACTACAAATTGCTTAGACGAGCCAAAATGGAAAAAATAGCGTGCAATATCTGCAATATCAAATCAATAAAAAATATTAAAAAATGCCATTTAAACAACGCAGTTAGGGAAATTGCACAAATTGCACAAATTGTTAAGGCGGTTTATAACCCTACTAATCTCTCCCATGTGTACTCATTTTTGGATATTAATTATTAATTAAATTATTATAGTAAATATTAATATGATTTGTATTTATATATATTACCCAAACAAAATATGCAATTTGTGCAATATGGCTTTAAACGGTATTGTTAAGGCTGTTTTTTCATTGCATATCTTTGCACAAATTGCACAACAATTATGAACTACATCCCCCTTAAACAACTACCCAAAAATGCCAGCGAATTGCAATTACAGGGTGCAGCGTGGAAATATCTTGTTAATACTTGGCCGGTATTATATGGGTTACTCTTTCACGTGCCAAACGGAGGGTCAAGGAACGGTATAGAGGGCAAACAATTACAGGGTGCAGGTGTAACACCTGGTGTACCTGATCTGCTTCTCATTTGGAAAGGCACAACACATGCAATCGAAGCAAAGATTTGGGATAAGAAATTTGAGCCAAAGCAAGGCCGTTCCCCCGAACAAATCGCTATTCATACTAAATGGAA
>Ga0302306_10001161_pt1 | contig 14674 bp, 14 predicted proteins | sample III_Palsa_E3_1_FD_198761 | JGI IMG/M metagenome (GOLD analysis project Ga0302306, IMG submission 198761) | Peat permafrost microbial communities from Stordalen Mire near Abisko, Sweden - III_Palsa_E3_1 | ecosystem: Environmental > Terrestrial > Soil > Palsa > Peat permafrost | place: Sweden...
TTACTATCATTTAATTCTTTAACCCGAGTCATCACCATAGCAACTAAAGCGCCAGGCTCAAATTTAGGTAACAATTTATTGGCGCCTACTTTTTCTACTAAGGCATTATTAAAGCCACCGCTCAAGGAAGAGTGTATAGCAATAAATAAATTTTTAAGCCGTGGATCTGCTCGTACTTCAGCAGTAAGGGTATAACCATCCATTTCTGGCATTTCGATATCTGAAATTACCATAAATAGTTTATCTTCCACTTTGCCCCCCGTTTCAGCTAATTGTTTTAAATATTCAAGACCTTGTTTACCATCATTATAAGTAACTACATCAAGCCCTAATTGCTCTAAAGTTTTTTTAATTTGATTGCGAGCAACTGTCGAGTCATCGACAATGAGTACGGTTTTGGTTTTTAGCTTATCAATTTGTTTTCTTTCTTCTGATTTATCGCCAACCTCAATGGCTAAGGGTGTTATCTCTTGCAAAATCTTTTCTACATCAATAATTTCTACTAATTGATTATCTACCTCTGTAACCGCGGTAAGATAGCTAAATTCATTGGTAATTCCAGGTGGAGGAGAATGAATAGCTTCCCACTTCATATTGACAATTTTTTCAACTGCACTTACTAAAAATCCTTGCACACTTTGATTATATTCCGTAATAATAATAAAGCAGTTTTTGGGGTTAGCGGCAGCTTTCCCCCCTAAGGCCAAGCTTAAATCGATTACTGGCAAGGTAAAGCCACGTATGTGTACTAACCCTCTTACCATAGGACTACTTTTAGGAATCACGGTTAGAGACATGCAGCGAATTACTTCTTTTACTTTGAAAACATTAATGCCAAATTTTTGTTTACCATCCAGGCTAAATAATAATAACTCGAGCCGGTTTTGACCTACCATTTGCGTGCGTTGATTTACAGTATCTAGAACCCCAGCCATACTACCCTTACCTTTATTTTATTTTAACTAAGTTGCTTATCGGCACGCTTGACCTTAAACTTTATATAGGGCGCAAACCTTTGGCATAAAAATTGCTGTTTATTTAGTATGAAAAATATATTAATTTTGTGTTCTATACTACAGTTAATTTTTATACCAGTTTGCTTTGGTAATACTGAGCATACACTTAAAAAAACCTTGGATATATCACAATTACAATTTCAAATCGAAGAATTTGTGCAAAATACATTTGCTAATCATACCGAAGGCGATATTAAATTATCGATAAAGCCTTTAGATAATCGTTTAAAATTAGCCCATTGTGAAGAAGATTTACAATTTTCTTTGCCGACACATAATCACTTTGCCCAACGCGTCACGGTTAATGTACGCTGCAATGCATCTCCAAAACCATGGCAAATTTATGTACCAGTTATTATTGAGTCTTATAAACCCGTATTGATTGCGACAAAGCTGTTAAGTCCAAATGAATATATAACTCCGCAAGATATTAGTTTACAACCAGTCAATATATTAACCTTGGATAGAAGCTATTTTGACAATCCAAAGCTATTAGTAGGCAAGGTAGTAAAACAAACTATACGTGCAGGTAGTGTAATTCACCCCAATCAAGTAAGTAACGCCAAATTAATAAAAAAGGGACAATTAGTTAATATTTTGTCTAAAAACCCTAATTTTGTGATTAGAATGCAAGGACGTTCTTTACAAGATGGGTCCTTAAACCAAAGAATACAAGTTGAAAATTTAAGTTCTAAGCGTATTATTGATGCATATGCCTTAAACGCAAATGAAGTGATAATACATGAATAATTATCTAACTGGTATTAAAGTTTTCAAACAATAGGCCGACATATTAGCAACCAGTAAAGTGATAACAAACGTATCGTATAAAGAGGAGTAATATAAATGAATATTGATATTAATAATGCCTTGCCTTTAGGGCCCAAACCCATCGTCATCGATGATAACAAAGGTAGTGATACTACCAATACTTTAACTCAAGCACAGCCTAAAGCTCCCCCTGCTACACCTGCACCAAATGTGAGCGATGAGGCTAAACTATTACAATTAGCCGATGCTGAGTCCAATGAACCGGTTGTAGATTTACAACGCGTACAAATGGCACAAGATAAAATACGCAGTGGCTCACTTAATATAATGAGTAATGATCCAAAAATTCGTTCTCAAAGTGCTGAAAATATAGCCACACACATATTAGCGATTGATGCTAAATTACCTGAAGAAAATTTATCTACAGCCTAAAATACTTAAAGTAGAGGAATAAAATGGAAATGCTAATGGGAATGGACTCCTTTCAAGAAGCACTGCAATTGGAAGTGGAATTACTTGAAAAGCTCTTAATTTGTATAATTGCAGAGCGTCATGCTATTGAAAGCTTACATTTACCTGATTTAATCAAAGAGATACAAAAAAAAGAAAATTTAACTATTTATTTCCAGCAATCTAATTTTTTAAAAAAATTAGGCCAAGAAACTAAAACCGTGAATCAATATAAAACTGCTCATTCTGATTTGTGGCAAGCATTTACCCGTTTATTAACAAAAATAAAACAGGAAAATACTCTAAATGGTATTTTAATACGTAACTGTAGCCGTCATACTGAAAAAATTATCAATATACTATATGACGTCGTTCCCTCTCCTTTATATAGCGCAGAAGCTAATATCTATGAAAATACCTTGTCCAGGGGTATCGGCAAAGCTTAAGCATTTAGATTCGAGTTAAATATCTTAGTTGCTAAAAAGAATTCGCATAATCTTAGCTAAAAACCTTAATTCTTCAAATATATGCAATCTCACATTAACACTATGTGAGATTATGTGAAATTATGTGAGGAAAATAAAATAATACGCCCCAATACCAATGTTATATAGTTAACTAATAAAGCATTTTTTAAAATGTGCTTTCACTAGGTAAAAAAATAGTTTACTCTATCTCCATTCTAACTTTTATAGATTTTTCTTTTCACCTAAGGAGTTTTAAGGTATGGAACTCAAAAAATATTATATTCATGGCATGAGTTTATTAAAATTTATGTTTTTGTTAGGTAGTACAGGTCTTTTAATTACTTTTTTATATGAATTTTTAAAATAAAATTTTATGCTCCGGTGGCACAGCTGGATAGCGCGGTCCCCTCCTAAGGGACAGGTCGGAGGTTCAAATCCTCTCCGGGGCACCATTTTATTGGTTTCCAATCTCCTAACGGTAAAGCATCCGGCATGATTAGATTCTTTGCCAAATTACTCTATTATTATATAGAATGATTACTCACATTAACGGCTTGGCTTCCTAATGGATATTTTAGACCTACTCCTTATTGCATATGAAAGAATATATAAGCAAGTACTTGCCTTTCAAATAACATGCTTGATAGATGTAGAGGACTTGAATAATTCGGAGAAGATTTTTATTAGCGAGCAGATAACTAGCGATTTAGCCACTTTAGCGATAAAATATATCCCGACAGAAGAAATGTATACTTTACGTTATCAAATAGATGACAGCAGCAATTTTGAATTAGACTTTGAATTATCGAATTGGTTTTCCAGTTTCGAAAAATTACAAATTTTATCTTTTTATTACGAATATTTTACTTGCGCAAAAAATGGGCAGGGGGTTGCAGTAACTCCCAAAAATCGTATTCTTTTTTATTTAGTTAACGACGCCAAAAGTTTACACAATGCTTTAAGAGCAGAAGAAGACAGCGAAAATTGTACCAATAATTACGACAAGCTGCTATCCACCTCGATATTATTGATTGCAGAAGCCAATTATACCAAAGCCCTTGCAATATTGCTTGAAATCTTACCTACTACTGCACTACAGATTTTATTGTCAAGAAAATTTATTTGGAGTGATGATTTAGAAAACCTTCCTGCGGATATGGATGAATCAGAAAAATATATGCTTGCCTGTTTTGAACAAAATTCTATACGTTTTAAAAATGCTTTAAAAGATACTAACTATCAACCTGAAAATCATCTTTTTGCTTCCTTACTAAGTGATTCTTTAAGCCTTAAAAATGCTTTAAAAAGCAATAAAGACAATGAACATTATTTGTTTTATTTAGAAATCTTAAGTAATATATCCCTATTATTGATTATGGAAGCAAATTACACTAAGGCTTTTAAACGATTAATTGAAAACTTATCACTGGAAGACATAAATTTTGTATTTGCAAAAAAATCAATGTGTGGGGATTTTCTAGCCCTTGCTAATGAAAATAAAGAGGTTTTACATATTTATTTACATCGCATAAGGGTACTTAGTGAATATGAATACTATAAAAGGAAAAAAAGTAGTTTTGTCAAAAAAGAAAATGTAATGAGAGAAATCATTAGTACTTTTTTTACCATTCAAAATAAAGCTTTACCAAAAGAATGGGTTGACGAAATTATAAAACCATTTAAAAAAGCCAGCGAAGCAATCTATGATCCTTTAACTTTTTATTTTTTAGCAAAAAAAATGTCCCTTGATACCAGTGCTTTATCTTTAAGTTTTTTATCAGGGCAGAATACCGAAAATATTAATAAATTAAAAATTAAAGAAATTACTAATTTTAAAAACAATATTAATAAAACATCTTCAGTGATTCATACAGTTTACCAGTATTTGCATACAAATATAGCAGCTCCGTTTTATTTACCGTGAATTAAAAATTTCATAGGATCCACCGGTTTACCTTGATAGCGTATTTCAAAATGTAATTTTACTTCTTTATTACTGCTTTTACCCATAGTAGCAATCTCTTGCCCTGCTACTACGGTTTGTCCTTCTTTTACCTTCATTAATTGATTATGCGCATAGGCACTTAAAAAATTATCGCCATGCTTTAAAATAATAAGATTGCCATAACCTTTTAAAGCATTACCGCTATATACTACACTCCCTTTAGCAGCAGCTCGAATAGGCATGCCTAACTTACCTTCTATATCAATGCCTTTACTATGCCCTTCTTCGGCAAATCCTCGTAATATTTTACCTTTGACAGGCCATATAAAGGGAATAGTGGTTTTTATGACTGCCGCAGGTATGACAGCTTTAGGGTTTTGGGAATAAGGAAGGGCTGCATTGGTATTTTTAGCCAGTTGCTTATTATTTTTAATTGAAAATTTTTTATTAGAAAATATTATTTTTTGGCCTGGATAAATAGTATAGGGGGTAGGAATATTATTAATTTTAGCCAAATATTGATAATCATGACCACTACGCCAGGCGATGGTGTATAAGCTATCTCCTTTACGTACTGTATAACTACCTTCCGTACGCGCCTTTCTATCTCTTGCTGCATTAAAAGGAGCTAAAGAACTACTGTTACAGGCTGTCAGCATACTGTAACTTAAAAAAAGCATTAACCATACTCGTATCATTTTCATTTTTTTACACCGTTTTGTATATCATGAGTAAAAGACCAAGACCTAAAATAAACCAACTGAGGCGTGGCAAATTTTTTTTTATCAAGGGCTCAATATGAGGTCCCCCCCATCGTAAAGCCATAGCAACCATTAAAAAACGTAAGCCACGCCCTAAAAGAGACGCCGCCAAAAAACTACCTAATTGTAAACGAAATATACCAGCACCTATGGTTAATACTTTAAAAGGAAGGGGAGTAAACCCTGCTATGAAGATAGCCCAAAAATTTTCCTCTACTAAATAAGCTTGTGCACTTTGATAAGCGGCTTCTATATGCAATAATTGCATTAATGGTAACACTATACCTTCTGCCCAAAACCCCAGCCCATAGCCTAATAAAGCACCCAACAAAGAAAAAAAGGTAGCAATAAAAGCATAATGAAAAGCTTTTTCTGGTTTTGTAATACTCATCGGTATAATCATGAATAAGGGAGATAAAGGAAATACTGAAGAATCTAAAAAACTTACTCCAGCCAAATAAAATGGTGCTTTCTCATTTTTTGACCATCGCAAAGTAGTTTCATATAATTGTGCTATCATTTTCACTACCATATTCCTAAATTATTATTCCATAGCTCTTGATTGTATAATTTGACAAAAAGTTTCGCCGCGTTTAATAAGTCCTAACTCGGTACGCGCTTGTTCTTCTACCGCGTTTGGAAATTTCTTTAAATCTTGCACCTCTGCTTCTAGTATTTGATTTCTATCGACTAAGAGTGCAATTTCTTGTTCTTGAGCTTCAATAGCTTTTTTTAAACGATTCATATCGGTAATAGAGCCACCCCCCATCCACAAGCGAACTTGCAAAATACTAAACAATAATAGTAATGGAAATTTAATCCAAGACATATGCTAAGTAATCCTTATATAAATTGCTTAAAAGTGGCCAAGGGTGAAAATAGGGCTGTACTACCAAGTGCTTCTTCGATACGTAATAATTGATTATATTTAGCGATTCGTTCTGAACGACACAATGAACCGGTTTTAATTTGCCCCGCATTAGTTGCCACACTTAAATCTGCTATAAAAGTATCTTCTGTCTCACCGGAACGATGTGAAATAATAGTACCAAAATTGGCTTTTTTAGCCATTTCGATAGTAGCTAAAGTTTCTGTGAGAGTCCCTATTTGATTTAATTTTATTAATATAGCATTGGCAGATTGATTGGCTATACCTTTTGCTAAAATTTCTGCATTGGTGACAAATAAATCATCTCCTACAATTTGTAATTGCTTCCCAAGCTTTGCAGTAAGTAATTGCCAGCCTTCCCAATCCTGCTCACTCATACCATCTTCAATAGAAAGTATAGGAAAGGCATGGGCTAAAGCACTTAAATAATCTACAAATTGTTCTGAAGTTAATTTTTTGTTTTCAGATTGCAAATTATAATACCCTGCTTCATAAAATTCAGAGCTTGCTACATCAAGGCATAAACTGATATCTTTGCCGGGGCTAAACCCCGCCGTTTCTATGGCTTTCATAATTAGTGTTAATGCAGCCTCGTTATTTTGTAGATGAGGGGCAAAACCACCTTCATCTCCAACTGCCGTATGTAAACCAGCCTTTTTTAATAAAGATTTTAACGCCTGAAAAACTTCTACCCCATATCGTAAGGCCTCTTTAAAAGTGGGCGCCCCAATGGGCAAAATCATAAATTCTTGAGTTTCGATATTATTATCTGCATGTGCTCCCCCATTGATAATATTCATCATGGGTACTGGCAATGATAATGCTGTGTGGTCTGGTTGTAGATAACGATACAGAGGTACTTTCGCATCCATGGCGGCAGCTTTTGCAGCTGCTAAAGATACCCCTAATATTGCATTAGCTCCCAAGTTACTTTTATTGGGGGTGCCATCTATCTCAAGCATTTTATTATCGAGCAATGCTTGATGGGTTACTTCCATGCCTAATAAAGCAGGCTTAATGTTTTTTTCAATGTGGGATATGGCTTGTAATACCCCTTTTCCTTGATATCGCTTAGTGTCTCCATCTCTTAATTCTAAGGCCTCCCTGGAACCCGTAGAAGCACCAGATGGCACCATAGCACGCCCTATGATCCCTGTCTCTACTATAACTTCCGCTTCAACCGTAGGCTGCCCCCGTGAATCCAGCACTTCGCGGGCGTGAATATCTTGAATTTTTGCCATACTATTTTTCCTTTGCTTCCATTTCTAGCCAATTCCCTGATTTTACCAAAGCATCAATACCACATAAAATTTCTAATAAGGCTGCCATTTTATTTAACGGCCAAGCATTCGGGCCATCACTTAACGCTTGATTGGGAAAAGGATGGGTTTCCATAAAAATTCCTGCAATACCGACCGCTACGGCAGCTCGTGCTAATACAGGCACAAATTCGCGCTGTCCCCCAGAGACATCCCCCTTAGCTCCAGGCAACTGTACGGAATGCGTCGCATCAAATACTACAGGACAGCCTGTAGCACGCATAATTTCTAAAGAACGCATATCTGATACTAAATTATTATAACCAAAACTTGCGCCTCGTTCACATACCATAATATTGGTATTACCCCCGGCTTTAGCCTTTTCAGCGACTTTCATCATATCCCAGGGTGCTAAAAATTGACCTTTTTTTATATTTACGGGCAAACCTTGAGAAGCAACCTTCTGAATAAAGTTAGTTTGACGACACAAAAAAGCAGGGGTTTGCAATACATCCACTACCGCTGCCACTTCATGCAGTGGGGTATCTTCATGTACATCAGTCAAAATAGGCACTTGGATTTGTTGTTTAACTTTACTTAAAATTTGTAAACCTTGCTCTATCCCTAAGCCTCGAAAACTTTTATGAGAAGAACGATTTGCTTTATCAAACGAAGATTTATATATAAAATGGATACCAAACTTTTGGGTGATTTCTTTCAAAATTCCAGCGGTATCTAGTGCTAATCCTTCACTTTCAATAACACAAGGGCCTGCAATTAAAAATAAAGGTTGATTTAGGCCCACTTCTACGCCGCATAATTTCATGTTTAAATTTTTTCCTTCATAGTTTGATGTTGTTTAGCTGCCGCAATAAATCCTGTAAATATCGGATGTCCGTCTCGAGGAGTTGAGGTAAATTCTGGATGAAACTGGCACGCAAAAAACCAAGGGTGATCTTCCAATTCAATAATTTCAACTAAATTATTACTGGCCGCGCGCCCTGAAACCCTTAATCCAACTGCCGTTAAAGCATTAACATAATCTTCATTGACTTCATAACGGTGCCGATGTCGCTCAATAATTTCATTACATTTATATAAATTGGCTGCTAAACTATTAGGCAAGATATGGCATAGTTGCCCACCTAATCGCATAGTACCTCCCAAATTAGAATGCGTATCTCTTTTTTGTATTTGGCCTGCATCATCCACCCATTCAGTTACCAAAGCAATGACAGGATAAGGAGTGTGAGGACTAAACTCGGTACTATGTGCCTCTTTTAATTGAGCTACATTACGAGCAAGTTCAATAACCGCCACTTGCATACCTAAACAAATCCCAAGGTAAGGCACCTTGTTTATCCTAGCATAATTAACCGTATTAATCTTGCCTTCTACCCCCCTCTCACCAAAACCGCCAGGAACTAAAATAGCATCAACGGTTTTTAAAATATTTTCTTCCATGAGGTAATTTTCTGCATCAATATATACAATATTTACTTGGGTATTATTTTTAATACCTGCATGAATTAATGCTTCATGGACCGATTTGTAAGCTTCTGAAAAGTTAGTATATTTACCTACAACCGCAATACGAACGCTATCCTGAGGGTGCTTATGGCAAGCAATTACTTGTTGCCATTCTGATAAATCTGCGGGAGGCGCTGTAATTTGCAATTTATCGAGTACGATATCATCTAAGCCTTGGGCTTGAAGGCAAAAAGGAATTTCGTATATAGATTCCATATCTGGTGCTGCAATAACGGCTTCTTCAGGCACATTAGTGAATAAAGCGATTTTACGTCTTTCCGTTTCTCCAAGCATTTGTTCGGTGCGACAAATTAAGATGTCTGGCTGAATACCTATAGAACGCAATTCTTTTACCGAATGTTGTGTGGGTTTCGTTTTGATTTCATTAGCGCTTTTAATAAAAGGTACCAAAGTTAAATGAATAAACAAAGTACGTTTAGGACCTAACTCAACTCTTAATTGACGAGTAGCTTCGAGAAAGGGTAAAGATTCAATATCCCCTACCGTCCCCCCTATCTCAATAAGTACTATGTCAAATTCTGAATTATTTTGCGTTATACAGCGCTTTATTTCATCAGTGATATGGGGAATTACTTGTACTGTTGCCCCTAAATATTCCCCTTTACGCTCTTTTGCTATAACACTTTCATATATTTGGCCGGTGGTAAAATTATTATTACGACTCATGGTTGTGCGGATAAAGCGTTCATAGTGTCCTAAGTCTAGGTCAGTCTCTGCCCCATCTTGTGTTACAAAAACTTCGCCATGCTGAAAAGGGCTCATAGTCCCCGGATCAACATTTATATAGGGGTCAAACTTAATAAGAGTAACTCGTAAACCACGAGACTCAAGAATACTAGCTAAAGATGCAGCTGTAATGCCTTTACCAAGAGAGGAGACAACTCCGCCTGTTACAAAAATATAATTAGTCATCGTTACCTTATAGAATTAAAAAAGAAAAAGGGTTGCGATGGGAGTTTATTCTAGCAGAGGGCTTATAGCTCTACAAGAAAAACCTATTTTCGCCGAATATCGTTATCTACTTGATTTTGCCTACCGTATCCAAGCTTTCTAACGCAGAATGAACTTTTTTATAGAAAAAAGGTCGAAGTTAAGGCAGAAGCTAAAATCATATTTTACTTCGTATTTGGCGTTTGTGTATTCTTTTATAAAACAGGTGTATTTACATGGCAAGTATATTGGGTAAATTATTTGACTTTCCTGATAATCATTCTCCTACTTGGGGAGAAATGTATGCAAAGTGTTTTACTCATTCTCAAAACACAAAATTCATAAATACACTATGCACATTATATAAAGACCATGAAATTATGGGGAAAGATAAAAGCCAATTAGATAATTTCGATAAAAGATGTCTTGCTCTATTTCAAAATCCTAATTTTAAATATTGGATTTTTCAAAAAGCCAAGCTCCCACATAGCGAGAAAGAATTTGAACAATGGCTCCATTCTGTACACCAGGAAAAAACTCCTAAAGCGTTCGATGAAATCATGCTTGATAGAAACATAGAACTGCAATACATTAAGACTCAAAAAGATTTTTTAGATTTTATTAGCTATAATTCTGCTTTTGAAGGATATGTCAAATTAGAAATGAATGTTGGAGGTAAGCAAGTAAAACATTTGGATTCAGGGGTATATCAAAAACTTGCCAGTCACGAGCAATGTTTTATAAAAAAATCTGATGCTAACCCGGGCGATGATTTAGCAGAAGTAATGATGTCAACCCTTGCCACAGTTTGCACTCCACCTGATACTATTAATGGCATTGCAGAATGTGTTTTCGTGAAATCCAAGGAGGGAGAACAATTCGTAAAATCTACTTGGGCTGATGGGTTCCAAAGTTTTGCTGATCTTACCACAGGTAAAAGGGGCTTCAAAATTGCTTCAGAAGTAACAACAGGCCGAAAAGAAGCACTTATGGAAAATGAAAATTCAAATGACACCCCAAAAAAAAATATTTTAATTGATACCCAAAAAAAAGAATTAGCAGCAATATTAGTACAAAATTTATGGAGACATAATTATGACTGCCAATTTGGAAATATGGGTATAGACGCAAATGGAAAAATTATAAATATTGATCACGGCTGGGGGTTATATAATATCTGTAAACCAAGTGAAGAAAAAGTACATTTAACTAAATCTAAGAAAATTTATAGTGAAAGAAGAAAACCTAAACCTACCAACCACTTCACGGATTATCCAGACATCATTTATGGTCAACATTTTATAGATGCCATTGAAGCCTTACAATTCAATTCTCAGGATATTTATAACAGCATAGCAAACAACGTAAACGCTATGTCTGAAAAAGATTTAGAGGCATTTTCAAAGCATATTCATGCCGATGTCAATGTAATAAAGCAAGATTTAATCGCCTCTAAAGTAAAAATTACTCATAAACTACATACAGTACTTGAAAAACGTTTTTATTCTTTAAAACTTTTAGGCTTTATACTTACCATAAAGCGAGAAGCGAGAAATATTTCTGCAAAATCCCCCAAAGAGCAATTTATGGCTCTTACTAATGCCCTTGTCGCTATGCAACCCATTATCGAACAACAATACGGTAATCAATCCTTAGAAAATGCCTTACCACAAAATGGGCCTAAAAAAGTACTTCGTGCTATTACCGCTATGTATAATTTACTTGAAAAAAATAGTGAGATAATAAATTCTGAACATCAAGCAAACCAACTGCAAAAAATGATAACTTTTTACCAAACACGTTCTGACAACCCCAAAAAAATTAATTTTTATTTGGATAACTTAAAAAAATTAGTCGAAAAACAACAAACTCAATTTACAATAAATGTAAATAATAATAGTCAACCATTAAGCCTTGCTCCTACTGTTCAGTATGCAAGAAAAGCATTGCCCAGTCATACACCCGCTGCACGCCCGGTAGAGTGCACTTTGCATGCATCCTCTACTGTGCCCATCCCTCCAATCAGAGAACGTGCTCTTTCCATGCCACCTTCAACTTTTTTCAAACAAACTCCAAGTACAAGAAAAAATCCAATATCTTTTCCACCTTCACCACTTCCCCCACCTTCTGCTGTACCTTCAAGCACTAAAAATTCAGTATCTTCACCACCTCCCCCACCTTCTACTTTACCTTCAAGCCCTAAAAATTTAATATCTAGTTTTACACAAAAAGTGACGCTTGACCCTATGCAACAGATCGAAGCAAAAATTAATACTTTATTGTCTAAAAGCCAACCTCCTAAAGAAATAATTATTAAAAGACAGCCTATAAATGGTTATGACATTAATATAAAAAAAACTGATAGCAGCATAGAGACCAAAGCCACTATTTCACCTATTAATCCGCAGGGAGAATTTACTATTAAAGCAAGAAAAAATAATTTGGATGAAGATACCGTATTGATTTTAGTGAATACTATTATTGCATCTCAAGATAAATGCCCCCGTATCGATGCAGGCTCGCCACAGGAAATTTTTAAATTAATGGAAATGTTAATTTCTGAAAAAAAACAAAATCCGAATTCTGTATTAGAGAGCATACAATTGGGGAGCAATTTACAATGGAATAATGCAGAAAGGAAAGCTTTCGATGACTTGAATAATCAATTACAATTCAAGCCCAAAAAAACATCTTGATTCGCATTAAGTGTAAAAGATAAGATTTAATCGGACACTTCCTAGAAAAATGGTGTACATGAACTATAGTAGTTATATGTCATCAAAAATTAATAAACTAGGAGCGTCATTATGAATGTATCAGAAAAAATAATTAAACCCAAGCTCGGCGTTATGGAGCTTGCTAAACAGCTAGGTAATGTATCACAAGCTTGCAAGATAATGGGTTATAGTCGTGATAGTTTTTATCGTTTTCAGAATTTGACTTAATTCAATAAATTCAAATTCTAATTATTCTAGACGAGCTTAAGCTGCTAAGGAATAAAATTGCTCAAATACATTTAATTTTTTAAAATTATTCATTTGCTCTTTCTTAAGCATATGATGTAACTCAATGCCGTTTAAAGTAGCCATAGCTGAATTAAAAGATTTAAAACCTAACATTGGTTTAATTTTTTTCTTAATAAAGCGATGGTCTTGTTCAATGATATTGTTTAAATATTTTACTTGCCGAATTGCGATTTTTTTGGTTAATTTTGAATTGATTTCCTTAATACCTGCCTTATTCGCTCCACTTTTGTCGATATTGATTTTAGAAGGTTTACCAGAAGATTTGATTGCTTTCTTGAAAAATTTTAAAGCTGATTTTTTATCTCGTTTCTTTGAAAGCATGAATTCTATGGTGTTGTTGAATTGATCGACTGCACGATACAAATAATTCCATTTTCCTTTGATTTTTATATAAGTCTCGTCCATTTTCCAGCTTTTGCTAACTCTTTTTTTATTGCTTTTAAATTTATTTAAAAGCAGGGGTGAATAATGAATAACCCATCTGTTTAAAGTTGAATGATCGACTTTAAATCCACGTTCGAGCATGAGTTCTTCAATGTTTCTGTAACTTAAAGCATAAGCTAAATACCAACGAACGGTCATTAATATAACCGTTTTTTCAAATTGGCGACCTTTAAAGCTAATCATCTTAAATTGTTGACCTAGTATACGAATTTTATTCATTATAACAAAGCTTGGATGTTTGCGACAGAACCTGCTAACTTAATTAAATTGGCTAGTCAATTAGCAAGTTAACCGAGTTGATGTCCTAAAAATGCATTTTGGCTGTCTACCCCCTGAAAGTAGTGAATCAGTAAGTTAACCGAGTTGATATCCTAAAAAGGGCATTTTGGCTGTCGACCCTCGGGTTGCTATCAAGCGATCTTATGAGGGCTTGAGCGGAGTACAGCGAAAGTTGTACGCTCCGTTCTTAGAGGCCTGCTCCTCAGCAATGGGGAGTGGGTACTCGACTATACGCGTTAATAAAAATTTGCATTTAAGTCAACTTCTAAGTAAGATAACCTATAACCATAAAGTTAGCATGCACTAGTTTTATAAAGATTATTTTAAATGTTTCTTATTCGGAGATTTCAATGGCATATTCACCTAATAATATAATCCAAATCATAAATTTACAAAAATCACTCATAGCTAATGCGGATACTTGTAATAGCTTAAAAAAACATTCTACCGCACTATCAATTTTAGATAGTACTTTAGCATTAAACCCACACAATGCCGAAGTTCATCACAAAAAAGGGATAACCCTCATTAATTTGAGTCGATTTTCAGATGCCTTAATCTCATTTGATACCGCCATCCGTCTTAATCTAAGTAATACAAACGCTTATATTGGCCGGGGCGATGCTTTGCGTTTATTAAACCGCTATGATGAAGCTTTAGTATCGTATGATGCTGCCATCCGCTTGAATGCAAATGATGCTTTCGCACATATTGACCGGGGCGATGCTTTGCGTTTATTAAACCGCTATGATGAAGCTTTAGTATCTTTTGATACCGCCATCCGTTTGAATGCAAATGATGCAAACGCTCATATTGGCCGGGGCGATGCTTTGCGTTTATTAAACCGCTATGATGAAGCTTTAGTATCTTTTGATACCGCCATCCG
>Ga0302306_10001164_pt1 | contig 14664 bp, 10 predicted proteins | sample III_Palsa_E3_1_FD_198761 | JGI IMG/M metagenome (GOLD analysis project Ga0302306, IMG submission 198761) | Peat permafrost microbial communities from Stordalen Mire near Abisko, Sweden - III_Palsa_E3_1 | ecosystem: Environmental > Terrestrial > Soil > Palsa > Peat permafrost | place: Sweden...
AAGCTCTAAAGAAACCGGTTGCTGTAGTTTGGATAGTATCAATGATGCCCGTGCATTAGCTGTTGGTTATGGTTTCCCGCATTATATATTAGATATCAGGAGCGAGTTTGGTGATTTTGTGATCGACAATTTTGTTGATGAATACCTTGCCGGCCGCACTCCTAACCCATGTGTGCTTTGTAATACGCACATTAAATGGGAAGCATTATTAAAGCGTGCCGATAAACTGGATTGCGAATTCATTGCTACCGGGCACTATGCCAATATCCGTTTACAGGATAGCGGCAGATATGTGATATCGAAGGGTAAGGACGAAAATAAAGATCAGTCTTACGTGCTTTGGGGCGTATCGCAAAAGAACTTAGCCCGTACAAAATTTCCTTTAGGTAGTTTCTCTAAACCGGAGATCAGGCAAATGGCTTTGGATATGGGCCAGATTGAGCTTGCCGGTAAAAGCGAAAGTTACGAAATATGCTTTGTACCCGATAATGATTACCGTTCGTTCCTACGCCATAAGGTTGAGGATTTGGAAGAACGTGTTGCCGGTGGTAATTTTATTTTAACAGATGGTACCATTGTGGGTAAACACCAGGGGTATCCGTTCTACACTATCGGCCAGCGTAAGGGTTTAGGCATTGCACTGGGGCAACCAATGTTTGTTACTAATATTGATGCAGCTACCAATACGGTTGTATTAGGTACTGCTGAACATTTGGAGAAAAAACAGGCCTGGGTTAAAAACCTCAACTTAATTAAGTACGAAAGCATTACCGAACCTTTAGAGGCGGTTACCAAAATACGCTATAAAGATGCCGGTGCCCAAAGTACCATTTTACAAATGGGCGAGCACATGAAGGTAGACTTTTTGCACAATGTATCCGGCATTGCACCGGGACAATCAGCCGTATTTTACGAAGGAAACGATTTGCTTGGCGGCGGATTTTTGATGTAGCTTAAGTTTGTAAACGGTTTTAATAATCGTTACAAAAGCTGTCCGCTTTACATCAATCCAGCACCTCATTGCTAAAAACAAATTTGCGTTTCCCTTTCTTTATGTTTTATTTGCAGAAAAAAACCGCTTAAATGGCTAAAAATCTATTGATAGTTGAATCACCGGCGAAAGCCAAAACCATAGAAGGTTACCTCGGTAAGGACTTTACAGTAAAATCGAGTTATGGCCACATACGTGATTTGATCAAGTCGGAAGATGCCATAGATATAGCCCATAACTTTGAGCAAAAGTACGAAGTACCTGCAGATAAAAAACAGGTAGTAAGCGACTTAAAGAAGTTAGCTAAAGAAGCAGATATGGTATGGCTTGCATCGGACGAGGACCGTGAGGGTGAAGCCATTTCATGGCATTTATTTGAAACTTTAGGGTTGAAGGATGCCACTACCAAGCGTATCGTTTTCCACGAGATCACCAAGCCGGCTATTATGAAGGCGATTGATAATCCACGAAAAATAGATTATAACCTGGTGAATGCCCAACAGGCGCGCCGTGTTTTAGATAGATTAGTTGGTTTTGAGCTATCCCCTGTTTTGTGGAAAAAAGTAAAGCCATCACTTTCTGCAGGCCGCGTGCAATCTGTCGCGGTTAGGTTAATCGTTGATCGCGAACGCGAAGTAAATAAGTTCACTGCCGAAGCTGCATTTAAAATTGTAGCCATATTTGGTAAAGGTAAGGAAGCTTTTAAAGCAGAATTAGCTGAACGCTGGACTAAGCAGGAAGATGCTGAAAAGTTTTTACAGGATTGCATCAATGCTGATTTCGATATCAGGTCATTAGAAACACGCCCGGCAAAACGTTCACCGGCTGCTCCTTTTACTACCTCAACCTTACAGCAGGAAGCAAGTAGAAAGTTAGGTTTCTCGGTTTCAAGAACCATGACGGTTGCGCAAAAGCTTTACGAGGCTGGTCATATAACTTATATGCGTACCGATTCGGTTAACTTGTCTGATACCGCTTTAACCGCTGCGCAAAATGAAATTGTATCTGCCTACGGCGATAAATATCATCAGCACAGAACCTATAAAACCAAGAGTGCGGGTGCACAAGAAGCACACGAGGCTATTCGCCCTACTTATTTTAATCATCATACTATTGATGGGGATGCATCAGAAAAACGCCTTTATGAACTGATATGGAAGCGTGCAATCGCTTCGCAAATGAGTGAAGCCCAATTTGAGAAAACCACTGCAAAAATCAGTATATCAACCCGTAAAGAAGAATTGACTGCCAATGGTGAGGTAATGAAATTTGATGGTTTCCTGAAAGTTTACCTGGAGTCGAATGATGAGGATGAGGAAACAGATCCATCTGTAGATAGCGATAATGCCATGCTGCCACCTTTAACAAAAGGTCAGCGTTTGGCTTTGCAGGAGATGTCGGCTACAGAACGATATTCTCGTCCGCCAGCAAGATATACTGAAGCAAGTTTGGTTAAGAAGTTAGAAGAACTAGGCATTGGCCGGCCATCTACTTACGCCCCTACCATCTCCACTATACAAAACCGTGGTTATGTAGTTAAAGAAGAACGCGAAGGCAAGCAGCGTGCTTACCGGGTGTTGACTTTAAAAGGTGATTCAATCCAAAAAGAACAAAAAACTGAAAATACTGGTGCCGAAAAGAATAAACTCTTCCCTACCGATATTGGCGCTGTGGTAACCGACTTTTTGGTGAATCATTTTGAGGGTATTGTTGATTTTAACTTTACCGCCAGCGTTGAAAAGCAGTTTGATGATATAGCACAAGGTTTAACCGAGTGGACTAAAATGATCCGCAAGTTTTACGATCCTTTTCATGAGAACGTAGAGAGCACTATAAAAACTGCTGATAAAGCAACCGGCGAACGCGATTTAGGTGTTCACCCGGTAAGTGGTAAAAAAGTATCTGTACGAATCGGTCGCTACGGTCCGTTTGTACAGGTTGGCGATAATGCCACCGAAGAAGAGCCGGAAAAGCCACTGTACGCCAGTTTGCGCAGCGGACAAAGCATTGAGACCATTAGTATGGAAGATGCTTTAGAATTGTTTAAACTGCCAAAAAAAGCTGGCATCTTTGAAGATAAAGACATGACTGTTGCTATCGGCAAATTCGGCCCTTATATCAGGCACAACAGTGCATTCTATTCTCTGCCAAAAGGTATTGATCCGCTTGATGTTACCGAAGAGCAGGCAATTGAGATCATCTTAGAAAAACGTAAAAAAGATGCTGAAAAGCTGATCAAAACATTTGAAGAAGACCCAACCGTTAAAATATTAAACGGCCGCTGGGGTCCATATATCGAATTTGGCAAGCAAAACGTTAAAATCCCAAAAGGCAAAGAGCCGCTTGAATTAACGTTTGAAGAATGCAAAACCTTAGCCGCTGCCGAAGAAAAAGCACCTAAAAAAGGCGCTAAGAAGTTTGCTAAAAAGAAGTAATTAGTTGGATTAAGTTGATTGAGTTAAGTGGTTTTAACCGTTCACTTAATCAACTAATAAACCTAATCAACCAAAAATGATAAAAGACCTTCCAGAAAATATAGTTGAAGATATTGCCATAGCCGTAGCGCTTGAAAAAGAGAGCGCGGAAACAAAACTGTGGTACGTATATCTTATCAACCTAAAAAAAGAAGCTATAGAAAACGTGCTGGTAACCTCCAAAGGTTATGGGGAAAAAGATGGCGAACAGGTAAAAACTTCAGTGTTACGCCACATGTTCCCGGTTGTGCCAGGCAATTCGTTTAAATTGATTGAACCAATTGATGAACAAACCTTTGGTTTAAATAATGAGTACTGGTTGAGCTATTATATTGGCAACCAGATCTTCGATAAAAAATTCATCTTTCTCCCGGAAAGTATTGTCGAGATGAATTTTATCAAATTGCCGGTTATAAACAAAGTCGGTGTGATGATTAGATAGGGATTCTCTGTTTTTAGCTATATTAGCTCATTCAAAACATAAAGCGTCATTGCGAAGATTGTAACGACGTGACGAAAACCTATACGCCCCATGCTCGAACAATACGACCTGCATAACCTGATGGTACTTGATATTGAAACCGTGCCGCAATACAGCAGTCACGACCAGGTGCCCGAGCATTTCCAGAAACTTTGGGATCGTAAAACGGTATCTCAGCGCAAAGAAGAAACTGCCGAAAACTTTTACGAACGTGCCGGGATCTGGGCCGAGTTTGGTAAGATCATTTGCATATCGGTCGGCATTTTCACCAATGGTAAACGAACAGGTTTAAGGGTAAAATCTTTTGCTTCTGACAATGAAAAGGGACTGCTGGAAAGCTTTTCGGCCATGCTGGCATCCCAATCCCCTAACCTGATCTTATGCGCACATAACGGCAAGGAATTCGATTTTCCATATATCTGTCGCCGTATGCTTATCAATGGTTTGCGCATGCCGGTACAACTGGAAATTTCCGGGAAGAAACCTTGGGAGATCAATCACCTGGATACCATGGAACTATGGAAATTCGGAGATTATAAAAACTATACCTCTTTAAGTTTACTTACCGCGATTTTCGACATCCCAACTCCGAAAGATGATATCGACGGTAGCCAGGTTGGTCATGTTTATTGGAATGAAAACGATTTGCCACGCATTTGTGCCTATTGTCAAAAAGATGTAGTTGCCACTGCGCAACTATTAAGGCGCTACCGGGGCGAAGAATTGATAACCGATGATTGCATAACCATAGTAAGCTAATGATGTTGCAGGTAAACCGTTTAGATGTTCAGTTTAAAACAGAGAATGGTTTATTTCATGCGGTTAAAAACCTTTCCTTCAATCTAAATAAAGGTGAAACCATTGGAATAGTTGGCGAATCGGGTTCAGGTAAATCGGTTACTTCGCTGGCATTGATGCGCCTGCTTAACGAGGATCAAACCCAAATACAAGGCGAAGCTTTATTGGATAATATCAATCTGCTTGGTTTACCTGAAAAAGACATGCGCGCCATTCGCGGCAACCGGATGGCGATGATTTTCCAGGAACCAATGACATCCTTAAATCCGGTGTTAACCTGTGGTTTCCAGGTTGCTGAAGCGGTTAAAATCCATCTTAACTTTAATAAAAAAGAAGCTAAAAAGCAAACGATTGAACTCTTTAACGAAGTTCAATTACCACGCCCTGAAGCTATCTACGATAGCTATCCGCATCAATTATCCGGCGGACAAAAGCAGCGCGTAATGATAGCGATGGCTTTATCTTGTAATCCCGAAATATTGATTGCCGATGAACCCACTACCGCACTTGATGTTACCGTACAAAAAACAATTATTGAGTTACTGCTTCGATTAAAAGCGGAACGCGACATGAGTTTGATCTTCATCTCGCATGATCTGGGTGTGATCCGTGAAATAGCCGAGCGCGTGCTGGTAATGTATAAAGGTGAAATAGTTGAGCAAGGTTTGGTTAATGAGATTTTTAACAATCCGCAGCACGCGTATACCAAAGGGTTGCTCGCCTGCCGCCCTTCGCCTGCTCACCAGCTTAAACAACTGCCTGTAATTGCTGATTTTATTAATGCTGATGGCAGCGATACCAAAACCACTATTGAAACCATCAGGAAAAAATACGCCTACCCAAATATTGAAATTGATAACCGAAAAAGCCAATTATACAGCCATGAACCAATTTTAAAGATCAATAACCTATCAAAGGAATATCCCATTAAATCCGGATTGTTCAGCGCTTCAACAAAAATAATTAAAGCGGTAAACGATATCAGCTTTGATGTTTATCCCGGCGAAACTTTGGGCTTGGTTGGCGAATCAGGTTGTGGTAAAACCACTTTAGGCAGAAGTATTTTAAGGTTGATAGAACCTACAGGCGGAAGTATTGATTTTGAAGGGACAGATATTACCAAACTTAACAAATCAGCTATGCGCCAAACGCGGCGCGATATGCAGTTGATCTTTCAAGACCCATATTCGTCCCTAAACCCACGTTTACCTATTGGCGATGCGATTATGGAGCCTTTACAGGTACATCAATTGTATGGAGATGATAAACAACGCAAACAAAAAGTACTCGAATTGTTAGAACGCGTTAACCTGCAACCGGCTCATTTCAACCGTTACCCGCATGAGTTTTCGGGCGGACAAAGGCAGCGCATTGTAATAGCCCGTGCATTAGCTTTACAGCCTAAATTTATCATTTGTGATGAATCGGTATCGGCATTAGATGTATCGGTACAGGCACAAGTGCTTAATTTACTGCGCGAATTGCAGCAGGAGTTAAACCTCACTTATATATTTATTTCGCATGATCTTGCCGTAATTAAACATATTTCCGACCGCATTATGGTGATGAATAAAGGCAGAATTGTGGAAACCGGGTATCCTGATGATATTTTCTCAGACCCAAAAGAAATTTACACTAAAAAGTTACTCGCTGCTATCCCGGCTATTTAGCGCATTTACTATTTTTGAGGCATGCAAACAAATGATATCATTTTAAAAAGAACCAGTAACAGCGATGCTGATTTTAAGCAATTAGTTAGTCAGCTAGACCAATATCTCGCAGTTGTAAATGGCGAACAAAATGCTTTTTACGCGCCCAATAATGTGCTTGATCCATTGGATACAGCGGTTGTCGCTTATGATAACGATAAGCCCGTTGGTTGCGGTTGCTTTAAAAAGTATGATGCATCGTCTGTAGAGATCAAACGCATGTACGTCGATCCGGAAATCCGTGGAAAAGGAATTGCCTCGAAAGTTTTAAATGAACTGGAAAAATGGGCAAAAGAGCAAGGCTTTACTCAAACTGTGCTCGAAACTGGCGTAAAGCTGGACGACGCGAATGCATTATACAGAAAACAAGGTTATCGTGTTATTCCCAATTACGGGACTTATGCTGGTGTAGAAAATAGCGTTTGTATGACTAAGGAAATCTAAGATCAATATGACGCTTTATGCGTTCTTAACTCCGTTTTCAATTCTTGTATTTGCTGCTGTGCCTGGCGGTTTTCGAGGTAGAAATATATCGCGCAAGCTAAAAACACCTTGCTCAATACAAATACGGCTCCAAAAACCCATTTCCAGTTTTTATGTACCCGTATCTGGCTCGATTGGGCTTCAACCTCAATAAAGTTATCGCTGTTGCTGCCGTTGTGATTTCCATTGGTATCTTTTTTAAATTTTAATGGCTCATATTCAGGGATCTTGGCTAATTCGTGTATCCTGTCTTCTATCTTTTCCCAGGTACCTGGTGGCGGCATAATAGCCATTTGTTGGGCGGCACGCTCCATATCAATTTCAAGCTCGTATAAAGCCTTTTGTATTTCGGGGTAATGCTCTTTAAAATATAATAATTCTTTAGCCTCGGCATCAGTTGCTGCACCTAAAACATATAGCTCCAATACCCCACTCTCTATATACTCCTGTGTTTTCATGATGCTTGTTTAATTATTGCAAATGCCTCTTTTAACGTTTTACGTACAGTATCTTCAGAAATTTTTAGTTCTTTAGAAAGCTGCGCTATCGTTTTACCGTAATGATATATGCCGCAAAAAACTTCTTTTTGCTCATGGCTCATTAATCTTAAAAACTTGTTGCGATCATTTCTGTTGGCAAGGTCAATATCTTTAAGTTTAGGTTCAGGTTTAATGTTATTATTTTGAAAGCCCGACAGGTGCTTTTTGGCTAATCGTTGCAGGTAACACCAGGTGTTTTCACCATCGGGAATAGGCTCTTTATAATTGAGCGATAAGCCACTGTAAATTGATACCAAATGCTGTTCGGCTAGTTTGCTATCATGCACTATATCAAAAATATATCCTAAAAGCATACCGCCGTACTTGTCATAAAGTTCGCCTAAACCATATGGGTTCTGCTTTAGTAATATTTGCGTTTCCTTTTTCAAATTCTTCTATCTCTGCTGCAAATCAAAATATACGAGTTTCATCTACTGTAGGTTACAACCGACAACAGTAAAAATAAAACATTTTCTAAATTATTAAAATTTTTATTAAAACCAATTATGCATACAATTTGTAATAGCAGTTCATTAACCGTGCAGTTCAGTTAATTTATAAAATATGACCGGTAAATCATCCCCCTTAAATACTGATCATCGCTTAACTATAAAGCGAATTGTCATCTGCTTAATACTATTACAAGCGCTAACAAACGGCTACCGGTCATTAGCACAGGTTCATCCCATTGATTCGGCCCGGCGCTCCGCTGATTCTATCCGCTTAAAACTATCTAAGGCACGTGAGGCTTTAACCAAAATAAATGCGGCCGGTAAAAAAATATATGGCGCTAAACAGGTTCGGAATGATTTGAATGAAGTTAAAAAGCACATCTCTCCTATTAAAAAAGAATTACTCGCCAGTAAAAAATCAATCAGCAACAAAACACTAACAGGTTATAACCTGCTGTTAAAGCGTTCGCAGGATAAATTGGGTGCTTACCGTAAATCACTGGCGCAGTCTGGCGATGACCTTCAAAAAAGCTCGCAGCAACTCCTGAAGATCAAGCAAGACTCGTTATTAGCGGTAAGTAAAACTGATTCCGCAACTAAACCGGATTACGCGGCACAACTTAACTATGTTAAATCAAAACTTCAACAAACTGATAATTATGTTACCAAAAATCTCGATTCGGTAAACCGGTTGCTGAGTGATGTATCTGCTGCTTATTTGGAGATAGCAGATATGCAAACCGAGGTAAACGACAGGCTTAAAACATCTAATAAAAGCGCGTTTGATAAGGAATCATCCTATTTATGGTCGGCACCAAAGGAGATCACTAAAGAAAACATCGCGCTAAATGTGTCTTCAACTTATGAAGGCCAAAACAAGATCATTTCCGATTTTATGGACACAACCTGGGATGACCGGATGCTGGCGATTTTGTTAGGTGGCTTGTTCTTTTTGTGGGTGTTTGTAAATTATCGAAAAGCCATAAAGCCGGATGTGAGCAAAGTAATAGGCGATGTTACGTTTGGCCACATCAGCCCAATACCAGTTACTGGTTCAATTATAATCATGCTGATTTTATCCCCTTTGTGCGAAGCCGATGCGCCCGCTTTATACATCGAGGTGATCCATTTTTTGCTAATGATAGCGCTTACAGTGTTTTTTTGGCGAAGATTATCGCAAAGCGAGTTGCGCTACTGGCTGTTTATGGTTTTCCTGTTTTTAGTGATAGATGTAACCAACGCAGCTGTGCACGAGTCGCTTGTTTTAAGGGTTTGGTTTATTGTGCTGAATTTAAGCTCGCTATATTTTGGTCTTGTTTTTTCAAGGAAGATACTCAAAACCGAAGTTGCTGAAAAGTTGATACGCCCGGTACTCATTATCTATCTCGCTTTAAATCTGCTTGCTGTTCCGCTGAATATATTTGGCAGGATCACACTGGCTAAAACATTTACCATTACCGCTATCATTGGCATTACCCAGGTGATTGGGCTTGCGGTATTTATTCAATTACTTACCGATGCCTTTGAGTTGCAGGTAAAAATCAGCGCGTGTAGCGGTGGTTTGTTTTCGCGGGTTGATATCAATAAAATGCGGGCTTCTTTTAAACGGATCTTCTCGGTGCTTGCGGTTATACTTTGGTTGCTGGTGTTTTTAATCAACCTAAATATATCAAAACCGGTATTTGGTTTTATTACGGATCTGCTGGATAACAAACGTTCCTTCGGCAGCCTTAACTTTACTATTGGTAATGTGTTGTTTTTCGCGTTGATATTGTATATCTCCAATCTTTTTCAAAAGAATGTAGGTGTGTTATTCGGCGAGAAATCCATTACCTTTAATAATCAGGTTGAACATAAGAGCTCAAAGCTTACTTTATTCAGGCTTATTATCGCCATTATAGGCGTTTTACTCGCGGTAACGGCCTCTGGCATCCCGTTAGATAAGTTAACGGTTGTACTGGGCGCATTAAGCGTTGGCATTGGCTTGGGTATGCAGAATATCGTCAATAATTTTGTGTCGGGTATAATCCTGATTTTTGAAAAACCATTCCAAATAGGCGATTTTGTAGAGCTGGCAGATAAGAAAGGAAAAATACAGGATATCGGCATCCGCGCCAGCAAAATGCTTACCCAGCAAGGTTCGGAGGTGATTATTCCAAACGGCGACCTGATCTCCAACCGCTTTACCAACTGGACAATCAATTCGGCCTATGTACAATCAGAGATCTTGTTTAAAGTGAGCATCGCCTCGGATATCAATGCGGTTAACAAAATTATTGATGAAGAGATCACCAATTTGCCTGATACGGTAAAAAATACGCACCCTGAAATACTCATTAATTCCATAGGTGCGGATGCTGTTGAATTGCGGATACTCATCTGGATCAGCAGTATCTATGTTGAATCAAACTTTAAAAGCCAGTTATTCGGTAACCTGATCACCCGGTTTAATGCCGCGCGGATAAAGCTGGTTTAGATAAAATGCTTTATTTTTTATAGATCGCATTTAACAAACCCGCCAGGCGTATACCAGCTTTCTCTATCCTGTTTTCAACAACGGGTATGTGTTGCTCGTAATACGCTTTTCCTACAGATTTATTCTGCATGCTATCAACCTCGGTATATAATATTGAGCTTACCTGGTAGCTTTCCCAAACCCAAATGATTACCGGGTCGCTTTGCCATTTTGCAATTTGAGCGGGTGTAGCCTGATCATATTTAGCGGCCAGCTTTTTATAATCCGTTCCATCCTGCTCTAATAATTTGCTATCCCAAATACTGTGCAAGTTGGTAAATTCGCTGTTATAAGTCATGGCTATGGTGTTACCACCTTTATCCTCTGCCCTGCTTACGTGCATTGGCTGGTGCGCATCGCCAACAAAATGTACCAGAAATTTTAACGCGTCTACTTTTTTTCTTTGTGATAAGGTATTATCCTTTAAATCATGCACCGCTTGAAGTATTGATTTATAAACATTACCCGTAGCCATGGTTTCTACTTGTTTTTCAAAATCAGGAAAACTCAATCCAACCTCCAGATTCAAGAAATGCCATGAACCTGTTTCGGGGTTATCTTTCCTGATATCATCAGCCCATGAGCTTACATCAGCCAAACTTTGGTTACCCAGCAATTCATGAACACCTGCTTTAGCTTCGGGTGTTAAATGATTCTCGGCTATTTCGCCCACAATATGATGCCCAAGTGTCCCCCACGAGATCAAAGCAAAACCAACACATACAAACAGGCAAAGTAAAAGGTATTTCTTCATAGCGACGAAAGTAAAAAAGTACTGCTAACTAACTATTAAGTGTTAGTAACAATACTGTTATACCTGTATTACATTGGCGGGCCGCCCGGTCCGCCACCACCCGGGCCTCCACCTCCACCCGGAGGCGGGCCAGCAGGCATCATTTCGCCGTTAGGGCCGGTGCGGATTTGTGTTTTGCTGTTAGCCTTTTTAAAGCGATAAATAAAGCTCACCAAATAATACCTGCCTAAGCGGTTAACATTTGATTGTGTACTGTAATTACCGGTAATGGTACTGGTGTAACCTGTATTTTGATTAAACAAGTCAAAAGCCGACAAGCGTACCGATGCCATTTTATCTTTCAGGAAACGGCGCTCCACATAAGTATTTAATATATTGGGATTGGTTGATCCTTTGTAACCATAATACAATGTTTTGGTGTAATCATAGCTTAAAGTCCAATCGTTCCAAAAATAATTCTTACCGGTTAAACCCAATGCCAGCGTGCGGAAATTATCATTGATACCGGGCTCATTCAGCGAGTTTTTTGAGGAGTTGATGCTGTAATTTACGTTAGGCTCAGCATCTATCACATTGTTAATATCAACCCTGAAGCGGATACCTTGCGACAAGACTAATGTTTTAGCAATATTCTTTTGGGTATTCATGGCCATCGTGGTTGAATCAACATTGGTTAGGTAAGAGATATTGTTGCTATAAGATGCATTACCTACAAAAAACAAGTTATACTTACGATTATCCCAGGGCTTACCAAACACATAAAAAGCGGAGGCCGAATTATAGCCACTTGCATTTAAATATCGGGTGGCAATGGTGTTGGACAGTTTACTATCAGGTGTGTAGTTTGAGGGGTAATCAATAGTATTGGTAACAATTTTATCATCAGTTGATACGAATGATAAGTTGCTGAAGAATACATTGCCGCTATCAAAATTGAATTTATTATAGCGTAACGATACCGTGTGGTTAAACTCAGGTTTCAGATCAGGGTTACCCGTAACAGGGTATGACGCGTTAGAGAAATCGGTTACCGGCTGCAATTCAGAATAAGTTGGTGAATTGGTAGTGCCACTATAATTTAAGCTAAAACTTTGTGACCTTGATACGCTATATACAAAATGCGCTTCAGGAGTTAGATAAAACGTATTTTGGTTAGAACTTATATTATCCGTTGGTGAAAACCCGTTTAAGGATGTTTGCTGTGCAACCATACCTAATGTATAGTTGAATTTCTTTTGAATAAACCGATAATCCAAACCGTAACGGTTGGTGGTATAAGTGAAATGATAATCATTACTTAATAACGAATATGGTTCGGTTGTCCCATCAGTAGCCAATGTATCGGTAACCTTGTCTGCCGCGGTATAACCACGGTGGTAAATATAATTTCCCTGTAAATATGAATGTGAGCTTAATGGCTCGATATAAGATACCGTTGTACCCACCGTATCGGTATGGCTATCGGTGTAAATAAACTGATCCAGCGGTGCTGTAGCTGGCGTATTGATATAGCTATATACCGGGTTATCATAAGCATTGCTTGTTGAACGGCCTATACCTAAATTAATGCTAAAATTACGGCCATGGCTATTAAAACGGTGATTGTACAAAGCGTTAATACCATAGCTTGGTGCCTGTGAATTGCTTAGTGTTTTATAAGTGTAATTTGATAAGGTAGTGGTATCATTAACCAATTTACTCGAACCATTAACCGTGGAGTTAACCCCTGTGTATGAAAACGACGGACTAACCTTTAAATAATCCACACTATCAATTTTATACTCCATGTTGAAAGTTAAACGGTGGCTTATATTTTCATCCCTTTCGGTACTATTTAAAGTTTGTGTACTGGGGTTGGTAATGGATAAATTGTCCTGTAAGGTTGAAGTAACCAGGTTGGTTGTATTATCAGAGAAGCTGTAGCTACCGTAAACGGTGATTTTTTTACCCCATGAATCGCGATAATTTAATCCAATCGAACGGGTGGTAACCAAACCGTTTGTTGGTTTCGCACTGCCCGGAGGGCCGAAGTTGAACAAGCTTGTATTCGTATTATTTAAACTGCCCAAACCCGCAATCTGCTGGTCGCCGTCGAAGCTGAAGAAATTGCCCGAAGCCGTATACCTGTTCTGATCCTTTGAGCCATCAACTTGCGGAATCGCGTCGGCACCATCACCGGCGCTTGCCTGGCCAAAGTAGCTGTTATTGCGGCTTGGTTTTACATTGATATTTAAAACGGTTTCCGGTTCGCCAGATTTTATGCCGGTAAGGTTGGCCTGGTCGCCATAGTCATTGATCATTTGTACGCTCGACACTGCATCGGCGGGAAGGTTTTGCGTAGCGGTTTTAACATCGCCACCAAAAAAATCTTTACCGTTCACACGTACCTTACTAACCGTTTTGCCCTGAAAAGTGATATTACCATTGGCATCCACATCGGCACCGGGTAGTTTTTTAACCACATCCTCAACCATTGCCCCATCCCTTACCGGATAAGCAGCCGTGTTAAACTCTACCGTGTCTTCTTTTATTTTTACAGGATTTATTGCGGTGATATTTACCGTACTTAAAGTATTGGTTGATATGGCTAGCACAATTGGTTTTAACATTACGGGCGTAACGGCATTATCCAGCATGATCCTGCGCCTTATCGGGTCGTAACCAATGGATGTTATCGTCAAACTTATTTGGCCGGGTTTTACCGATTGAAAGGTAAAAGCGCCATTTGCATCGGTAGTAGTTAATATACTATCGGTTGCTGTTTTCAACTTTACAGTTGCCCCTATTACAGTTTGCTTGGTCGAGTCGATAACAGTACCTTTTATGATCCTGCCGGTTTGCGAATAACCGTTTGCAGCAATCAATAAAATGATAAAAGCTAAAAAGTATCTGATTTTCATGTTACAAAACAATATTTTTATTTTCTCCTTGTAAAACGTAATAGACCGGGACAGATAAAACATAGACGGAAAGCCATTTTCGCCCTTTGAATTAAACGGCCATAACCGCTTATCCGTCGATGTATTATGGTTTTATATAGATTTCAATTGCTTGATGCTTATATCATTTGTACTATTGTTTAAATAAAAATTAAACATGGTTTTTCAGCGCCCAAACAGCCGGTTTTTATCGATCCTGATGCAAGTATTGATATGGCTTGTATTTGCCTTTAGTTTCCTGCTTTATCAACCGTCGGAAATTGTATTGCCCTACCAATTATGGATCAAGCAGCTATTATTCGCCATAATGGTAGCAGGTGCCTATTATACCAATGCCATTATATTAGTCCCACGGTTTTTGTTGAGCAATCGTATTGCCGCTTACTGGGCTTTTATTATTTTAATGATAGTGGCTATACTCTTTATAAATGACCTGGTAGACAAACAATTCGGGTTACGCCTTTTAATGGACGAGGCTTTTCATCACGCGAGTCCTTCAAAAAGACACGGTCATTTTAATCCCGATGAA
>Ga0302306_10001177_pt1 | contig 14559 bp, 15 predicted proteins | sample III_Palsa_E3_1_FD_198761 | JGI IMG/M metagenome (GOLD analysis project Ga0302306, IMG submission 198761) | Peat permafrost microbial communities from Stordalen Mire near Abisko, Sweden - III_Palsa_E3_1 | ecosystem: Environmental > Terrestrial > Soil > Palsa > Peat permafrost | place: Sweden...
GTGCAGCAAGGTCCAGAGTTGAGCGTTGCCTTTTACAATCACATGGCCGCCACGGCCGCCATCGCCGCCATCTGGGCCGCCCATAGCGGTAAACTTATCGCGGTGTAAATGTGCAGAGCCCGCCCCGCCGTGGCCGGAGCGGCAGCATATTTTCACATAATCAACAAAATTGGAACCCTGGGACATTTTGATCTTTTATTTCGAACGATGAATATCGAATTTCGAATGTCCAATTTCGAAATTGAAAATCCGAAATCCGAAATATTTAGTAAGCATCAATAACAGCACATATCGAATTGAATATTTCATCAACCGATCCTATACCATTAATGCTTTTAAACTTGTTTTGGTTTTTATAGAATTCAGCAACCGGTGCTGTTTTATCATTATATTCTTTTATGCGCTTTTGGATAACCTCCGGATTAGCATCATCAGGGCGGCCTGAATCTTTACCACGCAATAGTAAGCGATGCTCCAATTCGGCATCATTAACTTCTAAGGCTATCATGCCCGATATGGCCGTTTCTTTGGTTTCGAGCAAGCTATCCAACGCTGCAGCCTGGGCCACCGTACGCGGAAAACCATCGAATATGAAACCTTTTGCAGCCTTATTGGCATCCAGCTTATTGCTTATCATACCAATAACCACTTCATCGGGCACCAAAATGCCTTTATCCATTAGTTTTTTTGCTTCTAAACCAAGTGCTGTTCCCTGGGTGATCTCGCCGCGTAACAAATCGCCTGTTGAAAGATGGATCAGACCGTATTTTTCAATAAGTTTTTGTGATTGAGTACCTTTACCTGCGCCTGGCGGGCCGAACAATACCAAATTTAGCATGCGTATATCAAATTAAAAGCCTTCCGGTACATACTGAAAGGCTTGATATTTTGTGAATAAGGGGTTGAAATCCTTATTGTTATGTGCAAAGCAAAAGAATTGAACCTCCTTAAACAATGCTGTCTGTGTGCACTTGAAGGGAGTCGAACCCCTAACCTCCTGATCCGTAGTCAGGTGCTCTATCCAATTGAGCTACAAGTGCTTTTTTTAACGGACTGCAAAAATAGAATTTTTCTGTTAAATCCGCTAATAAAAAGTGAAAATTACTTTACAGCTTCCGCTATCGCGTTAAAATCAGGCAGATCCGTTGCTATTTCAAGCACTTCGGCGTAAATGATATTTTGCTCTTCATCAATTACAAAGGCGGCACGTTTGGATACCCCTTTCAGGCCGAAAACAAAATTCTCATATATCGCGCCATAAGCCGTTGAAACTTCTTTATTAAAATCTGAAAGCAGATCGAACTGGTAATTATTCTCTTCCTTAAACTTGGCCAGTGTAAAAGGCGAATCAACCGATATGCCTAATATAACTGCGTTTAAACCATCATAATAACCAAAACTATCGCGCATGGTGCATAATTGCGTGGTACAAACGCCGGTGAAGGCCATCGGGAAAAAATGGATAACTACTTTTTTGCCTTTGTAATCAGCGAGGGAAACCTCCTTTAAGGCTGATGAATATAGGGTGAATTGTGGAGCTGGTTGACCGATTGTTAACGACATAAGTTTTTTTATACAAAGAAATGAGATTTAACCGAATAACAGGATATTTTTAATAATTGCAGTGTTTTTATTAAGTACAGAGGCAGATATATTATGTTCCTTGCGTAGTGTAAAATAATTATTTATTTATGTTTTATTTCTGCACTGAATAATTTATATTTAGGGCACAATAAAACTTAAAACCTTATATGAAAATTTCACTCTCCGCTGCGGTAATTGTTGCATTACTTTCTATCGCAACCATCTCTAATGCACAAAAGATCAAAGTAGTTGATGGCGACCCTTCAATTTTAAAAGACGAACCCTCTGTTGAATTTAAATTTACTTATGACAATATGGCCATCGGTAAATTCGAAAACGGGCAAGATTATATCGACAAAAAAACGGCTGAATACAATGCCAAACAAGATGGCAAAGGCGACAGATGGGCAAAAGAATGGGTAACCAACAGGCAGGCCAGTTATGAGCCAAAGTTTATTGACCTGTTTTTGAAATACAGTTTAATGAGTGAAAAAGCAGATGCTAAATACACCATTATATTCCATACCTCGTTTACCGAACCGGGTTATAACGTTTATGTAAGCCGCCATAACGCCGAAATAAGCGGTGAGGCCATGATTGTTGAAACCGCGCATCCGGATAAAGTGCTGGCTACTATTTCGATAGAAAAAGCACCCGGCCGTACCTTTGGCGGTGAAGATTATGATGCAGGCATCAGGATAGCCGAATCATACGCTGATGCAGGTAAATACCTTGCTAAATTTATCATGAAAAAATAATTTATTGAGATTTAAGCTATCAGAAAGGGCCATTCTTAAGGATGGCCTTTTTTGTTTTAAGTGAGGTTGATATTTCATTGCGGATTGGATTGGCCGATTGTTAACGACATAAGTTTTTTTATGAAAAGAAATACTTTTTAGATTCAACTTGGTTCAATTTTTAAACTCATTATAAAATTTTGAACAAAAAATTTGTGGAACTAAAAATTGTTATACATTTGTAGTGTACTACTTAACTAATACACTATGATACAGTTTAACAATTTGTCTTTTGGTTATTCAAGCAAGAAGCTTTTGTACAAAGACTTAACGCTAACCATTGAAGGCGGCAGTATTTACGGGCTATTAGGAAAAAACGGCGCCGGCAAATCTACCTTGCTTAAAAATATGGTTGGTACGCTATTCCCGATAGATGGAGAAATTATCATCAATGGTAAGATCCCTGGAAAAAGACAGCCATCTTTCTTAAAAACTATCTATTATATACCCGAAGATGTATTTGTTCCAGCTTTAACTATCAAACAGTACAAAAACCTGTTCGCTCCTTTCTACCCGGAATTTAACGAAGAGAATTTTTACAGATACCTTAAAGAATTGGATGTAAGTGCTGATGGAAAGTTGAATAAGTTATCTTTTGGTCAGCAAAAAAAGTTTGTTATAGCTTTTGCTTTAGCCTGCAATACCAAGGTGCTATTAATGGATGAGCCCACTAACGGGTTGGATATTCCGTCAAAAACGCAATTTAGAAAACTCATCGCCTCCATTATGTATGATGACAGGATCATATTTATTTCCACCCACCAGGTGCGTGACCTGGAAAACATGATAGATAATATTATTATAGTAGACAACGGCGACTTGCTGTTACATTCATCTATTGAAAACATTGGCAATAAACTCTGCTTTAAAACCACATCGGAATTACCCGCCAACGCCAGGGTGTTATATAAAGAACAAATGCTTAAAGGTGCCACAGTAGTTATAGAAAACATTAACCAGGAAGATTCCAAACTTAACCTGGAGCATCTTTTTACCGGGGTTACCGAGAATCCCGCTCTTACAAAAGAAATATTTTCAGCCCATTAACCTGTAAACAATGAACGATATATTTGAATTTAAACGTTTTGGTTTATTATTTAAAAAAACCATTTTCGAACGGTATTTACAATTAACAGGCCTAACCTGCTTAGCATTTGCGGCAACCCTGGTCATTTATTCAGTCATACTATTTTTCACCGGTGGCATGGCCCGGAATCTTGCTCAAAACTTATCTTTTGGTTATGGAATTATTGGGGGCGGGTGCTTTTTATCATCAGTAATATTCGGATATTTTAGCACCAATGCAAGCGGCGCGGCTTATTTAACTTTACCGGTATCGGCATTCGAAAAATGGTTTTGCGGAATGCTGATTATTGGTGTGCTTTTTCCCGCCTTGTTTTTAGCTTTTTACAGGGTGATGGATTCGTGTTTTGTTATTTTTTACCACAATGGGCTAAATAAGAACGACCCCCGGTATAAAGACATGTATGATGCGGTACAGGTTTATCCCTTCAATAATAATTTTGTACGGGAATCTGTAATGATCTACATAAATTTTGTGAGCGTAATGATGCTGGGTTCTTTGTATTTTAACAAAGTAAGCGCTATTAAAACGGCATTGGTTTATGGTTCTATTTTAGGCCTCTTATATTTTCTTAATCTGATTATAGCAAACCTGCTGTTCCATAATGTTGATGGAGCGTTCCCTTTCAGCGGCGTATTTATTAAAGTAGGAAACGATGTTGGGATACTTGGCTTGCCCGATTCAATTGCAAACCTGGTACAATTGGCTATACAAATTATAATCCCCAGCTTATTATTTATTACAGTTTTTATCAGGCTAAGGGAAAAGGAAATTTAGAATATGGATTTTAGAGAAGGACAGTCAATTTATTTACAAATAGTGGAATATGTGTGCGAGCAAATACTGCTTAAGCAATGGCCATTGGGCAATAAAATTATAAGTATAAGAGATTTAGCTGTGGCTATGGAAGTAAACCCCAACACTGTACAAAGGGCATACGAATTTTTACAGCAGCGTCAGATCATCGTCAATAAGCGCGGCGTAGGCTATTTTATTGAGGGCAATGCTATTGAGCTGGTAAAGGCTTTTCGGAAAGAACAATTTATTGAAAATGAATTGGAAGTGGTTTTTAGGAATATGTACTTATTGAATATAGATGTAGCAGAAATAAAGGCCCGCTACGAAAAGTTTATCGAACAAAATTTTAAAGGTAAATAATTATGAAGAAAAGAAAGGTGGCTATTAAAATCAGTACGCTAATTGTAACCGTGCTGATTATATTACTGGTGGTAAGCGTATTTGCTACAGAGTTGGTTTTTAAAAATGAATATGACAAACGCGATAAAAATGATATTTACTGGAACTATGATAAGATTTCACAAAAACCCTACAGCCACCTTAAAATAACCGGGGGCAATGTAACTAACATCATATTTGAGCCGGGGAAATACCCATCCGTAAGGGTATTAAAACAATGGGAAGGCTTTAAAGATGACAGCCTCTTAACAGTATCAGTAAACAATGACACCTTATACCTGAACTTTAAAAATAAATACAAGAACCTAAACGAAAAAAACTGGATGCAAAGCGAGGTATTGGTGAGGCTTTTTGCGCCTCAATTATTATCGATAGATGGTTCTGATACCAACTTTGAGTTGCAAAAAATGAAGCAAAGTAATTTCAGCATCAACCTGAAAGGCAAATCAAGGCTGGAAGTTGAAACTTACGACCCTGATTTTGATTCGCTTAAAGTAGTGCAGCGTGATTCATCGCAAGTAATATTCGAGAGGTCGCCCGATTTAAAAGGCACACACATGATGCATTTTAAACGTGTAAACGCAAGCATGACAGGCTATACCTTGCTTGATATAGGGCGCAGTTATGTTGATGATATTAAGCTAAATATATCAGATAGCTCGGCGGTAATTTTATCGGGCAAATCATTAAAAGAGCTATCAAAATTATAGGCACACTAAATATATTGTAATTTTACAGGCTATCGGCATTCAAATAAAACATAAGCGGTTAATTTTAAGTTTTATAAATTTAACCGATGAAAGCAGTAGTTATCACCCAACCAGGCGGCCCTGAAGTTTTACAAATACAAGAAAGGCCCAAACCTGAATATACAGCAGATGAAGTGTTGATAAAGGTTGCCGCTGCAGGCATTAACCGCCCCGATGTTTCTCAACGCAAAGGGAATTACCCGCCTCCGGCTAACGCTCCGCAGGATATTCCCGGGTTGGAGATAGCCGGCATTATTACTAAAATTGGCGCGAATGTTACCCGCTGGAAAGTGGGCGATAAAGTTTGCGCCCTGGTAATTGGTGGCGGTTACGCCGAATGTTGCGCCGTTCCGCAGGGGCAATGCCTGCCTGTACCCGATGACCTTACTTTTATTGAAGCGGCATCACTCCCCGAAACGTTTTTTACCGTTTGGAGCAATGTGTTTGACCGCGCCGGATTGAAGCCCGGCGAAAGCCTGTTGGTCCACGGCGGATCGAGCGGCATTGGGGTAGCAGCCATACAAATGGCAAAGGCAATGGGCAGTACCGTATATGTAACTGCCGGAACCGATGAAAAATGCAGGTATTGCGAAAGCCTGGGCACGACAAAAGCTATCAATTATAAAACAGAGAATTTTAAGGATGCCATTAAACAGCTAACCGGCGGCAAAGGCGTTGATGTAATTTTAGACATGATAGGAGGGGACTATACGGCACCAAACCTGCAATCACTTGCCGAAGAGGGGCGTTTAATAATGATAAACATGATGAAGGGCAAGGATGTTGGCGTTGACCTGGCGCTGGTGATGCGGAAAAGGTTGATCATAACCGGCTCCATGCTACGGTCGAGAGATACTGCCTTTAAAAGCGCCATTGCTCAAAAACTTGAAAAATATATCTGGCCGCTGCTGGCCTCGGGTAAAATAAAACCTATTATTTATGAAATATTCCCGGCAGGAAATGCAGCCGGGGCGCATGCGCTAATGGAAAGCAGCGAACATATTGGGAAAATAGTTTTATCGTTTGAAAGTTTGCTTTAATTGATGCTGTATTGCTTGCAAAATCACTATTGTATACCTAAACCATGCTCGGAAAGAAGGCCGTCGCAAACCGCTCACTGAAAACTGCTTACTGAAAACCGGCAACTGAAAACTTTTTTCACAACGCTATTTAAATATTTGTTTATAAAGCTTAACTTTGCGCTCCTGAAATAGTAGCATCTAACAAATATTATTTCATATTTAATTTTTTAAAATACCAGGTTATATATGCCAAACATTGGAAAAATATCGCGGATCATCGGTCCGGTAGTAGACGTAAGCTTTACTGATAACGCTCATCTTCCTAAAATTTTCGACGCGTTAGAGATCACAAAAGATAATGGCCAAAAGATCATTCTTGAAGTTCAGCAGCACTTAGGCGAAGACCGCGTACGTGCGATAGCGATGGACTCGACTGATGGTTTACTGCGCGGAATGCCAGTAATTGATACCGAATCAGCTATCAGGATGCCGGTTGGCGATGATATTAAAGGCCGGGTATTTAACGTGGTTGGCGATGCTATTGATGGTATTGAACAATTAGATAAATCACAAGGGCGCCCTATTCACAATCTTCCGCCAAGGTTTGAGGATCTTTCTACCGAAACAGAAATATTGTTTACCGGTATAAAGGTTATCGATTTATTGGAGCCTTATGTAAAAGGTGGTAAGATCGGTTTATTTGGTGGTGCCGGTGTTGGTAAAACCGTATTGATCCAGGAACTGATCAACAACATAGCGAAAGCATATTCGGGTTTATCGGTGTTTGCAGGTGTTGGTGAGCGTACACGCGAAGGTAATGACTTGTTGCGTGAGATGCTGGAATCGGGCATTATCAAATACGGTGATGAATTTATGCATTCGATGGAAGAAGGCGGATGGGACCTTTCCAAAGTAAACAAAGCTGATTTAAAAGAATCAAAAGCAACATTTGTTTTCGGGCAAATGAACGAGCCTCCCGGTGCACGTGCACGTGTGGCGCTTTCGGGCTTAACCATAGCTGAATATTTCCGCGATGGTGATGCAGAAGGCAAGGGCCGTGATATATTATTCTTCATCGATAACATTTTCCGCTTTACACAAGCAGGATCTGAAGTATCGGCGCTGTTAGGCCGTATGCCATCGGCGGTAGGTTACCAGCCAACGCTGGCTACTGAAATGGGTACAATGCAGGAGCGTATCACTTCAACCAAACGTGGTTCCATCACATCGGTACAAGCGGTTTATGTACCTGCGGATGACTTGACCGACCCTGCGCCGGCCACAACCTTCGCCCACTTGGATGCTACCACCGTACTTTCGCGTAAAATTGCCGAGTTAGGTATCTATCCTGCGGTAGATCCATTGGATTCAACCTCACGCATCCTTAGCCCAGCCATTTTAGGCGATGAGCATTACAATACCGCTCAGCGCGTTAAAGAAACATTACAACGTTACAAAGAGTTGCAGGATATTATCGCGATCCTGGGTATGGACGAGTTATCTGAAGAAGATAAGCTGGTTGTATCCCGCGCCCGCCGTGTTCAGCGTTTCTTATCGCAGCCTTTCCACGTTGCCGAGCAGTTCACCGGTTTAAAAGGTGTATTGGTTGATATTAAAGAAACCATTAAAGGCTTTAACATGATAATGGACGGCGAAGTTGATGAATACCCTGAAGGTGCATTTAACCTTGTAGGAAGCATTGAAGACGCTATTGAAAAAGGTAAAAAATTATTAGCGGAAGCTAATAATTAGTAGCAAGTATTTAGTAGCAAGTAGCAAGATTTTTTTGATGCCGCATACTAAGTACTTGATACCAGATACTAAATACTTGATACTAAACAAATGACTTTAGAAATCCTTACTCCCGATAAAAAAGTATACGAAGGCGAAGCCTCATCGGTAACACTGCCAGGCACACTTGGGCAATTCGAGATATTGAACCATCACGCGCCGATCATCTCTACTTTGGAGGATGGCAAACTGATCATACGCAATGCCGGTAAAGAGGATATATTTTTTATCCAGGGTGGTGTGGTTGAATGTTTAAACAACGTTGTTACTGTGCTGGCCGAAGGGATAATGCACAAGTAAAAAAACGCATTTATAATGAGAAATGTCTGGGTAACGATTTACTCGGACATTTTTATTTTATATGGAGGTGTAATACTTAGATCTGAAAGTACTCCATGTATTTTTTGTTCGTACTTTGTGCCAATTTCATCTGGAAAGGTTATCGTAATTATAGCCTCTTGCTTAAAATCTTTTGGGGTAAATCTACCTTCAATTATTGGAATTTCATCCGCTACAGCTAAAATGGGCATGGTTGTCCTTTCTATAAAACCAGTTTCCGCTTTAAAAATCCTTTTTATAATCGAAATGTTGTGGGCAGAATTATTAGTTGGGATAATAGTGAAATTTAAAAATTGAATGGGATGAATTGCCCCCTATCAATATCTTTAAAAACCCTTTTAAAAATTGGTTTTATATCATATATGAATTTTTTATTTGTTAATTTATTAGCTTTTTTCTGCGCCTGTAATGAATTATACAAAAAAATGAACGTTAAGGTCGTCGCTAAAAGCTGTCCTGCAAAAATCCAAGTTTGAACAAATGAATTGGTATCAGATCGCATTTTTAAATATACTATAATTTAAGAGCAGATAATTGATTAGTATATTATATTGCCGCTCCATTTTGAGAAACTTAGATTTGACATAAAGCGAGTATTTATGGCAAAATTAACAGACGAACAAATTGAATTGCTTGATGAGGACCATAATTTATACTTAAGTGTTCAAAGTGAATAGTACACTCGCGAAGAAGCAAAACGAATTATTAAAGGAGAGATAGATTTTGACCTTAAACCGTTAACGCGTCCGCCAACATCAGCAAAAAAGGCATCCCCTTTTCATAATCCAAATCGTCATATTCCAATCCCAGCAACCTGATATTTTTATAATAAGTTTGATGCTGATCATAATAATACTTTTCCGATTGAATAAACCAGGCCTTAGCGCCTAACTTTTGCGCCAGGAACCATTTTTCAAGCAGGCGGGCAGTCCTGCCATTGCCATCTTCAAACGGATGTATCTTCACAAATACCAAATGGATCAGCGAAGAAAAAAACAGAGTTTCTCCAAAATTTAATTCGGCATCCAGTAATAAAGCAATATCATTATATAATTTATCCAGTTCCGGTTTAACCATACCCTGCGAACAAGCTACATATTCAATTCTTCCGTCGGGAGTTGTTACATACATATTACCCCTACGTATTTTACCCCGGTAAGCCTTCTGTAAAATATGCCTGGTTAATAAAGTATGCGCTTGTTTAATAGATGAAGCATTTAAGTCAGTTTGTTGAGCAAACTGATAGGCTTCATACAGGTCGTCAATCTTCTGCGTATGATCCGGCAAAAATTTGGCTCCCCATTTTTTGTGTTTGATAAAGGAGTCCAGTTCAATATCCTCGCCTTCTATTTTGGATGAGAACACAGCCGAAACCGATGTATAAAAGCTAAATGTACTTGCTGAGAGTTCGCTATCCCCTAAAGCTTCAAATCTTTGCAAAACCGACTCATCTAATTGCTGCAAATAATCAGCAAGTAATGTTACCGGTAATATTTCAAGTTCTATTTTTTCCATGCAAATAAACTTCTACAAAGTAAGATAAATTGCAGGTGTTTGTACCCATAAGTTCTACAAATTAAGCAGCGATTCTCCATTTTCAGGAAGAAAATCACGCATTTACTATGCATGCATAAAATCAATACTGAATACCGTTTTGAACTTTGGTATATTCTTATAAAAATTATATTTTGCTTAATTTAATTATTAAAAAATATAATTCTTATATTTATGCTTTAACCTTTATAAAGTATTAAATGAAAATATTTTGTTAAGGGTATTGATATTCTTTATAGCTATATCTACCTTACAGATATTGATTCAGGAAACAATTGCAAACTGTGATCAATCATATAAACCAGTAATAAAATTAGTATTTATTCAGCAATAATGAACGCATCTGACACTATTGAAGCAATAGAATTAAACAAGTACAGTAAAACTTTCACCCAGGATGAAACCCAACCTGCGGCAAAAGCCATGCTTTACGGTATTGGGCTTACAGATGACGACATGCAGAAAGCCCAGGTGGGCGTGGCAAGTATGGGTTATGATGGCAATACCTGCAACATGCACCTTAACGATTTGGCCAAACTGGTTAAACAAGGCATTTGGGACGATGGTATGGTAGGGTTGATATTCCATACCATAGGCGTAAGCGATGGCATGAGCAATGGCACCGAAGGTATGCGCTACTCCTTAGTAAGCCGCGATATTATAGCCGACTCGATTGAAGCGGTTACCGGCGCGCAGTATTATGACGGTTTAATCACCCTGCCGGGATGTGATAAAAATATGCCGGGCTCTATTATGGCTATGGGCCGTTTAAATCGTCCGTCTATCATGGTATATGGCGGCACTATTAAACCCGGTCATTGGAAAGGTGAAGACCTCAACATTGTATCGGCGTTTGAGGCTTTGGGCAAAAAAATAGCCGGACAAATAGACGATGAAGATTTTATAGGTGTGATAAAAAACGCTTGCCCGGCTGCCGGAGCCTGCGGCGGTATATACACCGCGAATACAATGGCTGCCGCTATTGAAGCATTAGGCATGAGCTTACCTTATTCATCATCAAACCCTGCGGTTAGCGATGAGAAGAACGCGGAATGTTTGGCAGCAGGCAAAGCCATCAGGATATTATTAGAAAGAGATATCAAACCATCAGACATCATGACCCGCGAAGCGTTTGAGAATGCGATTGTGGTGATCATGGTTTTGGGCGGTTCAACCAACGCGGTACTACACTTAATTGCCATGGCGAAAAGCGTCGGCGTTAAATTAACACAGGATGACTTTCAGGAAGTAAGTAACCACATACCGGTATTGGCTGATATGAAGCCAAGCGGTAAATACATGATGGAAGATCTGCATAAAATTGGCGGTGTACCTGCGGTAATGAAATATTGCCTGGCACAAGGCTGGCTGCATGGCCACTGCCTTACAGTAACAGGTAAAACTATTGCCGAAAATTTAGAAGATGTGCCGGAAATTAATTTCGATACGCAAAAAATTATTTTGCCGGTTGAAAATCCTATAAAAGCTACCGGCCACTTACAGATATTATACGGAAATCTGGCCGAAGGTGGCAGCGTAGCAAAAATAACCGGAAAAGAGGGAACAAGTTTTGAAGGCCCGGCCCGTGTTTTTGATGGCGAGTTTGAACTGATCCACGGCATCCAAACCGGCCTGGTTAAAAAAGGCGATGTGGTGGTGATCCGCAATGTTGGGCCTAAAGGCGCGCCGGGCATGCCCGAAATGCTGAAGCCAACATCTGCCATATTCGGTGCCGGTTTGGGCAGTTCGGTGGCGTTAATTACTGACGGCCGTTTTTCGGGTGGTACACATGGTTTCGTCGTCGGTCATATCACGCCGGAAGCTTATGACGGCGGGGGTATTGCCTTTGTAAAGGATGAAGACAGGATATTTATTGATGCCATAAACCGCACCATTAATGTAATGATAAGCGACGATGAATTTGCCGCACGCAAGGCCGCATGGAAACAACCGGCGCTAAAGGTGAGCAAGGGTTTGTTATACAAATATGCCAAAACGGTATCAACAGCAGCAGAGGGTTGCGTAACGGACGAGATGTAAAGCCCCCTAACCCCCTGAAGGGGGAACAAGAGGGATTATTAATAAATAAATTAACTAATAAAATCAAAAAAGCTTCCCCTTTAGGGGGCTTGGGGGGTAATATATGGAAGTTGCACAGGAAGTACTAACAGCACCAGAAGTAAAAGAAGCCGTTCAGGTTTCAGGATCGGCCGCGCTATTGGAGGCGCTGATCATTGAAGGTGTGGATACCATTTTTGGCTATCCGGGTGGCGCTATTATGCCTATTTATGACGCTTTGTACGATTACAAAGAAAAGCTAAACCATATACTGGTCCGTCATGAGCAGGGTGGCATTCATGCCGGGCAAGGTTATGCACGTACATCGGGTAAAGTTGGTGTCGTGTTCGCTACCAGCGGGCCGGGCGCTACTAACCTTGTTACTGGTTTGGCCGATGCGCAGATAGACAGCACACCTTTAGTATGTATTACCGGCCAGGTGTTTGCGCACTTGCTGGGTACCGATGCTTTCCAGGAAACTGATGTCATCAACATTACCACGCCCGTTACCAAATGGAACTACCAGGTAACCGATGCCAACGAAATTCCGGAGGTTATAGCCAAGGCATTTTATATTGCCAAAAGCGGTCGCCCGGGTCCGGTTTTGATTGATATTACCAAAAACGCGCAGATCCAGAAATTTGATTATAAAGGCTACACGCCTTGTAACCATATCCGCAGCTATCGCCCAAAACCTATAGTTCGTACACAATATGTGGAAGAAGCTGCCGCTTTGATCAACCAGGCGAAAAAACCATTCATACTTTGGGGGCAGGGTGTTATTTTAGGTGAAGCCGAAAAAGAATTCAAAGCTTTTGTTGAAAAAAGCGGTATTCCGGCAGCTTGGACTATCTTAGGCGCAGGCGCTATCCCAACAGATCACCCGCTTAACGTAGGTATGCTGGGCATGCACGGCAACTACGGCCCGAATGTGCTGACCAATAGCTGCGATGTACTGATTGCTATCGGTATGCGTTTTGACGACCGTGTAACTGGCCGCCTGGACAAATACGCCAAGCAGGCTAAAGTGATCCATTTGGATATTGACCCTGCTGAGATCGACAAAAATGTAAAATCAACCGTGCCGGTTTGGGGCGATTGCAAGGAAACTTTGCCCTTGCTTACTGAACTGATCGATGCAAAAAAGCATACGGAATGGTTAGCATTATTTAACGAATACACCCAAAAAGAAATCGACGCGGTTATACATGATGAGTTGAACCCGACTACGGATGAAATGACCATGGGCGAAGTGATTAAACAACTAAATGAACTCACCAATGGCGACGCGGTTATTGTTACCGATGTGGGCCAGCACCAAATGGTGGCCTGCCGTTATGCTAAATTAAATAAAACCCGCAGCAATGTTACCAGTGGTGGCTTGGGCACTATGGGCTTTGCCTTGCCTGCGGCTATAGGCGCTAAATTCGGCGCGCAGGATCGCGATGTGATCGCTATTATAGGCGATGGCGGCTTCCAGATGACCTTGCAGGAGTTAGGCACCATTATGCAAACCGGGGTAAATGTTAAAATAATCATCCTTAACAATCGTTTTTTAGGTATGGTGCGCCAATGGCAGGAGCTATTTAATGAGCGCCGCTACTCGTTCGTTGACATTCAGAGCCCCGATTTTGTGGCATTGGCCGCAGCTTATGGCATCGCCGGAAAATGTATCAGCGATAGAGCCGATTTACCGTCAACCTTAAAGGAGATGATGGATCATAAGGGCTCATACCTGCTGGAAGTAATGGTAACTAAAGAGAATAACGTGTTCCCGATGGTGCCACAGGGATGTAGCGTAAGTGAGATAAGGTTAAAATAAGCCCCACCCAAACCCTCCCCGTAAGGGAGGGCTTAAAAACAACAACATGAGTACTTTAAATAACAACCAAAATACAAAAGTCTCCCCTACCGGGGGAGATTTAGAGGGGGCCGGTAAACAGGAATATAACATCACGGTTTACACCGAAAATCAGATCGGGCTTTTAAACCGGATAGCTATTATATTTACCCGCCGAAAGATCAATATCGATAGTTTGAATACTTCTCCGTCGGAGATAGAGAGCATTCATCGTTTTAATATTGTGATCACTGAATCGGAGGATGTGGTACGCAAGCTTTGCCGCCAGATAGAGAAACAGGTGGAAGTATTGAAGGTATACTACCATACCAACGAGGATGTGATATGGCAGGAGTTGGCGCTATACAAGGTATCGACAGATGTAATTGCCGAAAAGGTAAGCGTTGAGCGTTTGCTACGCGAAAATGGCGCGCGCGCGGTAGTTATCCGTAAAGATTACACCGTATTTGAAACAACGGGACATCGCGAAGAAACCGACAACCTGATAGCTATTTTGCAGCCTTTCGGCCTGATAGAATTTGTG
>Ga0302306_10001182_pt1 | contig 14507 bp, 6 predicted proteins | sample III_Palsa_E3_1_FD_198761 | JGI IMG/M metagenome (GOLD analysis project Ga0302306, IMG submission 198761) | Peat permafrost microbial communities from Stordalen Mire near Abisko, Sweden - III_Palsa_E3_1 | ecosystem: Environmental > Terrestrial > Soil > Palsa > Peat permafrost | place: Sweden...
GGATTTTGGAAAGAATACCATCAATTCGATGTTGATTTATAATCAGTCAAGTTATTTCGATGCGGTAAGCACTGGCAACTACGAGGGCGGTCTTCCATATAAAAACCAGGGTGTTTTAGGGCGTACCGCATACGCGTATGACGAGAAATATCTGGCAGAGATTGACTTTGGTTATAACGGATCGGAAAACTTTGCGCCTGGTCATAGATTCGGTTTTTTTCCGGCTGTTTCTGCTGGCTGGATAGTTTCAGACGAAAATTTTATCAAGAATAATAAAGACCTTGACTTTATCGATCAGCTTAAAATCAGGGGCTCTTATGGCTTAGTGGGTAATGATCAGGGACAAACCCGCTTTTTATACTTGAGTACCTGGACTACAACCGGTTATGGCTATACGTTTGGACAAAATGCAGATGGGGCCTCTTATTCAGGAGCGCAGGAAGGGCAGGCAGGCAACGTTGAGCTAACCTGGGAAAAAGCCAGAAAACTAAACATCGGAATGGATCTCGGTCTCTGGAAAAATGAACTTACACTCACAGCAGATGTGTTTGATGAACACCGGACAGATATATTAACAACAGCCTCACAACTTACACCCCAGTTCGCCGGCCTTGTAAGTTATCCTTCCGTAAATGCCGGAATTGTAAACAATGATGGTTATGAGCTTTCAGTCAGCCATAAACATAACTTTAATAGTAAGAATGGATATAGTATTTCGGTTAATTTTGATCATCAGCATAATAAAATAATATATGATGCAGTGCCGGATTATCCTGGCCGTGAATGGCAAAATCCTACCGGAACAAGTATTGGTGAATTGTATGGCTATACTTCTTTGGGGCTTTTTAAAAGCCAGGCTGATATTAACAACAGCCCATCGCAGACGGGCTTCGGCCCGGTTTTGCCCGGCGATATCAAATACAAAGACCTCAATGGCGATGGCGTCATCAACAGCACGGACGCAGGATATTTGCCCGGTAAGGTTCCCTACCCAACTTCTCAGTTTGGCGTTACTTTGGGATACCACTATGCGGCTTTCGATGTCAGCGTTCTGTTCCAGGGGGGCCTGGGTGGTTACGATATATTGCAGGGAAGTGGCATATTTCCATTTTCGGCGTTTGGATCTGCTCTTGTTCAAGTGGCAGATAACCATTGGGTGGCTTCTAATCCGAACGGTAACTATATGTTCCCGCGCATTTCTTCTCAGCCAAATAACAATGACGAACAGTCATCAACTTTTTGGATGTATTCTAGCAATTATATCCGGCTAAAAAACGCGGAAATCGGTTATACACTGCCAAGCGCGTGGATGAACCGGGCGGGCATTAAACGATGCCGCGTTTTTGTAAGCGGGATTAACCTGTTAACCTGGGATAAATTAAAAGATTTTAATATCGATCCGGAGATAAGTACTGGTGGTACCGGTGGTTATCCGGTGCAAAAAGTAATCAATGTAGGCTTATCATTCACTTTGTTATAACTCAAATTTTATGAAAAAATGTATTTTAATCTATTTGCTAGCCGCCATTTGTCTTATGGCTGGTTCTTGTAAAAAATATCTCAATGTTGTGCCGGCAGAAATCGTAACTGAGCAGGATGTTTTTAATAATATAAACACTGCACAACAAGCCTGGGCTCATTTATTTGCCTGCTTTGGTCAGAATGATCTTTACAATGAGTTTGTTAATGGAAATGATCCTTGCCTTGCGGCTTGTACCGATGAATGTAAGGACCATTGGGAAAGCCCGAGCGTAATATTAATTAATGAAGGCGCATGGTCACCAACAAATAACCCCTTAGATCAGTGGGGCACTTACTATCAATATGTACGGGCCGCAGATGTTTTTCTGGCAAATATTGATAACGTGCCCATCCCAGCCTCACAAGCTGCTTACTATCAAGCCCAGGTTCCTCTTTGGAAAGCTGAAGCCAGGTTTATAAGGGCGTGGGAATATTTTCAATTATTCAAGACCTATGGCGCAGTACCCTTGATCAATACGGCGCTTACCCCCGACCAGGCATTAGGTACAAAAATAGCGAGGAACTCGGTTACAGACGTAGTTAATTACATTACCTCGGAATGCGATGCAATAGCGACAATTTTACCTTTATCGTATGCCAATAATCCATCAAATGAAGGCCGGATCACCGAGGGTGCGGCATTAGCCTTAAAAGCCCGCACATTACTTTACGCTGCCAGCCCGTTGTTTAATGGAAATACTATGTACGCGTCTATTAAAAATTCAGATGGCACGCAATTATTTCCGCAAACCTATGATAACAATAAGTGGTTATTGGCGGCCAATGCAGCCCAAGCAGTATTAAATTTGGGTGTTTACCAACTATACCAGCCCGATCCGGCAAATCCCGTTGACAATTATGCCAGGTTGTTTTATACCCGTGAGTACAATGAAACCATTCTGCCTTTAATATTAGGAGGTACCAGGAGTGAAGAGGGGACGTATTTGCCCAACGGCAGGGATCCTAATGCGTGTTACGGCAATGGTAAAATGAGCGTGTTCCAGGAATTAGTAGACGCTTATGAAATGAATAATGGCCGCCCGATTACCGACCCGCAATCCGGTTACAACCCCAATGGCGTTTGGAACGGTACCATTTGGGATGGGCTTGCATTTACGCCGGTAAGTAACGTATCAAACATGTATCTGAACAGGGATCCAAGATTTTATGCCACTATTTTCTTTCAGAACGATGTATGGGCTTATCAAAATAATTCCCGCCCGCTTGAATATGCCTGGTGGCAGAATAATAATGGTGCCAGTGATGGCTGGCCTAAAAGCGGAACAAATTGTGAAACCGGGTACGGCTGGAGGAAGTGGAGCGATCCTAACGTTAATTTAAAGGCTGGAAATACTAACGCAAACAGAAATTTCCCACTCATTCGCCTCGCTGAAATTTATCTGAATTATGCCGAAGCAATGAACGAATATTTACCATCTCCTACGAGCGATGTGTACAACGCTATAAATATGGTAAGAAGCAGGGTATCTATGCCCGGCTTGCCGATAATTGCCTCAGACAATACAAAAGCAGGTATGCGGCTAAGGATACAAAATGAACGGCGAGTGGAGTTTGCATTTGAAAATCAGCGCTTTTGGGATGTTCGCCGCTGGATGATAGCCGAACAGGTTGATAACGGTATCATGCATGGCTTAAATGCAAGGCCAACTCCTCAGCAGCTTACCGCTACAGGGCTTGATGTTAACAGTTATGCTGCCGGCCTTGCGGTGTTTTATCAGGTAGTACCTGATCAGACAAGGGTCTTTCTGCCTAAACATTACCTGTTTCCTATTCCCCAATCTGAGATTGATATTGACCCTGGCCTTAAACAAAACTATTGTTGGTAAGTTGCCCCAATAAATTAAATGATAGCCAGGCGGCAAATCAAATAAATTTTTGACCGCATGGTTTTATGCGCTAACAGTGTCTGTCTTTCAGTAGCAGTAAAAGAAGGAAAGAATATTTATTAATTAAGTTAGCCGGATCCAATCATTAAAATAGCCAGTGAAAAATGGAGGCTGCCCAAAAATATATTAAGCAGATTAGAGATGATAAATCAACGTTGATAATTGCATTAAGCACGCAAAGCCTTCATAATTATTAGCCTTTGAAACTCAAAAAATGATATTAGAACAAATGAGTTGAAAAAGGGAAAAACGCACATTCAACGCCAATCATCACCGGGGTTTTAAGCTAAAACAATCGTAAGTAACAATTTGCAATTAGATTTTTAATCATTAAAATAGCTGTAAATCAAGTATTTGAGTTTGCTAAATACTTGATTTTTTAGAGAACACTCAACAACATGAGCCGATTAACGTCGGCTGTATGCAAATTTGTAGAACATTCTGATGGTTCTTATGCGTTTAAAATATTCAACAGAATATCATTATAACCAATTATTATCCATTTCATTTTTTGAATTATTAAATGTTTAAACCACGAGATAAATACGTAGTGATAGAGAAATCATATGTTATACCTGTTTGGAAGATGGTCTTTAACCACTACAGCTCCTCCATTATGACAGGAATTGAACTAATATTATGTTACTAATTGTTAATATAAACCAGCAATAATGAATATTTCTGTGATGGAGACGACAGCTTAATAAATAAGCTCTTTATCCAACAAAATAGATATAACACAGAATACTTGGAACTGCAGCCCTATAAATGAGAAAAATATTAATCATCCTGTCTATGTTTGCTAGTGCAAATACTTTGGGCAGACGGTAAAATCAGATAAACCATACACCTTTATAATGAAAAGAAGCATTTTATTCCTATTTGTCTTATTAAATATATCAGACGGCTTTGCCCAGCATAAAACACTTACATGGATGGCTATCGGCAGTTCCAGCACATACATGAATGGTAAACCGGAACTTACAAAATACCGGATGACTGAAGGCTATATGGACAGGGTAGTCGATAAATTGCCCTATATAAAATATGTAAATCATGGGCATAGTGGGTGGACAACGAAATCGATAGCTGATAACATTGATAAGTTGGGTTTGGAAAAGGCTGATTTTTACTCCGTGTTATTAGGTTCGAACGATTGGTGGTTAGCTTTACCGTTAGGGACCTTAAATGACTATACAAATAACACCGGTAATCAAACCATGTATGGCGCTTACAGAACGATCATCAACAAGATAAGAAGTTTGAATAGCAACCCTATCATTATCTTAATTACCCCGTCTCAACGCACTGATTACGTCGATGTAAACAATAAGGCAAGTTTCATCTATGGTTGTTATAAGGCGAAAGACGGACATTATCTTTCAGAATATGCGGATGTAGTTAAAAGTATCGCTAAAGCTGAAAACTTCGAATTAGTTGACGCCTATTATAAAAGTGGCATTACAGTCAAGAATGCTGTAAAATACCGTCGGTTAAGAGACCCTAAAACTGGAGCGTATAAAAATTACAAATACCCGGACTATATAAACATACCTTATAATCCGGCTACCGATGATTATCCCTATCCAATTGACGCAATAGGAATGACTTATGATGGACTACATCCCTCAAATAAAGGTTATGCGAAGATTGCCAAGATGCTTGTCAAAGTAATGAAGAAATATTAGCCAGTTATAAAACTGTATTGTATTCGCTCATAGCATATTATAGAGTTGAAAATATAATTTATTTCCCTATCAATTATTCGTAACCAATTTATGCTAACGCAACCCAAACCGGCCTTTACCGAAAAGAAATTTATTGTTACTCTTATTTTTGTAACCTCGTTGTTTTTAATGTGGGGCCTGCTCCACTCCATGAGTGATTCGCTGAATAAGCATTTCCAGGATGTATTACATGTATCAAAAGGGCAATCGGGTCTCATACAATTGTCCGTGTTTGGCGCTTATGCTGTTATGAGCATCCCGGCTGGTTATTTTTTAAAGAAATATGGCTATAAACCTGGCGTAATACTCGGCTTGCTCTTATTTGCAACGGGCACATTTTTATTTATACCAGCAGCCGATGCCCGATCATTCGACTTTTTCAGAGTGGCTTTATTTATTATAGGCTGCGGCATGGCAACGCTTGAAACTGTAGCTCATCCTTTCGCGGCAGCCCTGGGGGACCAGCGCACCAGTGACCAACGCCTTAATTTTTCGCAATCTTTCAACGCCGTGGGTACTATTATAGGCCCGCAAATAGCAGCATATTTTTTATTTAGTTCGGCAAACGAAAACTCGCCCGATCTTTCATCGGTAAAAACATTATATGTAGGCGTGGGTTGTGTGATTCTTTTAATCGCCGTTGCTTTCGTTTTTATCAAAATTCCGGTACTTACCGATCCGCATGGTACAACCGCCACTATTGATCCCAAGGCTGTAAATGTTGATACGGCACCGTCAAAAAAATTATATCAGCACAAGCACTTTGTATGGGCGGTGGTCGCCCAGTTTTTTAACGTGGCGGCGCAAGCCGGTACCTGGGCTTACTTTATTAATTACGGGCACGATGTGATGGGTTTTGATAATGGCACGGCAGTAAAGTATATGAGTGTATTTATGGCAATGATGGCCGCCGGCCGTTTTGTGGGTACCTACCTGATGCGCTTTATTGCGCCAAATAAATTACTGGCTTTATTTGCGTTGGGAAGCATATTAATGTGCGTAATTGTAGCCCAGGGGCTTGGCTGGACATCCTATGTTGCCTTAATGATGGTGAATTTCTTTTTCAGCATCATGTTCCCTACTATTTTTAGCCTGGGGCTGAAGAATTTAGGCAATCATACCCAACAGGCGTCTTCTTTTATTTCGATGGGCGTTGTCGGTGGCGCATTTTTTCCTTTGATAATGGGACAGATAGCCAATCATGACGTTGCAAAAGCTTATTATCTGCCCATTATCTGCTACGTGGTTATTTTTTTATTTGGGTATAGACTTTACAAAGTGAAAGCATGAGCTTAACTATTGAAGCGACATTTAACTATTGCTCCATCCATAATTAGGTGATCAAAATAGTCTAACCGGAATAGGTCTTTGCGATTGATATTTATAAAAACAGTTAAACAGCATTATATAATTAATAATATGAAAAAAAGATTTTATGTTTTATTAGCAGGAGCGCTTTTGCCATTCTCGGTATTAGGACAGCAAATAGATAACAGGGAAAAATACGACATCGCTAAAGATACGGTGTTATACACTATTGGCTATGCGCATCTTGACTCTGAATGGAATTGGGATTATCCAACGGTGATTAATGAAGATATAAAAAAAACGATGCTGGACAACTTCAAACTGTTTGAAAAGTATCCCGATTACGTATTTAATTTTACAGGATCGCGCCGGTACCATATGATGAAGGAGTATTATCCGGAATTGTATAAAAGGGTTGCAGAATATATTAAACAGGGGCGCTGGTTTGTATCAGGTTCTTCAGTCGACGAAGCGGAGGTAAACGTTTCCTCCTCAGAATCCCTTCTTCGCCAGGTGCTTTACGGAAATCTTTATTTTAAACGCGAATTTAATAAGGTAAGTACTGACTATATGCTTCCCGACTGTTTCGGTTTTGTTGCGACAGTGCCTTCAGTATGGAACCATGCGGGCTTACTGGGATTTTCTACCCAAAAGCTGACATGGGGCTCCGCAAACGGTATACCATTTAACGTGGGTATATGGTATGGCCCTGATGGTAAAGGTTTACTGGCAGCGCTAAACGCAACCAGTTACAATGGTAATGTTGTTAAACGGTTAGATAAAGACAAACAATGGACCGCCAGGATGAACGCCGACATCAATGAATATGGTATTGGGTTCGATTACAGGTATTACGGTACCGGCGATCAGGGAGGAGCACCCCGGGAAAACGATGTTCGAAATGCGGTGGGAAGTGTTAAACAAAAGGATGGGAATTTTAAAGTCGTTTTAACTTCTTCCGATCAAATGTTCAAAGATATCACTCCCGCACTTCGGGATAAACTGCCGACTTATACCGGGGATCTATTATTGACAGGTCATAGCGCCGGCTCAATGACTTCACAAGCTTATATCAAACGCGCTAACCGCAAAAATGAGCTATTGGCTAAGTCGGCCGAGCAGCTTGCCAGCATCGCTGACTGGCTGGGCGGGGCAGCTTATCCAACCAATAAGATAAATAATTCGTGGGATCTTGTTTTGGGGAGCCAGTTTCATGATATCATGGCTGGTACCGCGTTCCCAAAAGCCTATGAATATGCCTGGAACGATGAATTTATCGCGATGAATGGTTTCTCCGAAGTGATAAAAAACTCAGTAAGCGCTATTGCTCATCAATTAAACACAAGGGTTGAAGGTAAAGCTGTTGTGGTTTATAACCCGGTGGCAATTGACCGGCAAGATGTAGTTACCGCAGAACTTACTTATGCCAGGCTGCCAAAAAATATAAGCGTATTTGACAAAGATGGTAATACGCTGCCATCGCAGATTATATCTTCCAGTGGTAACAAACTGACCCTGATATTTTTAGCCAGTTTACCATCAGCTGGGATGTCAGTGTTTGATGTGCGCGAGACCAAGACAAATCCAATGGTACCGACAGCATTGATCATAAAGAATGATACCTTGGAAAACAAATATTTTAAGGTGTCGATCAATAAGAACGGCGATATTTCAAGTATATATGATAAAAAAGCTTTAAAAGAAGTGCTGTCACAACCGGCGTCGCTGCAATTTCTAAAAGAAAACCCGGTAGAATGGCCGGCGTGGAATATGGATTGGAAGGATAGAAAGAACCCGCCTATCGACTTCCTGAATCAGGATGTTACCATAAAAATTGTTGAGCAGGGACCTGTTCGCGTAGCGATCCAGGTAACAAAAAAAGGGCAAAACTCGATGATATCACAAGTTATAAGCCTTGCTGCTGGCGATGCGGGTAAAAGAATTGAGGTAAATAATAAAATCGACTGGCAGTCGAAAGAAGTCAGTTTAAAAGCTGCTTTCCCAACTACGGTCATCAATGAAAACGCAACCTACGGTATGAATACCGCTGCTATTCAGCGTTCAACTAATAATGAGGTTAAGTTTGAAGTACCGAATCGCCAGTGGTTCGATCTTACAGACAGGTCAAATAGCTATGGCGTTTCTATTTTGGAAGATTGTAAATATGGCTCGGACAAACCGGATAACAGTACGCTGCGCCTGACATTAATGTATACGCCTAAAGCTAATTCTTATGTCTACCAGGGCACACAGGATTGGGGGATTCACGATTTCAAATATGCTATTTATCCACACGTTAGTGATTGGACGTATGCAGGGAGCCCGTGGCAAGGCAGTTTCCTGAACTCACCGCTCATCGGTTTCGAAACATCCAAACATGACGGGGCGCTTGGGAAAGATATTTCGCTTATTCGGCTAAATACGGACAAGGTAGATATCATGGCATTTAAAAAGGCTGAAGAAAGTGATTATTACATCGTTCGCCTGAATGAACTTTACGGCAGGGATGCAAGCGGTGTGTCCGTAAGTTTCCCTGCAAAGGTGACAGAGGCGTATGAAGTGAACGGTCAGGAGCAAAAAATTGGCGATGCTGATTTTAACAATGGCACCCTTAACCTGGATATGACGAAGTTTGCGATCAGGAGCTTTGCCGTAAAATTTGCAAGGACAAGCGCTGCCGGATCCAAGCCCGAACAAAAAAGTATCGAAATTCCGTTTGATCAGGATGTAATCAGCGCAGATGCAAACAGGGGTGACGGAGATATGTCTGGCGGATTAACTTACCCTGCAGAACTTATCCCGTCGGAAATTGTAAGTGAGGATATCAGCTTTAAAATGGGAAATACCAGCGATGGAGCGAAAAACAGTATTGCAGCAGATGGCCAAAAGATAAACTTGCCGGCCGGAAAATTTAATAAGCTTTATATACTGGCAGCAGCCACTAAAGACACAACCGGGACTGTAATAGTAGGTAAACAACGTTTTAAGATTGGGTTTCAGGGTTGGACTGGTTTTATAGGGCAGCATTACGGACGCGAGTTGACGGATCATGACAGAAAGGTAACTGCCATAACCAGTGCCTATGTCAAAAGGGATAATATTGCCTGGTATGCCTCGCATTGTCATTCGCCTAACGGTAACCTGGCCTATCAATACAGTTATCTTTACAAATACGAGATCGATATCCCCCGGGGCGCAAAAAGCATAACGCTACCCCAAAATGTGAACGTAAAAATATTTGCGATTACGGTTGCTGATAAAGTAAACGACGATGTAATACCGCTTCAACCGCTTTACGATGATTTTAAAGATGACAAACCGGTGCAATTACGCGGAAATTGATATGCTTGCGCCGCTTGTTTAGAGGAATTGGTCCGTAAGACCGTATCGTTTGGTAATAAATTAAGGCCGGACTAATACTAATTAGTTCGGTCAAAAACAGTTTTTTATGATAATCAAAGAAATGGAGAAAGTCCCTAAACCAAAGTTTTATTATTTGCTTTTTATTTTGCCGCTAGTTATCAGTTCCAAAGATGGCTTTGCGCAAACCGGAAAAATAAGATCGGGCGGAATCTATACATTAAAGTCAAAATGGAATGGTAAGCTATTAGATGTCAGTAATTCCTCCATGGACAACAATGCCGGGGTAGATTGCTGGACCGATACCCGGTCTGATGCCGAGAGGTGGAAAGTGACCGATATTGGTAAAAATGTATATACCTTAACAAACGTTGCAAGCGGAAAGCTGCTGCATATAGCCTCGATATCCGCCGATTCGGCAAATTTAGATCAATGTGATAATGCAGTTAACAGCGATGTTAAATGGAAAATCGAAAAAGTCGGAAACAAGTTATATCGTTTGATATCACTCAGCAACCCCAATTTTTCGCTTAATTTAAATCACGGTGCGGCAGATGGAACTAAAGTTAACTTAAGCCGGTCCTCTGGCGATGATGTACAAAAATGGTATTTTTTAGAAGTAACCCAGCACGCACCTTCTTACGCTTCAATAGCCGATAAATCATTTACTGCATGGTACAACAAATATGGGGTCGATACAACCAAAGGTTTTTGGGACAAAGCAGAAATGATGGAAATAGTGCTTGATGCGCTCGAGGTTACCAAAGATGTTAAGTATGAAGCAAGATTTAATACCATGTACAACAATTTTATTATTCATAATAAAACCGATTGGATGTATAATAAATTTAACGACGATATCACCTGGGCGGTACTGGCTTGTGTGCGGGGTGCCATGCTAACCGGCAATAAAGCATATCTTGAAAAAGGGAAAGAACAGTTTGATAAAATGTATACGCGTGCATTTACAAGTCTTTACGGAGGAGGGTTAAATTGGTATGAAACACGAACCTCAAAGAACGCTTGTATAAACGGGCCTGCCATAGTGGCCTGTTGTTATCTGGCGCAGGCTACAGGAGATGAAACTTATTATGATAAGGCGATAGCGCTATATACATGGTCTAAATTGTATTTATTGAACGCAGCCACAGGAAAGGTAAATGATAATGTAGATCTGGACAAGCGATCGCAGAAATTAAGAGTTAGTGACTGGAGCTCAACTTATAATCAGGGAACCTATCTGGCCGCAGCAGTGATGCTGTACCAATATACCAAAGAAAGTAGTTATTTAGACGAGGCAAAAAAGATTGCCCGGTACACCAAAGACAATATGTACAATGGAAAAGTGATGAATAATGAGGATGGCGGCAATGACCTGCCAGGTTTCAAGGGTGTCTTCGCGCGTTATGCCCGAATATATGCTATTGAAGGCAAACAAACTGACTTAAATGAGTGGCTGCAACAGAACGCAAAAGTGGCGTATAATAACCGGAATTCGGAAGGTATTATTCAAACGAAATGGGGAACCAGGACCAGTGAAACCAAACCCGGGTCTGCCTTCGGCGCTTCAACCGCTGTCTCGCTCTTGATTAACAACCTGGTTTTGCAACGCTAAAAAGCTTATAATGTCAGTCATCGATAAAGACTAAAACTTATCGATTTTTTTATAGTGCTTAATTTACCTTCGCTAACCGACCCAATATGAAAGTAATGGATTTTAAATAAACACGTTTAAGCGGCAGAGTATCCAAATAGTTACATAATCGCTGTGTAAATGTACGGTAAGTCAAAAAAAATGCTTGATTTTACAAATTTTGAAAACAGCATTTTGTCACCTTTGCGCCAGCTGCATTTTTCTCTAAAGAACTGGATATTATGATATGATTAAAAGCTTTGCAACTATTGGAACCGGCTAACGGTGATTAAATATATCACCTAAACAACGGCAGCTTATTGCCAAGTACTGAATTAACATCCGCTTTTTGTATTGCGCTAAGTCGCGCAATTTTTATCTCCTAATGAAAAAACTTTTATTTACAGCCGTGAGCTGTTTACTCACAACGTTTATTTTCGCCCAAAGCGCACCCGCTCCGGCGCTTATTGTTAAAGGAATTGCAATAGATTCCATATCCCAAGAACCTCTTGGATACGTAACCGTGGCTCTTCAGGACCCTAAAACGAAATTTCCGGTACGCAGCAATCTGACCAGGGACGACGGCAACTTTGATTTAAAAGCAGTCGCCGGAAAGCATTATGAGCTTGTTTTGGTTTTTGTTGGATATAACAATCAGATCATCAGTTTGCCAAAGAAAAACGGTGTGATTGACATGGGCAAAATAAAAATGAGCTCATCCACACAGCGTCTGCATGACGTTATCATTACTGCCGTGAAGCCAGTGATCAATCAGGAAGTTGACCGCATTAGTTACGACGTACAGGCAGATCCGGAGGCCAAGGCGTTGACAGTTTTTGATATGTTGCGAAAAGTGCCCTTGATATCAATGGATGCTGATGATAACATTAAGCTTAAGGGTAACTCCAATTATAAAATATTGATTAACGGCAAACCATCCAGCCTGGTGGCTAACAGCCCGTCAGATGTATTTAAGGCAATGCCGGCTTCCAGCATTCAGCGTATCGAAGTAATTACCAACCCGCCTGCAAAATACGATGCAGAAGGCCTGGCCGGCATCATCAACATTATTACAGCCAAAAAAGTTGATAATGGTTACAACGGTAATTTAAACCTGGGCTATCGTACACCTGCCGGCGGGCTACGTGGCGGAGGCTTTTTTACCGTAAAACAGGGTAAGCTGAGTGCTTCTGCTTTTTTCGGCTCAGGAGGGTCGGATGTTCCGGCTACCATCAGCAAAAATGAGCGCATTACCACCGGTTTTGATCCGTCGGACCTTACTCAAAATGGCACCCAAAGCAGGAGTAATCGCTGGAACTGGGTAGGTACTGACCTCAGTTATGATATCGACTCGCTGCACCTGGTCACCGCTAACTTAAATTATAATTTCGGCCATTCGAGTTCAATCGCCGACCAGGTATCATCCTCAAAGGATTTGACGAACGATAGTACATTACAAGCATTTGACTTGAACACCGTCGGCCGGTCACATGGTAATGGAGGTGACGCAGGCCTGAATTATCAGGTAGGTTTTAAACGCAGCAAGGACCAGTTATTAACCTTCTCCTATAATTTTACCGTTAACAATAACAATCAGTATAATGATATTAATATAGATGACCGCATCAATTACCCAATGGCTGATTATTCCCAGCTAAATAAATGGTCGAGAAAGGAAAATACCTTTCAGGTCGATTATGTTCAACCACTGCATAAGTTATCGATTGAAGGTGGTTTAAAGGCAATCTTACGTAATTATACCAGTGAGTCGGATTACGACACACTGAATGTTAAAACGAATCAATACCAACTCTCGCCAGAGCTTTCCAACGATTTTAATTATAAGCAGGATATTTTGGGCGCTTATAACTCTTATTCATTCAATGCAAATAACTGGTCTTTTAAAGCGGGTGCACGTTTAGAGGAAACAATTATCGACGCTGATTTTATTTCGACCTCATCCGTGGTGGATCGGAGCTATTTAAACGTAGTGCCATCTATTTCCATTAACCGCAAGTTTGCCGATATGAGCAGCCTCAATTTCGGCTTTACGCAGCGCATCGCAAGGCCTGACATCTCCAATTTGAACCCCTTTGTCGACCGCTCAAATCCTGATTTTATATCAACAGGTAATCCAAGCCTGCGCCCGGTGGTAAGCAATAACCTGCAAGTGAATTATAGCCTGTTTAAAAAAGTAATATTTAATTTTGGCCTCAATTACATGTTCGATAATAACAACATATTACAAGTGTCGTCCTATAATCCGTTAACGGACGTTACCAGCACCGTTTACGAAAATATCGGTAAGGACCGGAACGTGGGTGCAAACTTTTATCTTAATTATCCTATTACACCAAACCTTAATTTTAACCTGAACGGCAGCTTAAACTATCTGTTTATACAGGGCATGGTAGATACTACCCTAACTAAGAATCACGGTTTCCAGGGTAATGCCTTTAGCAACCTGTCCTACAGGTTTAATCCGGGTTGGCGGGTAAGCATTAATTACGGTTATACCAGCCGCTACCTTACTTTACAGGGGAACAGCAATTCATTCAGTTTTTACTCATTTAACATGAGCAAGGAGATTGTAAAGAACAAACTGACATTTTCGGCGGGAGTGAATAATCCGTTTACCAAATTCAGGAATTTTCTGAGTGAAACCAGCGGTGATAATTTTACCCAAAACAGCTTTTCGCAAAGCTATTTCCGCACCTTCAACTTTGCTTTGAATTACCGTTTTGGGAAACTGACGACTGACGTTAAAAAGAATAAGCGCAATATTGATAATGACGATGTAACCAAAGGCAGCACTACCGGAAACCAGTAAATATTCGCTTTGTAACTACTATACAATTATAAAACGAGCCCGGCATGGTGACTGAAGACGTACACTCCGGCGATATTAGGTGATACAATCAGTAAATGCTATCCCAGTAATCGAGGAGATTTGATTGTTTTTTTGAAAACTGAATAACAAAATTTCTAAACTATATACATTTTATTCTAATAAATAATTGTGAAAAAAATAAGAAGTTTTATTGTGGCCGG
>Ga0302306_10001197_pt1 | contig 14419 bp, 8 predicted proteins | sample III_Palsa_E3_1_FD_198761 | JGI IMG/M metagenome (GOLD analysis project Ga0302306, IMG submission 198761) | Peat permafrost microbial communities from Stordalen Mire near Abisko, Sweden - III_Palsa_E3_1 | ecosystem: Environmental > Terrestrial > Soil > Palsa > Peat permafrost | place: Sweden...
GTTCTCTGCAACCCAGAAAGGTTCCTCATCAAGCCGGTGAAGGTTGCCGTTCTCGGGCTGCACTGTTGCACTAAACCCATCCGTTGTATATGGAGCTTCAAATTCCTTAAAAAGTTCGCCTACGTGGCGCGGCGACAGTGATTGAGTCGGAATGTATCACTCTCCGGTTGTAGGCATGACCAATATCGAATTCATTGAAGCATGGCTCCGCGGCCAGAATCGAAAAGCAACGCGGTGAACGCTAGTTCAGCTTGCGCCAGATCACATCTTCATTATTGCGACGGTCGTAGAGTGAATCCACTCTGCCGGACGTGCTCCTGTGAAACAGAATGCGGCTCTCGATCCCGGAGCGAAAGAAGAGATCGCCGGACTCGGGAAGCAGCTTGGTCTTTGTTCCTCTTCCGCGCTGAAGGAAGATGTCATTGTCGGAGCGCGTTACGATCCGGCGATTGCCGGGAGCAAGTTCGTACACTCCTGTGAATTCTTCAAGACGTGCTGGGTCGATGTAACCCACCACCGGGTCTTCGTAGTAGCGCATTGTCTGACTGACCGCAATCTGCCACTTACCCTTGCGGTACAACCATGTGTCCACAGCGTGGTAGCGTGCGTGCAATTCCTGGCCGAAGATCGTCTCCGATTCGTCTATGTCGTATGCCAATACGGCTACGCCCGGTGCGAAGGTTGAGTGCGGGTGAACGACCTTGATGATTCCCTTGTATCCAGCAGGCATTGGCTGCAGGTCTTCCAGGGCGGCCTTCTTGTCCATGGCACGCCCCTTCTCGTCGTAAACCATCACATCTTCAGCGTAATAGGACCCCGCCGGTACTTGATTGCCCGGGGGAATCGCGTCATACAGTTGCTGCGTGCGGCGCAAGAGTTCGGCTTGAGTGACGGCAGAGACAGTTTGTGGTTTTGCCAGCGGTGTGGCAACACTCGCACCCAGCGCTAGCGAGAGCCACGAAATAGTCCGACGGAAACTCATTCAACTCGCCTCATGGAAAAAATAACGGGGCGTTACTCCGGGGACGCAACAAGAATATTGCCGTCTTGATCGGGGAACCTGATCTCCTACGCGAACAGGTAATTGGGTCAACCGGTATCTCCTTCGAATCGATCATGCGCAGATCAGCGAGATTGGAACCGCTTTATCGCATTATTGTTCTCGCGCGAGCAAGATCATAATCGTCTTTCTGGGACGATCAGCATATAGCGAATCTATTGAATGCTATATCTGGTTAGGCATTCTGGGAAAGCGGTGCTGCCAAATCGCCGATACACTCATTGAGCTTCGTACAAGCTCCGCACTTCCCTATTGCTCCCGAATCACGGTCAAAACTGAAGTGATCTTCCGATCCTCAACATTACTCCCGCATTGCCGACAACTCGTAAGCGACCTCTAATCATCATCGCTGCTCCCGACATCATCAATTACTTATAGCGATATGGATGAGATTCAGATCGCGCAGTGCAGGAATCAACCCGATAAATCTTTGAGGTGTGATTCAATCTCGGCCACTGAGACTCTACCAACGCGCCTTTGCGACGTGGCGGTTCTAACTGCTGGTTGAAGCAATCACAAATGTTCTTCAACTGAATCAGCTTGGTCCCGAAGGGAATCCTTTCTTCCGTCCGGTCTTTGCCTTTCGCGAGTGAAATTCCTAAAAGCGATCACTTCGCCAATATGCTCCTCGCTTCGGACAGTCGCCATCAATAGATAGATATTTTCTGGCGAAGCAGCTTTCTCCTTTAGAACACAACGGTCGAGTGATGTTTGCCGGATTCTTAATCGATTCACGTCTTGTCGTGCACAAGGGGAATTGCCTTTTGCTTGACCTATTTGTGAGGTATCGGACGTATCTGTTGAAGGAGCGCTTGGGCGCGTTGCGCAATCGATCTTTCTGAGAAAAGCTCTGCTTTTTCGAGAAGGGGTATTGCAGCACGCGCTTGATCTTGCTGAAGGAGAACCTCTGCCAAATTGAGTTGAGCCGTCCCGAACTCTGGATCAAGGTTTAGAGCGGCTTCGAACTCCTTCCGAGCCAGTGTCAGTTTGCCTGCCTGGACCAAGATCTCGCCGAGGAAATCGCGCGCATGTGCGGATTTGGGGTCGGACAGCGCAGCCGCTTCGGCTTCTGTTTCCGCTAGAGGAAGTTGATGCAATTGCAGGAGCACGACAGCGTAATCTTCGTGAGCGCTTGCATTATCCTGATCCAGTTGAACAGCCTTTTGCAGATGGAATGCCGCCTGCTTCCAATCCCCCTCGCCTGCAAGAAGACGGCCGAGATTGGCTCTGTTCCCAGAGTCGTAGGGGTCAATCGACAAGGCCGCGCGAAATGCGGTTTCAGCGCCATGTAAATCTCCGGTTTGCGCTAATAACGATCCGAGATTGTTTTGCGCATCGGCGAAGTCAGGCTTAAGCTGGAGTGTCTTTCGGAGATCTGCAATGGCCTTGTCCTCAGCCCCTGACTTCGATTCGATCAATGCGTGCTCGTACCAAAGAAGAGGATTGATTGGCTCGCGCTCGATGGCGGTACCCAAAACTGTGAGCGCCTCGTTGATTTGTCCGGCACTGCCAAGCGCAACGCCCAGCCTCCTTTGAGCACGCGATGAGAGCGGATCATCTTTGAGGGCTTGCCTGTATGCGCCGGTAGCGCCCGAAAGATCGCCGGTATGTCGCATGGCGTCACCAAGCTCGATCGAGAAGTTGGGTAGAGCGGACTGTTGGGTCCTAATAGAGTCAGCCAAAGCGGGAACCCCCGGCTGCAGGTTGCTGCTATCGATGACCTGCGCTGCTGCGTCGTAGAGCGCGTCACTCGCGGCCGGGTGTTCGTGATCTAGAAGATATCGTTTCACTGGGCCACGGTACTGGGTGGCCGATGTGTCTGGAATTTCCTGCCGGGCTGCGAGCAACACGCTCTCGGGCGGGGGCCGGCGCTGGATCAGATGGTCCGTCATGATGACGTGAACGACGTCTTCTGTCCGGCGCTTCGGCATGTGGCACGAGACGCAATCGTTCGAGGCGGGGTGCTGATGCAGCGTGATCTTCTGTTGTACCTCCGCCGCGTGACATGTCATGCAGATCTCGGCATAGTAAGAGACAGACGCTGGCCCCCTATGCAGGTCATGCGGATCATGACATGTCTCGCAAGTTAGCGCCCCCTGACTCTTCAGATAGCACTGTGATTGCCGAAGGCGGTATGGCGCGTTCACGATTTCGAAGTTGTCCGTGCGCCCGAAGGCAGCATCGCGAATGAAGTAGGCGTTGAAGCTGGAGAGCGGCTGATCCGGGGTATAGCCGAACGGCTTCTGATCGTAGTGTCGAATGCGGTCGGGCAACAAGCGGCTGGTCGTTTCGAGATGGCATTGCTCGCAGACTTCCATCTGGCGATCGTTGCTCAGGTGTGCCGGATTGAGGATAAGCGCGCGAATCTGTTGCAGAGAAGTCCCGGCAGTTTGCGCAGCTTTCACGTGCGCCGCTCCCGGGCCATGGCAACGCTGGCAATCAATGCCCTCGGGCAGTGTCGCGCTGTAGGCGGGGTTTGCGGAAAGGTCGCGATGTGCGGTTGGTGGAATCTGAGGATACGCATTGTGGCAGAACATGCACTCGTACGCAATCGGCCGACGGGTCATCGGGTGAGCACTGTCGAAGCCCGGACTCATTCCCCAACGACCACCGTCTTCTGAGTACCAGCTAAGCGGAAGCTCGATCAGGGTTCCATCCAGTTCGCGGTGCAGGTAAGTCCGCGCGTGATTTCCTGAACCCATGACATAGTCGATCGCCAACTCTTCCACATTTTCCGGTTTGCCATCGAAACCAATTTGCCAGCGGCGCTGATAGAGTTTGCCGGCATGCGATGTCATGCTGTAATAGGTACCGGATGCAGCATGATAAAACTGGCGACTGCTGTCTGGATTCGCCACCGTGTCGTTCTCTTTCGGCCGATAGAAAGCGTGCGCCATCCCGGTGTTGGCATACCCGGCTGCTTCTGTGGCGTGGCACTGGGAGCAACTCGCAGGGTCGGCATAGCTTTGCGACACGGCAGGATTCGATCTCTTACTGTGGAACAAAGACAGAACGATCGCCGTGAAGACAAGGGTCCCGAGAAGACATGCCGTAATTACAAAACGTCTCTTCATGCGTAACTGGAAGCTAGATTTGGCTCTGAGGCAGAATGAACTCTTGCCATGACGAAATTAATATAATAGTCGGTCATTCCCTCGCATCCACCAATCGCTGCACTGACGCCCACCTCTTGCAGAGCCGATGCCCAGTCTCCCGTGCTCTCGGAAAACTGAGAGCACGGAGTCCGGGGCATGCAGTTCTGCAAGTGATCTAGTAGAAGTGGACGATCGCAGCTTGGGCGGCCGGCACGGAGACCGTGAAGACCCCGTTTTTGCCGCCGAATGCCGAACCATAACCGCCTGTCCAGGTTCCATCGGAGTTCATGGGCTGACCGCCGAAGGTGATGCCGCCAACCTGGGTAACGTCGTTATTCGCCTGCTGCAGATAGATGACCTGCGCCTGCGTATAGCTGCCGTTGGGTGTGATGTTGACCGTGACATTGACGGCCTTAGAGCCCGAGGTTTTATTGATGAGGTGCACTGTCTCACCACCGTTGCTCTCAAGAAGCCCATAGGCGGCGATATTCACATCGCTGGGATTGGTGAGTGTTGTGGCTAGAGGTTGGCCCTGGCTGCCGTAATGAAACGCCCACAGACCGTAACCTGGACCTTCGAGCGTGTAGGACGAGGCTGCGCCTACAGGAGAGATGGCATTATAAGACCCGGCATCTGAGCCAATCGGGCCAGTGTGAAGATTCATGCCTTCCAGATTGGTGTTTTAGGCCATGTAGCAGAAATAATCCATCGCCCATAAAGCTGCCGCGTAGGTATTGGTAACGCCATTGTTCGAGCCGCCATAGGCGCTATTGGTCTCTTCGATACGTACGTTATAGCCAGTATTACTCGCATTGTCATTAAAGGTGTCGTAAAAGCTCTGATAGTCGGTGTCGAGGGTCGGAGTGAGCAGATCGCCATCGCCGGCGCCGACGGAGCCAAAGTCTGCTGAGTCTCCGGCCGGGTAGTAGTGAGTGGTGACGTAGCCGATAGTGGATTTGAGTGAGCCCTGGTAGGTGGGATCATTGATGAAGTCGGTCGAGAAGGTGCAGCATCCCGCAGTGGAAGGCCCAGTGGAGAGAATCCCACCGTTGATCTGGAAACGAAAGGCGCTACTGAAGCCATCGTAACGCGACTGCCAGGTGGATTGGCTGATGGCACTGCCGGGAACGTCTTCGCTGTTGTCGGGCTCGTTGCCGACCTCGATGTTAGTTCGAAAACTATAGTTGTGGGCTACATGCTGATCGTTATAGAGACCGCTGACGTAGGAAACGCTGGTGCTCTGGTTGTAGAACTGTTTTACCGGCACAGTCCAGATGAGATTTGCGCCGATGAGGTTGGCGAAGGCGTCGACGTTTGCACCATCCTGGGCAGTAGCATAGGGTTGACGTTCTGCCGAATTGCCGCCGATGCGTATATTTTGGACACCGATCTTTTGCACCATGGTGCTGTACGCGGAAGGGGTTCCGCTAAGCCAGGCAACGCCGTTGTTATTGGCAGCTTCGATGGAGCTCATCTCTAGCGACAGACCAAGGAAGTCGCTGGGAATCGCGCGGCGCAGCTGAGTGGAGTCGAGGTTGACACTGACGGTAGCGGTGCTCTGCGCACATGCAGGGAATGCCAGTGCGAGACTCACCGGGACTGCCAGGATTGGCGAGAAGCGGCGAACGAGATAGGCGAGATTTACCCTCATGATGGAAACCTTTCCGGAACGGGAGCCAGTGTCATTGGAGAAAGGAAGGTCACCCTTACGGGCGACCTCTTCGATAAATCGGTTGGACTGGACGGTTAGAAGAAGAAACGGGTAGAGATTTGTAACGTACGTGGACTTTGTGTGCCAGTGATTTTGCCGAAGCTCGTTGACCCGTTGAACGATGCAACGGTCGGAGCATTCGTGTTTTCGGTAATGGAAAGCGAACCGCTGGGAGCAGTGAAGTTGACGTGGTTGATGGCGTTGAACGCATCCACGCGGAACTGGAATGCAAATCTTCGATAAAGCTGAAAGTCCTTCGAGACCGATGCATCGAAGTCCACTTCACCGGGCTCTCGGTTAGAGTCGCGCGAAACGTTGCCAAAGCCCGTTGCCACAATCTGTGTTCGCTTACCGCTGATGGTGTTGTACACCGGTCCGGATGGTGTCAGGGGAAAGTTTGGATCGGTGGCGGAATCGTAGTATTGCAGCGCCGCCCCGTTCAGAGTTGGATGCGCCAGTTTGAGGAATTGTGGATTCCCATTGGGCCGCTGTGAAGAACCCGGAATCTCACTTGTCTGCGTGATGTTGACGGGAAGTCCGGTGTGACCGATGAAGACGGGTGAAATATGCCAGTTACGCAAGTACCATGGACCCGGAGTTGTATAGATCGCGGCGATATTCAAGGTGTGCTTTACGTCAATGTTGCTGACGGTAAAGTCCTTGATGCGGGCTGGGCTATCGACAGGATATTGTGAATTCGCCGTTCCATTCGGAGCCGAGAAATTATAGATGGTTGTGCCATCATCTTCGCTCTTGGCATAGGTGTAGTTGGATAGTATAGCGAGCCGGCTGTTGAAGTCCCGGCGAACGGTTACCTGTAAGCCGTTGTAGTTGGAATTCCCAATGTTGTCATTGGTTGTGAATTGTTTGAGGTTCGGGAACTGCGAAGCATTTTGAGTTGCGACGCTGGTGTTGGCAAGGGTTACAGCAGGCACCAGAGCGAGCGGGACAACATTCTCGTTCAGATTGTAGGAAAGATGGAGTGCGTGGTTCCCTATGTAGTTGACCTCCAGTACAAGGGCAAGCGGCAGCTGACGTTGGAAGCCGACATTCCATTGCTGCACCAGCGGCATATGATTCTGGTTGTTGAACGAGATGGCTGGAGAGTACGGGTTACTGGGGGAGCTATTGGCTAGGGAGGCCGCCGGGTCATGCAGATCCGGAGGAGGTGCAAGCGGCATACCCTGCGAAAGTGCGAATGGCTGCGCGATTGCCGTTCCCAGATTGTTGTAGCTGATGGTGTTGTCATATCCCGGATAAGCGAGTTGACCTCCGAGGTTCTGGAAGATCGTCCCGTAGAAAGTGCCGAACGCCGCGCGGATTACTGTCTTGCTGTCAACGCTGTATGCAAGACCGATACGTGGCGAAAAGTCGATCTTCGGTGTGACGATATCGAGTGACCTTGTTGCATTGATCCCTGCAGCCAGCAGTTGTCCGGTTGTGGGGTCAATTCGGCTGTAGATGTTGGTGGCGATCGTAAGGGGCGCCTCGAACTCGTAACGAATTCCCAAATTGAGAGTCAACTTTTCGGAGACTCTCCAGTCGTCCTGAAAGAAGATGCCAAGGTTATAGTTGCGGCGACCAGTTTCCGGTTGGGGTTGCTCGTAACTGGCGGTTTTGACCGTACCGACAAGGAAGTCGGCAATTCCCGTGTTGGCGTTACCCGCAGCTCCATGATTCGTAATAGAGCCATCGAAAGCGAACAACCCGTCCGGGTTTGTCGCAGGATTATAGGAGTTGAACTGGTTCTTACGAAGGGAGGCGCCAAACTTGAACGTATGAGGCCCAAGTGTCTTCGTAATGGTACCGAATGGGGTGTAGGTATTAGTGATGTTGACTTGGTCGGTATTGGTGGCAGGGCCAATGTTGCTGATCCCAGGATCGGTAATCTCCGGGGTCTGGGGCAAGGGCAAAGTCGTAATACCGAGTTGTTGTTCTGCGGTTGCACTGAGTCCCGGGGGAACGCGGATCACAACGTTGCGGAAGAAACCCATGTTTAAATCCATGACTAGGGTTGGGGTCCATGTACGGGTGTAGTCGACAGAAGGCAGCCACGCGTTGTTGCAAGTGCAAAGCCACGTCGTGTTCAGCAAGGGGACGTTATATGTGACCGCGTTTGGCGTCGATGTAGTGTAGCGGTAGACGTTGAAGCTCAACCTATCCTTCGGCGTCAACACTTCGTCTACGCGAGCGACAAACTTGACTGTCGTATTTTGGAAGGTTTGCTGGGATGTCCAGTTATTTGTGTAGCGGTTATTTGTCGCATCATAGGTGCCAATGGTGTTCGGTAGGGGCAGCAAAGCGAGTATCTTGGCTGCCGCCGGGTCGATTGGGCCGACCTGATCTCCTGGAAATTGCGGCGAGGTCAATGTTCCAAGGGGTTCGTAAATCGGTTGTGGGACTCGAACCTTTCCGTTGGCGTCCGTTGGAGCGAGCGCGTTTGAGAAATCACCCGTACGCTGCGCTGCTGTAGGAACCGTCTCCGCGAGATTCGTTGTCGTCGGGGAGAATGTGCGGTCATAGTTGACGAAGAAGAAGGTCCACCAAGGGAACCACCCGCTTGAAAGAAACGATCGCGCGCCCGCGGCGTGACAGCTCCGGTTGTCGAGTTGATCGTCAGCTTATTGAAATAGGAGTTGGCGTCCATCGCTTCGTTGCGCAGGAGAAAGTAAAGATTGCCGTGGTAGACGTTTGTTCCGGATATGGTGTTGACGGAAATGACAGCGCCTGAGGTGCGGCCATACTCGGCTGGCGCGTTGGTAGTGAGGACACGGAAGGAGTCAACACCATCCGGCGAGGGCAGCGTAGCGGGTGTTCCAGTAGACGCGACAATCGTTGAAACGCCGTTCAATAGAACTTCTGTGTTGAGGGTACGGCTACCGTTGATCGAGAGCTGCGAGGTGGAGGGCTGATCGCCTGCGCCGCCGTGCGAGACACCGGGAATGAATGCTAGCAGGTTTTCCGTAGCACGCTGCTGGAGTGGAAGGTTCTGAACATCCTGCGGGGCGATGAGCGTGGAAATATCGGACGTGCTCCGATCCAGTTCTAAACCCTTCGATTGAACGGTCACGGTCTCATTCGCTTGGCCTAGCTGCATCTCGACGTTCACCGACGCGACCTGTGCGACGGTTGCGACGAGATTGTCGATGACAGTCTGCTTGAGCCCTGGGGCGGTTACCGTGATTCGGTAGGTGCCCGGAATCACTTGAGGAGCAACGAAGGTGCCGGCCGAGTCGCTCTGACCATTGAAGACCGTTACGCCGGTGTTTTGATTGATAACGAGGACCTGCGCATTGGGCACTAGAGCGCCGGAGGGATCGACTACCTGGCCTCGAATGGTCGCGTTGGTGTTCTGCGCGTACGCCTCCCCTATGCCTGGGATAATTCCAAGCACCATGCCAGAGGCCACAAGCGCCAATATCGCAGCGGCCAAGGGAATCTTGAAAAGGCCACGGGCTTGAAGCAGTGCTTTCTGTACGATTTGATGAATATTCACGAGGATTGCCTCCAAAGAGTTCGCGTGCGTTGGTACACACACGACTCGAAATTTATTGAACATAGCTTGACCGGGGATCGTTGACTCGGGATATACACGATTCGCTCGTTTTCCAGAAATCCAGACATTCTTTGACCCAAAGATTGGCGATTTCACAAGAAAGAGAATCGAGAGCTGCGCGATGAAAAGGACGAATAGAGCAGAGCGGCGCTAGTTAGCTTTTGTGACGTCATGGCGATCTCCTGATGTGCTGCAACCCCACGCACCTCCGTTGGTGAAGTCTTAAATCCAAAAACGGAATTCGACGTTTGCGAGGCACGCACACCGTCAGCCCTGCTATGTACTAATGGCAAGTGACTAACGGTTTGCTTCCTTGATAGGAAGCTATCTATTGCAAATAAGGTATTTAATGGAGGAGGGTGGGCCTGTGACAAACATGTCCGGCGACTATTGAACAGCCCCTCGGGTCATGCATATCGGGAAATCATCTGGGCAGAAGCGGCGGTCCAGGCTGCGCAACGCGAAATGTCGCTACCACACGTCGACCGCTTCGATCGATGGGGCACCGGTCTTGCCTTCTATGACATTAATCTTGAGAACCGCTTCAATATTTTTGTTCGCCAGGCTGGCTCCTACGCGGCGCCGCAGCACTTCCATGTAGTAAGGACTCGTAACGAATTGAGCGGCTGCCTCCGTTCCGTTCCGGCCAATACCTGCGACGATCACGACGATGCCACCAGTGGTCGCATCGTGGAAGCGGGCGACAATCGCGTAATCGTCTGCGCTTGAGTACGGCTGTGCTGGGTCTCTTTCCCATTTTGTGTCCGGATGATCGCGATCGACGATGACCTCCGCCGGGCCAGGAGCGAACCGAAAGCGAAGTGGTTCGAGCAGGCGCATGGTCCAGTCGTTGTTATAACCACCAACCAGGACCACTGGTCGTTCGCGAAGGTCGGTGAGCGCAGTCGACGCAGACGAACTCGTTTGTACCGTTTCCCCGAGGCGGTCGAGCTGCCCGCTGATGCGGGCGATCGAGGTTGCAATCTGCATAGATACAAATGGGTACTCGATGTCCCGCCCAGCAGTTTTTACCCCAGAGAACCTTTCCGGCGCGAACACCACGCCGCCCGAGCATATGAGGGTGGTGCCGGACTCACTCAAAACAGGCGTCCAGAATTCTTGCAGCGCTGTCTGCGAATGCTCATGCCAGCGCTGCCGGCCGATTGTGCCAAGAATAAGGAGGAGCACCGCAAAAGAGATCGCGATCCAAAAAATCGGCCGTTCGACCCATTTGCGAGTCGTCGCTGCGGGGATGGGATGAGCAGAGGTTTGCACCTGCACGGCCATTATGTCTGCAGGAACGCCGTTCTCGAAGTCTGCGCTTGCCGTCGGCCATGCATCCACCAGCCCGTTGCCTGCATGCGAGGGATCCGTCTGCGACGGAATGTCCTCTTCCTTACAAAGGAATTCCGGAACATAAGACCCAGCTGGAAGTGAAATCTGGAGCCGCGACTCGTGATCGTGATAGTACAGAGAAAGCCGCTTCCGCACCTCACCAGCCGTATATCGGACGACAGTGTCCGCATTGGTGTCATAGTCCGGTGGCCGATGAAAGATCTCGACTCCCAGAGTACGTTCCTTCAACAAGTCCCCGTGCCCTGAAAGCGCGCTCTGAACGACAAAACGGAGCAATGCCGGATAACGCTTGCTATTGCAGAATTGAGGGCTGGCGAGCACTTCCTCCATCTCCTGCAGGATCTCTTCCTCGTCCTGCCGGGACTTGGGGTGCCATGTCTCCCAGCTCGCTTTCACAGTGCTCATCGTGTATCGCGATGATACTCATGCATTGCCGAGACGGGCAAGGCACGTTTGACACAAGCTATTGCACGTCTCTGTCTTCAACATTCCAAAAAGGTTACGGTCGTTCTGATGGACCAAACGGTGAGACACTTGCCATCCCGGGTTTTCTGGCTGAGGCTGTCTTTGCTTATATCGAAGAGAAAATTGCTTGAGCCCGATATGAAGAAAGGCCATGATGTTTGAAAGCACCCGCCGGCAATTCTTGCTGAGAGCTACGTCGGCCGCAGGTGCGGCCCTGCTTGCACCGTCGGTGCGAGCCGTCACTCGCATTTCTTCCTCCGAAAGCGGTCCTGCCCAGTCTGCTACGCGCCTGGACGCCAACTGGCAATATCGGCAGGAGCAACTTGACGGTATCTGGGAGGTCTGGCGCGAGGAAGAGACCAACCTCTGGCAACCGGTAAGCCTACCCCACTGCTTCAATCATGCAGATGCCTGCGATCCTGATCGAACCTACTACCGAGGTCAGGGCTGGTATCGGACCTCAATCGACGTTGCCAACCCATTCGAGGGGGGCCGTACCCTCCTCCACTTTCAGGGGGCCGGCCAGACTTCCAGTCTCTGGGTCGGCTCGACCTTCATCGGAACACATAAAGGAGGATACGACGAGTTCGTCTTCGATATCACTGACGCCGTCTCAGCTCTGCAGCGGTCCATCAAGACTAAATCCGCCATTCCGATCGCCATTCTCTGCGATAACAGCCCAGACCCCAAGCGTGTCCCCTCAGAACTCAGCGACTTTTGCCTATATGGGGGCCTCTACCGTCACGTGAATCTTGTCTACCTGCCAGCTCTCGCGCTGGATACAGTGCACATTCTTCCAACCATCCATCCGGATGGTTCGGCCAATGTTTCTATGTACTGTAAGTTGTATAACCCACGCAGCATCTCCTCTACCTGCAAGCTTTCGATTGAAATCCTCGATCCTCAGGGCCGCTCCATCCACCAATGGTCTGGTTTGATGCCCACGTGGAGCGATTACAACGATCCGGTCAGCGCCACCCTCTCCAGTCCGCAACTGTGGTCACCCGAAACGCCGGCGCTGTACCGCTGTCGGGTGACCCTCTCAACACCAACCGAAACGTCCTCCATGGAGGAGCGCTTTGGCATACGGCACATCGAATTCGTAGAGCATGGCCCCTTTAAGCTGAATGGTAAACGCGAACTCCTGCAAGGCACACATCGGCATGCTGACCATGCCTGGGTTGCCGCGGCGATGAGCGACGACAAGGTCCGACAGGAAATGCGACTCATCCGCGACATGGGCGCAAACTTTATTCGTCTCGCCCACTACCAACAGGATCGCTTAGTACTTGATCTCTGCGATGAACTGGGCCTGATGGTGTGGGAGGAAGTGCCATGGTGCCGCGCCGGGGTCGGTGATGCATCCTTCCAGCAAAATGCGAAAGATATGCTGTCGCACATGATCGAACAGCACTTCAACCATCCTGCAATCATCCTTTGGGGTCTTGGCAACGAAGACGATTGGCCGGACGAATACCCAAGCCTTGATCACGACGCCATTCGCTCCTTCATGACCCAGATGCGCGACCTGGCTCACCAGCTGGATAACTCCAGGCTTACCGCCCTTCGCCGCTGCGACTTTGCCTCCGATATCCCAGATGTCTACTCGCCTTCCATCTGGGCCGGCTGGTACGGGGGAAACTATCGCGAGTACGAGGACAGTCTCCTGAAGCAGCGTGATCTCGTCAAGCGGTTCATCCATATTGAGTGGGGAGCAGACAGCCAGGCAGGGCGGCACGCCGAAGATCCAGAAGCTGTGTTGCGACGCGTTCCCATTGGAAAGGGAACCGAAGAGCGTGGCCTTGCCTATCTGAACAAGGATGGCAACGTTCGCGTCTCCAAAGATGGGGACTGGTCGGAAACCTACGCCTGCAATCTCTTCGACTGGCATTTAAAGACACAGGAAAAGCAAGATTGGCTGACTGGGTCAGCCCAATGGATATTCAAAGACTTCGCGTCTCCGCTTCGCGCCGATGATGGAATCCCGAACGTGAACCAAAAAGGAGTCGTACAGCGCGACCTTAGTCTGAAGGAGTCCTACTTCGTCTTTCAATCGTATTGGTCAAAAAAACCAATGGTTCACCTGTATGGCCACACCTGGCCTATTCGCTGGGGCAGGCCGGGCGAAGCACGCATCGTCAAAGCGTATTCGAACTGCGAACGTGCCGAGCTCTTTGTGAACGGCGAATCGCAAGGAGTGAAGAAACGTGACAGCCAGGACTTTCCGGCCGCCGGGCTACGCTGGGACGTGATCTTTCGGAGCGGGAAGAATCATCTTCTGGTCGTCGCAAAAACAGCAGATGTGACCTTGGAGGACCAGATTGATCTGACATACCAAACCGAGCCCTGGGGAACGCCAGCCGAACTACGGTTGGCCCAGACACCTGACAAGGATGGTCGTGTCAAGGTTACCGTCAGCCTCTATGACTCAGCTGCCGTCCTCTGCTTGGATGCCCGCAATCAGATTCGCTTCACCCTTGCGGGCTCAGGAAAGCTCATCGACAACCTGGGGACGATCCATGCCTCTAGAGTGCTCCAACTAACCAATGGAACAGCTTCCATTTCAGTGGATACAGGCTCAGACATCGCAAATCAAAAGAACGCAAGTTGCGTGATTGGCGTCACCGCAAAGAATATTGCTCCGGCTTTCATCACTCTGTCAGACGAAAACATCAAGCAGGGAAGCTCGACATGATCCAACTCACGCGCCGCGCCTTTTGCTGCCAAACCACCGCGTTCCTTACCCACTTCGCGTTTGCGGGTGCACCCAGCGCATCCGATGGCTATGCTCTCGTCGCCCGTACGGACCGTACCCGGATCATCGCGGCCGCTACACGTTACCTAGACCTCCAGCCGCGCACCATCACTAGTTATCCTTCGTCACGCAGTCCCTGCGGACTACACGACTACTTCTCGCAGGCGGATTATTTCTGGCCCAACCCGCAAGACCCGAACGGCAAATACATCAATCGCGATGGTCAGAGTAATCCCGAAAACTTCAATGATCATCGCAAAGCAATGGTTGCCTTATCCATCCAGATGCCCGCGCTGACCGCAGCTTGGGTGCTCACCGGAGATCGCCGTTACGCCCACTTGGCTGGCGACTGCTCTACCCGATCTTTTGTACCAGCGAGATTGTTAGTGTAGCGCAGCTATCCCTGAGTTCAGATAGCCGC
>Ga0302306_10001220_pt1 | contig 14272 bp, 13 predicted proteins | sample III_Palsa_E3_1_FD_198761 | JGI IMG/M metagenome (GOLD analysis project Ga0302306, IMG submission 198761) | Peat permafrost microbial communities from Stordalen Mire near Abisko, Sweden - III_Palsa_E3_1 | ecosystem: Environmental > Terrestrial > Soil > Palsa > Peat permafrost | place: Sweden...
TGCTGATGGCAGAGTATGGCATGAAACCGCTTGATGTTTTACGCTCGGCAACTTCGGTGAACGCCGGGGTATTTGGCCTCAAGACTTTAGGGAACGTAAAGCCGGGATTTCTTGCCGACCTTGTTGCCGTTGAAGGCAATCCTTCCGAAGATATAAAAGCGGTTAAACAGGTAAAGCTGGTGATGAAGGACGGCATTACTTATACCAATTAGTCCGAAAGTCCGAAAGTCGGGAAGTCCGAAAGTCAGGAAAGCCCGAACCCCGATAGTTGTCGAGACCGACAGCGTGCCAGCTTAGCTTTAGCGGTGGCGCAAAGAAGTTGCGACCGATGCTTCGACAAAATTAAACTGTAGTTATATAAAAGAGAATAATAACCAATTATGAATATTGTTATCCCTAAAAGCATTTCAAGTGCAATCTTTTGTACATGCTTATCTCTCGCATTACCTATTGCCGCATTTGCGCAACCTGTGGTTATACCAATAGTAACCCGGACCAACGCGCTGGTTTTGCAGATTAGCAGCGAGGGGTATGTGTATTCGGTGTATCTCGGGAAAAAGCTGTCCGATAAAAATGAATATGCTTCGGTTGAAAAGGCGTTCCGGCTCGACAGAACTACGGCCGGTTACAATTACGCCTATACCCCGGCCGGCGCGCGGAACCTGCTCGAGCCGGCCATTTCGGTGACGCATGCCGATGGCAATAAATCACTCGACCTGAAATATGTGAATTTCACTACAACAAAGCTCAGCGACGACGTCAGCTTAACCAGCGTCAACCTGAAAGATTCGGTTTATGATTTTGAAGTTACCCTGAACTACCAAACCTATTTTAAGGAGGATGTGACCGAGCAATGGAGCGTGATCAGCCACCATGAAAAGGCCGATGTAATATTACAGAAGTATGCTTCGGCCAACCTTTACCTGCAGGCAAACAGCTACTGGCTAAGGCATTATCACGGTGAGTGGGCACAGGAAATGCGGCCCGAAGAAGAACAGCTCGATCATGGCATTAAAACCCTCGATGCCAAATTAGGCACCCGCGCCGATCTTTTTCAGCCGCCGGTTTTTATGGTATCGCTCAACAGGAATTCAACCGAGGACGATGGAGAAGTGCTTTACGGCAACCTGGAATGGAGCGGGAATTACCGGATCGACCTGGAAGAAGACCCGACAAATGGCCTGCGGGTGATCGCCGGTATCAACAATTACCAGGCTGACTACCTGCTTAAACCCGGAGTAGAATTTACGACCCCTAAATTTGTTTATACGCTAAGCCATAATGGGAAAGGCGAGGCCAGCAGGGACCTCCAAACCTGGGCAAGGGAATATAAGATTGTGGACGGAGATGGTCCACGACTGACGTTGCTGAATAACTGGGAGTCGACTTATTTTAATTTTGATGAGCAAAAGCTTGCCGGTATTTTAAAGGACACCAAGACGCTGGGCGTCGACCTCTTTTTGCTTGATGATGGCTGGTTCGGCAATAAATACCCGCGCAACAACGACCATCAAGGCCTCGGCGACTGGCAGCCGAACCCAGCCAAATTGCCCGACGATATCGCTTTCCTTACCAAACAGGCAGGTCAGGACGGCGTGAAATTCGGTATTTGGGTTGAACCGGAAATGGTTAACCCCAAAAGCGAATTGTATGAAAAGCATCCCGATTGGGTGGTGAAACAACCGCAACGACCGGAGTATTACATGCGCAACCAGTTAGTGCTCGACCTCAGCAACCCAAAAGTGCAGGAGTTTGTATTTAATATCATTGACGGTCTTTTTACGAAAAACCCCGACCTGGCCTATATCAAATGGGATTGTAACTCCATAATCTATAACGCTTATTCGGCGTATGAACACCACCAGGGAAATTTCTATACAGATTACGTGCTGGGTCTTTATAAAGTGCTCGACCGTTTGCGCGCCAAATATCCTAAAACTCCGATGATGCTGTGTTCCGGCGGTGGCGGCCGGGTGGATTATGGCGCCCTGAAATACTTTACCGAGTACTGGCCCAGCGATAACACCGAGCCGATCGAGCGGATTTTCATCCAGTGGGAATATTCTTACTTCTACCCGGCCCTTGCCAGCTCAAACCATGTAACCGACTGGGGCAAGGAACCGCTCAAATTCCGGGTGGATGTGGCCATGATGGGTAAATTAGGTTTCGATATTGTGATCGGTAAGCTGAAACCCGATGAATTGACTTTTTGCCAGCAGGCTGTTAAAACTTATAAAGAGTTTTCAGAACCCATCTGGCATGGCGATCAGTACCGCTTGCAGGACCCATGGTCCAATGACGTTGCATCGTTAATGTACGTGGATTCCACTAAAAGCACAGCGATCATGTTCAATTACCTGGTCAACAACCGATACGCTACCGGCAGCAAACTGCCCATCCGGTTGAAAGGGTTAAACCCCGATAAAAATTACGCGGTAAACGAAGTAAACTTATTCCCCGGCGCCAAATCGACCATCGCCGGCGGCGTATTTAGCGGCAGCTTTTTAATGACGGTTGGGATTAACCCGGATGTAAGGGACGGAAGGACGAGTGTTTTGATTGCGGTAAAGGAGCAATAAACCAGTATATTAATTGGCATGAAAACAAGAATTGACATCGACGACCAATTAAGGGCCAGGGCACAGGACCTGACCAATTTCAAATCGAAATCGGAATTGGTGAATATGGCGTTGCAGCTATATGTTACCGTCGAGAGTCAAAAAACGTTTGGAAGAATTGTGGGGGAAGATCGAAATTGATGAAAAGGCTTACGAATAATCAGTTTATTGAGATGCAGGTTGCTTAAAGGGTTGCTTAAGGAAAATGGATTTTAAAGCCTCAAAATAATTTGAGCCAATGTCGATTTTCCAATTCGCGATTTGCGAATTGGAAAACAAGACGTTATATTTGTGTATGAAAGCACATAATGGCATGAGACCGCATGACTTGGTCGTGCTGCTAAAAATAGTTTCCTCAGAAAAGAATTGGTTGAACAAAGACCTTGCAGGCAGTTTGTATATCAGTAATTCTGAAATCAGCGAATCGTTAAACCGTTCGATGATTGCCAAACTGATCAGCCCTGATAAACGGATTGTATTTAAAACCGCCCTGTATAATTTTATTGAACACGGATTGAAATTTGTCTTCCCGGCTGAACCGGGCTCAATCGTACGTGGCATACCGACTGCACATAGCGCCCCCATTCTTAAAGATTATTTTGTGGCGGACGATCATTATGTATGGCCGTTTGATGATGGGAAAATTAAAGGCCAGTCGATTGCGCCGCTTTATCCTAACCAGGTGCTGGCTGTAATGAATGATGACAAGCTATATGATAAACTGGCATTGGTTGACGCGATCCGCGTAGGAAAGGTAAGGGAACAGAAAAAAGCCCTGGAATTGTTGAAACAATCTTTTGAATCAGTTTATGCATGAGAATTTAATCAGGATAAAAGCGGTTAGTCGCGCTCTGCAGGACTTGAATCAGGAATATGTATTTGTGGGTGGAGCTACAGTTTCATTATACGCTTCAAATCCCGAAGGGGCGGCTATAGTGAGACCAACGGATGACGTTGACGTTATTGTAGAACTGGCCAGCTACAAAGGATATACAGCAATAGACAAAAGGTTACGAGAGATCGGGTTTAAGAATGACATTACATCAGGTGTGATTTGCAGGTATAAAATCCAGGGAATTACCGTCGATGTGATGCCAACCCATCCCGAAGCAATCGGCTTTAGCAATATATGGTACCCGGAAGGGTTTCAGACGGCTATAAATTACGCTATAGATGATCAAACTGAAATCAAGATATTCTCATTGCCCTATTTTGTAGCCTCAAAGTGGGAGGCGTTTAAAGGCAGAGGAACAGACTTTAGAACAAGTACGGACTTTGAAGATTTGGTTTATATTTTTGAAAATGTACAGGATTTTGAGGAAAGGCTGCAAACGGGACCGGATCATTTAAGGCATTATCTTCGTAAAGAATTCGAACCTTTGTTGGACCGTGAAGATTTCGAAGAAGGATTATATGCACATCTTTCCGGTGGCTACGGCGGTATTGACGCGAATCATATCCGAAACAGTCTTATTGTGGCGTTAGATATCTCGCGAAGTCTATTTAGCAGATAATCGAGTTAAGCCGCCTTTCAAGTGCCTTACGTAATATCTTTAGAAGAAATTTATCTTCCGAACGCCGTAGTAACGGCACCAACAAAGGCAAAAAAATATTCTTTTATACAGATGTCGGTGTGATTCTCTTAACTTGCACTTATGAATCCCTAAATTAAACCCGATGCAATTCTCTGAATTTTTAAAAAAGCTTTTAGTCAGCTTTGTGGAGTTCTATCAAACGTACTTCACAAAAACCTTCAAACAGGCATTAATTTTAACTATTCTTTGTTTCCTTTCGGCGGTTTTATTAGCAGCTTACACTGATTTTGACGAATCTGTGAGAAGCAAACCTGTTAGCATCCTTAGTTACTTTTTTGTCCGCTTTAGCTACCGGGCACCTACAGCTTTGTCGACTTAACAAAAACAATATTCATTTTTTTGGCATCAGTTTTTTCCGTCAATTTACTACGCAGCGAACTTAGCGGGGAGCAACTATCAGCCCCAATTCGCTTTAAAGCGTCGCTTAAAGATATCTGCTATTTGTTTTTGATATTGATCACATGCATTTTTTTGGATATCGCCTTATTCAGGTTAGACGGTCAACTTTTGAAAGCGATAGATAGCCATAGTTTTTATTCTTGGGTCCATGCCATCGTTTTCCAGTTAAGAATTTACTTGCCGATAATTTTGTTTTCGCTCACCATACAAATTCGTATTGCTCAAACTGAATTTGATGTAACAAAAATTATTTTTCTTCTGGTTACTTTATGGCTGTGTAACGAGGTAGCATATGAATTTGTGTTGGCAGTGAGGTCCTATGTTTTCACTTTGCTACTGTCCCCTGTCGAAGACAACACAGCATATTACATCCTTGAAAGTGTTTTTGGAGTTGGTTTGATCGCTTCGCTTTTCATTGGCTATTATTGCGCAATGACGGTGCCCTTTAAGATCGACGAACAGAACCAAGCGTCAGGCTAATGCCTATCCTTTTGCCCGCAAACGTTTATAAATCTTAACCGCAATCATCAGGATAATGGCCAGCAGGATCAACCCAAACGTGCCGTAGATCCAACTCAAGGCATTCTTTAAAACAGCAAGAAAAACGATGGCAAACAGAAACAGTGTCGCTATTTCATTCCATATCCGCAACCTGGTCGAGGGCCATTTAAAAATGCCCCGGGCCATTTGTTTCATTTTATTTTGGCAGATAAAATGGTAGACGATCAACGCCGCAACAAAACATAGCTTTATTTGCAGCCAGGGTTGCTTGAGCCACGCGGGCGCAATGATCGTCATGGTAGTGCCCGCTGCAAGAACGATCCACATGGAGGGTACTGTAATAATATACCACAGCTTGCGCTCCATCAATTCAAACTGGTTGGAGAGAATGGTTTTATCGGGTTCGGGCTTTTCCTGCGCTTCGGTATGGTAAATAAAAAGGCGCACCATATAAAACAACCCCGCAAACCAGCAGACTACAAAGATGATGTGTATGGATAGAATATATGGATACATAACCCCCTAACCCCCTAAAGGGGGAACTTTTTTGAATGTCTATTTGTTAAGTAGCTGCTTTTTATCCATCCCCGAAGGTGCTTTATGCTCTTCTCACTCCCCCTTTAGGAGGCGGGGGGTGTGTACTGTTTTATTACCTCCACCGCATATTTCACATTATCAAACGGTATATCCGGCATAATGCCGTGGCCTAAATTAAATATAAAGCCGTTCTCGCCACTCATCCTGTCGAACAGGCGATAAATGCGTTCTTTTATTACGTTTTTGTCGGCATATAAAATGTGCGGATCGAGGTTGCCCTGTACAGCGATTCCCGCCGGCAAGCGCTTTTTGATATCAAGCAGGTCCACGTTCCAGTCGATAGAGATCACGTCAGGTTTCGCTTCGGCCATCAGCGGCGCAAAAACGGAACTGCCTTTGCAAAAGGAAATGACGGGTATGCCTGTCCTGTTTAGCTTGCCGATGATCTCGGCAATATACCGATGCGAGAACTCTTTATAATCGTCCCAGGCCAGCGCCTGCGCCCAGCTGTCGAATATCTGAACGGCATTTACCCCGGCTGCGATCTGCAGGTTAAGATAATCGACGGTGACGGCAGCAATCTTAGCCAGAAGTTTATGGGCAAGTTCCGGTTGATTGTGCATGAACAGTTTGGTTAGCTTAAAGTCTTTGGACGATCCGCCTTCAATCAAATAACTCATTACGGTGAATGGCGCACCGGCAAACCCGATCAGCGGGATACTGCCGTTTAAGCGTTGCTGTATAACTTTTATGGCATCGGCAACATATTGCAATTTATGCGCAACTTCTGTCTCCAGTTTTTCGATATCTGCTTCAGTACGCACCGGGTTGGCAAATTTGGGGCCCACACCTTGCGTAAAGCTGAGGTCACCGCCCATTGCTTCGGCGGTAACGAGGATGTCTGAAAATAAAATAGCGGCGTCAACACCCAGAAGGTTAACCGGCAGCATAGTAACGTCCGCTGCAATCTCCGGCGTCTTACACATCTCGAGGAAAGAATATCTGTTTTTGATATCCCAATATTCCTTCATAAAACGACCGGCCTGCCGCATCATCCATACCGGCGGGCGTTCTGTAGGTTGCGAAAATGCAGCTTTTATCAGTAAAGAATCAATCATATATAATCATGTCCGGCAGCGACCTTAGGCCTGCTGCCGTTTTAATTCGTCGTGAAGGCGCTTGATAACATCCTTCATTTTTGCGTTTATTTTTTCGTGGTATTTTTCGGAAAGCTCAAGGTAGGCCCGGGCTTTTTCGGGATTGCCCAGCCTTATGCTGATATTGGCGACGTGCGCTAATGCGGCCACGTGATCATTTACCGAACGAAGGGGGAATTGAGCCGCAATCTCGTAATGCTTTTCGGCATCGTCATAATCCTGTTTTTGGAGGCAAACACCACCCATTAAAAATTCGTAATACCCGCGCCGGTTCTTACTCAGCCACTCTGGTTTCAATATTTCCAGCAATGAGCGTTCGGCGTTTTCGTAGTCTTTGTGATGAAAATAACGGGCAGCAACAACAAGCGTCCCCTGCCGGATATAGTCCCACCCGAGCAGCACGATAAACATTAGTGCCAGGGATGACAGTTCGTACATTTGCTTATCCACCAGTATTACCAGCGACAGCAAAAAAATAATGCCGATGAATAAACGGGTACGGTTGCTGAACATTAATGGTGAATGTCGGTGAATTTATATCCTACGCCGCGGATCGAGTGAAAATAAACCGGGTTTTTCGGATCAGGTTCGAAATATTTACGGAAGGTAAGGATAAAATTATCGATGGTACGGGTTGAGGGGTAAACATCATAATTCCATACCGTCTCCAGGATCTGCTCGCGCGAAACCGCATCGTTGCGGCGCTCGATCAAAAGCTTTAACAGCATGGTTTCCTTTTTGGTTAACGGCGTAATAGACCCGTCCTCATTTACCAGTTCAAATGAGTTGAAGTGGATGGTCTTATCGCCTATCTTATAGCTGTTAAACTCTTTAAGGTCGTCGCCTTTAAGGCTGCGTTTTACCAGGTTGTTTACCCTAAGTATCAGCTCCTCGAGGTTGAACGGTTTGGTGAGGTAATCATCAGCTCCTTTTTTCAGGCCCGAAATTTTATCCTCGTTGGTGTTTTTGGCGGTGAGAAACATGATCGGCACTTCGGAGTTTTCCAGCCTGATCGTTTCAGCGACAACAAACCCATCTATTTCCGGCATCATCACGTCCAGTATGACCAGGTTAAAACGTTCTTCCTTAAATTTTTGCAGTGCTTTTTTGCCATTGGTGGCAGTTGAAACCTTGTACCCTTCCAGCTCAAGGTTAAGCTTTATAGCTTCCAAAAGATGTTCCTCATCTTCGGCTAATAGTATTCTTTTTCTGTTCGGCATGTGAATAAGTTATGTGTGTTAATTTTCTGAAGGATACCGGATTTCTCGTATTCGGATATCTATCCAAAGACCACCTCAAATATACTACCAACCGGACGGTTATCTTTCACTTTTATGCTTGCTTCGTGCTTCTCAAGTACTTCTTTTACAATATACAGACCCAAACCGGTACCCTTGGTGTTTCGCGTGTCTTCGCTGCCAACCCTATAAAACCTATCAAAAATGCGCGATTTCTCGCTATCGGCTATCCCTATGCCGTGATCCGCCACTTCCAGCACTATCCGGGCGTCTTTTGAAAACAGCTTCACATTGACAATTTCGCAGGGGCCGGAATATTTGATCGCATTCTCTATCAAATTGGTTACAACCGACGTTAATGCAAATTTGTCACCCGTTATCTGAATTTTTGGCTCAATTTCGGCATCGATCACTTGCTGGTTGCTGTCGCATTTCGTAAGCTGGAGCCGGTTCACAATACTATCCACCAATACAGAGAGATTGAATTTGTCTTTTGGAAAGGTGTACGACTGGTTATCGATCTTGGATGCCAGCAGCATATTCTCCACCAAATCATCAAGCCTTTCAATATCAGTCAACGCCTTTCCTATAAAATCCATCGCCTGCTCTTTGGATAACGTACGTTTTTGAATAGTTTGCAAAAGGATCTTGATCGATGCGAGGGGCGATTTAAGCTCGTGGGTAACCGACAACAAAAAGTTTTTCTTTTGTTCCTGTAGCTTGCGCTCTCTTTTGATGGAACGGTGCAGCCAGAAAGCGCCCACCGAAAACACCAGGATAAATATGGAACCTTCGCCGGTTATCATGGCGAGGCTGCTTGGCATTAATTTCACCAGCAGATAACCCCACCAGATCAACTCGGTGAGTGCGTAAATTATCAGCGCATAAAATATAATAAAGGACCTTCTCATTTTCGTTTTTCAAACATTACCACTACCTGTCGTTAAAGAGATGGCGTGAACTGTAGTTACTTGCCATTAAAAACAACTTCCAAACTATCAAATATAGCACGTTTTGCCTTTTCCAAATCAATTTTCGTATGAGCGGATGATATAAAACCTACCTCGTAGCCTGATGGACCAAGATAGACGCCGCGGTTCAACAGTTCGCGGTGAAGTTTTTTAAATTTCTCCATGCTCACCGGGTCGATCTCATCCGCTCTCCGGATCGCTTCCTTATCGGTGAAGGCAAACCAAAACATAGAACCGATAGAAAATATCTTAAACTTATAGTTACGCGCTGTGGCAAATCGTTGTATCGCTTCAGCAAATTCAGCGGTTTTGTTGTTCAGGTCGCGGTAAAAATTAGAACGCAGCAATTCAGTCAACTGCGCAATGCCTGCGGCCATGGCCACCGGATTCCCGGAAAGCGTGCCTCCCTGGTAAACCCCTCCATCCGGGGAGACATGGGCCATTATTTCGACAGTAGAGCCATAACAGCCTACCGGTAATCCGCCACCGATGATTTTTCCATAGGTAATAATATCAGGCTTGATTTGATAATGGCCGGCCGCACCCTCAAAGCCGAGCCTGAACCCGGTAATGACTTCGTCGAATATCAGCAAGGCGCCGTTTTCCGTACAGATGTCGCGCAAAAACTGCAGGTATTCTTTTTCCTGCAGCAATAGCCCGTTGTTGGCGGGTACAGGCTCAATGATTATCGCCGCAATTTGTCCTTTAAATTCTTCAAAAGCAGCTTTTATAGCGGCTTTATCATTTAAGGCGACCACAATCGTTTCATCAGCAAATGCTTTTGGCACGCCAGCCGAAGATGTCTCACCAAATGTCACCAGCCCTGAGCCTGCTTTTACCAGCAACGAATCCGAATGACCATGATAACAACCTTCAAACTTTAATATCTTATCGCGTTTGGTATAACCCCGCGCCAGGCGGATGGCCGACATTACCGCTTCGGTGCCCGAACTTACGAAACGCAGTTTTTGGAGGTACTTATTATGTTTCAGGATGAGTTCTGCCAGTTCATTTTCCAGGGCCGTGGGAGCCCCGAATGACATGCCGTTTTTCATCACTTCTATTACTTGTTCGCGTACCTTCGGATGGTTGTGCCCTAATATAAGCGGGCCCCAGGAGCAGCAGAAATCAATAAATTGGTTGCCATCGGCGTCCCATAACTGGCAGCCATCGCCTTTCTCAATAAACAATGGCGTGCCGTAAACCGACTTGAAGGCTCTCACCGGCGAATTCACCCCGCCCGGAAAATAGGTCTTCGCCTTTTCGTACAACTCCGCCGATTTTTCCCTGCTGATGTCCGGCTTAGCCGTAGTGCTAACCGCATCGTCTACCTCCACACTAAACTTCTTTTTTATCGAATCAAACATATTTTTAAAGCTTAAAGCTTTTGTAAAGTCCAAAGCCGAAAGCGTAAAGCTAAAAGCTTGTTATTGTAATACCGTCTTTTGATTTACCAATTATGAACCCAAGGCCTTTTGCATGCCCAATCTTACTACTCACTACTCACTATTCACCACTCACAACCATTTATTCTCCAGCACTTCCTTCGCATGGTAGGTTAAAATAGCACTCGCGCCTGCCCGCCGGATGCCGATGAGTATTTCAGTAATGGCACGCTGGTCATTCAGCCAGCCTTTTTGGATAGCCGCCTTTACCATGGCGTACTCGCCGCTTACATTGTACGCTGCTATCGGTAATTCAGTATTGTCCTTTAATAATTTAATCACATCAAGATACGGCAGGGCCGGTTTCACCATTAAGAAATCAGCCCCCTCGGCTTCGTCCAGGTCCGCTTCTATCAAAGCTTCACGCTGGTTGGCGGGGTTCATCTGGTAAGTTTTCTTATCACCGAACTTAGGCGCCGAGTTCAATGCATCACGGAATGGGCCGTAAAACGCACTGGCATATTTGGCCGAATACGACATGATAGACACATTGGTGAATTTATTCTCGTCGAGCACATTTCGGATATAACCTATCCGCCCGTCCATCATGTCAGAGGGCGCAACAATGTCGGCGCCGCATTGCGCATGGGCAAGCGCCATTTTACCCAAAACCTCCAATGTTTCATCATTCAATATTTCGCCGTTCTCAACAATGCCGTCGTGACCATCGCTGCTGTAAGGATCCATTGCCACGTCCGTGATTACCACGGCCTCGGGGAAGTTTTTTTTCACCTCGCGGATGGCCCGGAGGTACAGGCTTTCGCTGCGGTGGCTTTCGGTAGCGTATTTGTCCTTCAGCGATTCGTCAATATTCGGAAACAGGTCAAATGAGCTTAACCCAAGTTTCAGGCAGCTTTCCACTTCGCGCAGCAAATTGTCGATCGAATAGCGAAAGATCCCCGGCATAGAAGCCACTTCGGTTTTTTGAAATGTGCCGTCTACAATAAATAACGGGAATATCAGATTCGCCGCGCTGATATGTGTTTCCTCTACCATCCGGCGGATCGCTTCATTCTTTCTGTTCCTTCTTGGTCGTTGTTGCATTTGGTTTAATTTATTGGTATCAATGCAAGGCTGCTGACCAGCACATTGTTTCAAAATCAATTATAAGTTAGTCCAAAAACTGCCTCCGCCAACCCAACTTCGTCGGGGGAGTATGGCAAAGTATATTCGACGCCGGCAGCCTCCAACTTCTTACCGGTGGATTTTCCGATGGCGATAACCTTTTGACCGGGCTGGACCAGGTTGCTTGCAAAATATGCCTCCACGTTCGATGGACTTGTAAAAACCAGCACGGCTGCACCGCTGGGCTCCGGACTTTCTTCCAAAATAGTCTCGTAAATGGGAAGATCGATGATCTTAGTATCAGCGGATAGCCCGCTTTGTATAGTGCGCATCGAACTTTCTGCCGATGGAAATAAAACTACGGCGCCGTTCGCTACCTTCGCAAAAGCGGTGGCTACTTCAGTTGTGTCTATTTTATCCCCGGTAAAATCCACGAAATACCCCCGGCGTCGTAACATATCTTCCGATCCGCTTCCCATCACGCCAAATTTGGTCTTCTTCGGTAATAACGGATCCAATTTAAAAAAGTATTCAACGGCATTCTTGCTGCTAAAAAATACCCAATCCACGTTTCTGAAAATAAAATTATCCACCTTATTGATTACCGGGACCGTCCGAATAAGTGAACGATTCTCAATGTCGATCTTGTGTTTTTCAAGCGCCTTTCTAAAATAACTATGTTCCGGTAATTCCCTCGAGATGAATACGGTCACCGGTAGTTTGCGGCTGCTGTCAAAATAGCCCACTATTCTTTTTGCCAGGCCTTCAGTCGAATCAGCTTCAACAAAAACCCTGTCCGGTATTTCGTCCGCGTCGCTGCCTTTTGAGGTAAACACCCGGAACTTCCCGTCCTGTTTGCGGCAGTAGCAGCCCAATGGCAGATGGCAGCCTCCGCCAAAGAGTTTCAGCACGCCGCGCTCAACACTAAGCTCCTCCGCAACATCGGCGTGATGTAAGGGCTGCAATGCATCAAACAGCGGCCGGTCGTTTTCACGCACCTGTATAGCCAATACCCCCTGGGCCGGCGCAGGGATGAATTCGGTCGGGCTTAAATCTTCTACAAAAAAGTCACTCAGATCTAACCCAAGACGACTAACGCCGGCCTTTGCCACCATTATTGCATCGTAGTTTTCGTCGCGCAGCTTTTTTACCCTTGTGGGTACATTTCCGCGCAGGTCTTTTATTTCAAGGTCGGGACGGTAGGCCAGCAATTGCGCCTTGCGGCGGTTTGAGGACGTGCCCACGATACCGCCGTATTTAACAGATAGTTTTTGATGTACATCTACGCAGTCTTTCAGTATCAGCAGTAATTCCGACGGATCTTCACGTTCGGATACCGCTGCAATGATAAGGCCGGGCGGATTTTCCGTTGGCAGGTCTTTGTGCGAATGAACGGCAAGATCAATTGTTCCCGCCAGCAATTCTTCTTCAAGTTCTTTGGTGAAAAACCCCTTACCCTCCAGTTTATCCAGGCTCAAGTGCAAAATGCGGTCGCCCTGTGTTTTGATGATCTTAAGTTCGGCTTGTATGTTAAGGGCTGCCAGGCTGTCTTTAACAAAATTAGCCTGCCATAAAGCAAGATCGCTGCCGCGGGTTCCGATGATGATTTTTCTGTCCAATTTTTTTGCGTGGTGCAAATTTAGTTTTTTAAGGCTCCCCTGAAAGGAATAATTGACTATATGAAAATAGGCTGACTAACAGCAATTTTCGGATTGCCAACGCAGGCCCATGGATTTATTATTCGCACAGGAGATCAACTAACCAGCCGATTTTTAATCAGTCGCTGAAACCACAATTCGTGTCACTATATTTACCGCCGATGACATCACCTCCTTTTTTACGGGCAACGGCGATAAGCAAAACCTACCCGGGTGCGCATGCGGGAGGATTAAAAGAAACCGACCTCAGCATTGCTAAAGGCAAGATAACTGCTATTATAGGCGAAAGCGGGAGTGGTAAAAGCACTTTGCTCAAGTTGCTTTACGGGCTGTTATCACCAGACACCGGTGTAGTTGAATTTAAAGGCGAGCGCGTTTGGGGGCCCGAAGAAAAGCTGATCCCCGGCCATGATGCCATGAAGATGGTAACCCAGCAAACGGATGATCTTAACGTTTTTGCCAAGGTTAGGGAGAATATAGCGGCCATGCTGCCCCATACGGATCTGAAGGGCAAACAGGAAAAAACGGAAAAAATAATGCAGCAGCTCAAAATCGCAGAGCTGGCCGGTAAGCAAGCCGTGAATTTAAGCGGCGGTGAAAAACAAAGGGTCGCCATTGCCCGGGCCCTGGTGGTTAACCCTGATATATTGCTGCTGGATGAACCCTTTAACCAGGTGGACACCTCGTTCAGGGAGGGGTTGCAGCATGATATCCGCCGGGCGGTTAAGGAATTGGGCATAACAGTTATTATTGTTTCGCATGACCCGGCCGAAGTGCTTTCAATGGCGGACGAATTGCTGGTACTCAAAGACGGCGCAATATTGGAATCGGGCGATCCTAAATCCATGTACCAAAGTCCTAAACATTTGTACACAGCCCGCCTGCTCACCAATTGCACCGTTTTAACCAAGACGGAGGCGAAATCAGTCGGCTTAAAAACAAAAGCGGAGCACATCGTTATTTACCCCGAATGGGTTGAAACTGTAAAAACGTGGGCGAATAATGACTGGACAATAAAGCAGGTTTTGTTTAAGGGCGCCAATGAAGACTTGCTGCTGGAGTACAAGGGCGTGACCATCCGGGTGCTA
>Ga0302306_10001225_pt1 | contig 14227 bp, 10 predicted proteins | sample III_Palsa_E3_1_FD_198761 | JGI IMG/M metagenome (GOLD analysis project Ga0302306, IMG submission 198761) | Peat permafrost microbial communities from Stordalen Mire near Abisko, Sweden - III_Palsa_E3_1 | ecosystem: Environmental > Terrestrial > Soil > Palsa > Peat permafrost | place: Sweden...
TCCTGGTGCTGTTGAATTTCATTATTTCGATTATATCCATCTTAAGACCATCATCATTCAAATATTTTCCTGCTTTCCAAAGGGCGACACAAATTCCAAGGTCTCCGTAACACCAGGCAAACCGAGATGGGAAGACCTCTTCTACCTGTCGGTCAACGTCAATAAATGATCCAAAATAACAGTTGTTTACATCGGGATCAAGTTTAGACCACCTGAAAAATGATATCAGTCCTTGAATCAGTATGTCAGTATTTTCTTTGCAAATACTCCTCTCTCCAATTTGCACCAACAAAATTAGCAAGGATGCCATGCCATGAGAAAGTCCAAGATTAAATCTTTCAGCTTTTTCATTCTTTAACAGGTCGAAACCCTGCCAAACTATGAACTTTGGATTACTAAAAATTGATGCCTTCTCGTTTAATATCCGCAGAAATTCCTTGAGGTACGTATTTTTTTCGATCCGTTTAGATAAAAAATAATGTACAGCGCCAGCCGCCCCATATAAAAAGTCGAAGTTTTCTCTATTCATCTCTGCAATCATCCATTCGAAAATAACTTCGTCCACATCCTTAAGAATGTCCTTTGTGTCTATTTCCACGAAATCATTTCTATCAAGATGTTCGATCAGCCAACCTATGCCAGCAAGGCCATCGCTATAAGCAACAGACGAAATATCAGCTATATTTTCAAATATATCTTCTAAAATTTCAGCACCCACAGATGAATGTTCCCTGGAGTCTATTGCTCGCCCATAATAAAATAAAAACAAGCAAATGCCCGCTTTTCCTGACAATAAACCTAAATCGGTTCTCCGCCAATTTTCGAGCAGTTCTGCTGATATTCGCTCTAAAGAGTTGTCAATTGTCACTTTAAGATCGCCGCCTTCCATTTGATGTATTTTTTTACTAATAAAATAAAATTTCAAGCTTAGCAAAGACATCCATCCCATCCGCTACTAGGACTATCCAAGTAGTCCATTAAAACAAGACCGGTGCCGCAAATACCCGACAGAAAGCCGAAATCGTTAACAGATGCACTTTGGCCTGGGAAGCATTTATTGATTGAAAGACCATTTCCGTTCAGAAATCCTTTTATGGTGAGTTCAATTAAAGAATTAGCTCTTTCTAAATAAACGGGGTTTCGATCGCGCAAAAAGAGGCGTTTGTATTTATGCGCTGCGCCGGCTGACCCCAGATAGAGAGATGTGTCAAGGGCCTCCGTTTCAAAGACGGCAAAATTCCAATCGGGTTTGAAAAAAAGCTCGTATACTTCGGCTCGACTTTTTTTATCGTCATTTGAGACTCGAACTTTTGAGATTGTCTGTAAAATTGGCAAGAGCAAATTAAGGTAGACTAATTTGAGCCGCAAATTAGCAGCTTTTACCTGGTCAATCAGTAGAACGCTTAGCTTTTCCATAAAGCCTATCAACACACTAACATATTCTTCTGTTAGCAAAGAAACAGTAGAGTCGAAATGGGCAATATTTCGCAGACGATTGAGGCTATTTGTTAATGCCGTGAGATCGTAGGCCAACTCTAGTCTGATAATATTCAACCTTATGTTATCATCGTATGGCATTAATGCCAAAGTGTCCCACCTCATTCTAAATTCTTCGGCAACCTTAAAGCCTTTCAATGTTTTGAGGAACTGGTTTAGGTATCCAAATGATTGTCGATCAGGCAATCTATTGGCCGCATATACAATTCCTGCTGGGGATCCATTCCAATACCCGTAATTTCCCTTCATTAAACTTCTTAAAGACCCGATATATATATTTTTGTCAATATCTGAAAAGAAGGTTTTCGAATTAATTACGATAACCCTATTTCTCTTATAAAAATCGAACATCCATGCAATACCCAAATATCCGGAACTCATTGACGCATTTAATTCAGTAGTCGATAAGTTCTGAGAAATTTGTTGAATTAGCTTCTGACAGTATTTAAGATATCTACCTTCTTTGGTAAGCTTATAAAACTGATAATAGAATAGGCTTATTCCCGAAACTCCGTCGCCAAGACTTAGATCGTTAAGGTCAGCTCCGGCGAGAACCTGCTCTATTTTAACAAGAACGTTGTATGCCTCTATTTTTGCTTGCATTCCAGAATCTTGATTAGATTTTCAGATGGATTCTCTAGATCGAATATCCTGAATCGCTGCTCTATGTCACTCCATCCAGCACGCTGCCACGCTAAATAGGGATATATAGCGTAGCATGAATGTGTGCTTTGAAATTGCGCGTAATATCGATCCACCGGCCATTCACATTTTTCGATTATTTCAATTAGCTCATCGTAGAAATTGCCATTGATAGCAATTGCATGGGTCATGAGCATGTTTGAAATTCGAATTACGTTATCCGATACCTTAATTGGATTCCCTAATTCGTTTCCGCCAAAATATAGTAATGACCAGTCGTCTGGGATTTCACCGCACATTCCCGCGAACCGTTGTTGGACGCCCGACACAAATTGGACATCGTCCTCCAATATTAATATTTTAGAGAGTTTTCTCTTCCTCGCATCCTTGATAATTTTAAGATGTGATAAAAGACATCCTACTGTTCCTGAAAGTTTTTCCTTGAAATTAAAATTTGCCTTGTCTATACCCAGCGTGCCAACGACCTTGACCGATTTTGGTATGCCCGAAACAGCATTGAACTTGAACACACCGTCGATTTGATGCTTTTTAAATTCAATTTGACACTCTTCCCACCGATCTTCTCTTGACTTTAGATTGATACAGTAGATTTGATCGAAATAAGATTGAAGGTCCATAAGGAAGTTTTAAAAGCTTGATTGGGTTTGCTCACACGGATACATTGTTTTAATATAAAATACACCATCATAAATATTTGTCCACAGAGCCTTGATATTCGCATGATCAGGGTTACACATATTAAAAGCAGTTGCCCGCGAGGAATATTGTGAATATTTTCTAAAATCAACAAACGCATAATCCAACTTCTCATCGATCCAATTTTCGAATCCGAATTTACTAGGTTCCGGTAGTTGGTATTGCTGCTGAAAAACGCGCCCGCTTCGGCCTTTCCGAGAAGCCATCGCTAGACAATAAATGTCATTACCGTTTACAATCTGCGTTAGATATTCCCCCATCGATCGATAAATTCCAAATTGCTTTTCGAAACCTTTGCTGGAATTTTTTTCAATATGGGCATTCGCGGACCAAATTATTACTTTCGAGTTCCGATACTTATTATTCAAAAGCCAGCCAATATTCGATGCCATTTGCCTTTCTCGAATTTCCATGGCGCTATCTGGATAGCTATCAATAATAGCCACTTCTTGTGCATGCGCCAATAACGTCCTGATCGCCGGTATCCAAAAACTGTTAGGTTGGTACTCAGCGAAAAAGGACACAGCTTTACTCAAGAGTTTCTCTAGATCTACTAAAGACGGCCCGGATAGTTTTTGCGAACTACGTATTGAATACAGAACAGTGTCGATGATTTTTGATTCATTTGTGTCCAAGGCAATTGAAATACTTTCCAGTCGCTGTTTTAGTTGCTCTTTAAAAGATTCGGCGGAGTATTTTCCATTGAATTCTACGTCAAATCCTGACACCGAAATTGGATTATTTTGATCTTTGCATTGCTTTATGTACAGCAAGATTGGTTCGAACTGTTTGCAATATGTCCAGACCGGGTAAATATTGTCAGATAAGAACTCTTCTTCATCGGTTACGCCAACATCGCTATCAGACATTGACCGGTTTAGTCCGTAGAAGTCCGACTCAAAAAATAAGGTATTAAAACCAAGCTTCGTGTGTAAATATTTGATTAACCTTATTTTGGCAAGTATTGAGGCGGCGTCGCCGTGGTCTTGTTCGCCAAGCATCACGATGCCCGAATGTCCTATTGAGTTTCCAATAACACTTAAGTCAGTAAAACTCGTATCGTCCGGATTTATAGACCTGATTGCCTTTACATTTTTGATTACATACTCTTTTATTGGAATCACATATTTGTGACCTTTATTCAGGGCCATAAAAAATAAACCCGTCAGCGCAATTAAAAGTTGCTTTACTTGCATGAAAATTTATTTTCAATAAAAGAATATGATATTGTTGCGATCGAATAATGTCCGCCTTATCATTTAAGCATTTTTAATTCGGACATTCATTTTTATACGCCACTAACTGGAGCTTTGAAAAAATCAACCTAAATTAGCCAAAAAAGATTTACAAAATAAATATATTTGAATGACCTCGATACGGTCGTCAAATCTCTTGGCACCGATTTTGTGAATTTCTTAAACACCTATTCTAATGAAAGATGCCGTCCTTCAAAGCAAACTTCAAGCATTCGAACATTTTTTGATTCGCATTCCGAGCTTTCCCGCTAATAAGATTGATGAACTGCGTAATTGCAAGGACCTTAAATTGTTATTAAGAAACTATTTTGAACACTCTGAATTCAATCTAGCAGTACAAATAGCATCACCTATATTGCATCAGGAAGCAAATAAACTTTTCTTGACCGGCAATTATGATTCTAGGGATGCGACCAAAGTATTTAAAAGCCTATTAAAATACTTTATCCGAATGGCAACAAGAAGCACACCTTTTGGCGTATTTGCCGGTGTGTCGATAGGCTCTATCTCAGATAATACAAATCTTACTCCTGAAACTTTTCTCGAAGCAGAAGGCCACTTTAGAATAGACGCCCAATATTCATGCGAACTAGGCGAGATCGTAGCCGGCGACGCTGTATTAAGTAACTATCTAAAATATTACACTAATAACACTCTCTATAAGATACATGACCAGTTCCGGTACGTTAAATCCACAAAGATGAACGGATATAGAGATTACAAATTGTCATCTGTTCAATTAACCACTGTTCTAAAGAGTATAATCAAAATAGCAACTAATGGAAAAGATAAACCGTTGCTCATTGACTACCTGGTCGGCTTAGGCATCGCCCGTCAAGATGCAACAGGATTTGTTGATGAACTCATTTCCGAAAAAATCTTGACGAGCGAATTGGACCCGAAACTCACTGGAGATAATATGCATGTAGAACAAATCCGAATGCTTTCTGACCTACTATCCCGTTCACATTTGGACGACCGCCAATATATTTTGGAAATCGTTGAAAAGTTCCGTATTCTACAGCAAAGTCTCGACCGTCTGAACAATCTATCGATAAAACTTGTCGAGCAAAACTGGATTAGGCAACTCCAGGACGACGCCTTGAAGATTATTCCGAATTATAATGGCAAAAACGTACTTCAAGTTGATCTTAGGCGAAAATTTAAATCTGTTGTGCTGGATAGAAAAATCATCTCTGCAGTGGCGGAGGGGATTGAAATAATGTCAAGGTTTACCGTCCGAATGAAGGACGACGAAATTGCGAATTTCAAAAAGGCATTTCTGGAGAGATTTGAGTCGCAAGAAGTTCCACTGACAATTGCCTTGGACCCTGAATCAGGCATTGGCTTTCCACCACGGCCAGCCTCTCAAAACATTACTGGACAATTTTTAGATGACATCATTATTCCCGATCGACATTTTAGTGATGAACCACCCAATTGGCACAACTCGCTTCACACGTTTTGGTATGATACCATAACAGCCGCAAATTTTTCTAAGATGTATGAAGTAAATTTGCAAGAGGTTGACATTAGTAGATTTCCTCCAACTTTGGACAAGTTACCAATTACTATTTCAGTGATGCTAAGCTTACTTGACGCATCTGAAAGGCTTATTTCTTTAAATTCCATCTCTGGCAGCAGCGCTTTGAACATCCAATCGAGGTTTTCAATGGTGGAAAAAGGAATGATTCCGTTTTTAAAAACAATTTCTGACACAGAAGCGGAAAAATTTAGCGGAGCCGTCATCGCAGAAATAATTCATTTACCGCTCGACCGTCTTGGCAATGTTACGCTTAGGCCTGTTATTAGAGAGTACGAAATACCGTTAGTTTCACAGTCGAGCGTCCAGCCCGACCATCAGATTCGTATCGACGATATCATGATCTCCGTAAAACATAACAGGCTCGTGCTAAGGTCGAAATCATTAAAAAAGGAGATTGTTCCGAGATTATCCAATGCGCACAACTATACTTCCGCCAACTTGCCTATTTATTATTTTCTTTGCAAAATGCAGACACAAGGTTTACAGCAATCTCTAAATATAGACATGGGCCTTATTGCTGGTCTTACGGATTTTATTCCACGTATCAGGCACAAGAATATTATAATTTCACCTGCGATTTGGAATTTGAAAAGAGCGGATTACGAGCATTTATTGGAATTAAAAGGCGCCGAGCTGCTGCAAAGTTTGACCCACTACAGAGAACGTTTTCACATACCAAGGTATTTTATATGTCCAGAGAATGATAACGAATTACTAATTGATTCAAGCGAAGACTTATCTGCTGAGATATTTGTTAGTATATTGAAAAAGGCGCAACTGACTAAAATAATGGAATTTCTTTTTGACACCAGAGTAGCTCCCGTACGAAATGGCGCTGATGTATTTACAAATCAAATCATACTTTCATTTAAAAACATCAGTTCTCCAGATTTGCCAATAGAAAAAGACAAATTTGAAATTCACGAAATGGCAAACTCCAAGACCCGAAAAGCTATAATAGGTGATGAATGGGCCTATTTCAAAATTTACGTCGGCTTCGCGACTGCAGATAAAATCCTAATAGAAGATATTTTTCCTCTCGCACTAAAGCTTTCTCAGCAAGGAGCAATAAAAAAATGGTTTTTTATACGCTTTAGCGATCCTGGATTTCATCTGAGAATTCGCTTTCAACTTAGCGACACTTACTTACTAGGGCAGCTAATTTCTTCTATTAACAGAAGGCTAAAAAAATATGTCATCTCAAATATGATTTCGACAATACAAATGGAAACTTATAACCGAGAAATCGAGCGTTATGGCCCAAACACAATGGAACTTGCGGAAGAACTATTTCATTATGACACTGAAATGTGTATAGAAGTAATTAAGTTAACTAATGCAATACCCAGCCCATACTTACGGTGGGCTGCTGCGATAGTTTCAATCGACAGTTATCTCAACTTGTTTGCAATCGACTTAGACACAAAACTTTCTGTATGCGTTGAGCAGGTGGACGCATTTAGCACAGAATTTGGAGCGTCAAAATCTTTGACCCAGCAGTTCGAAAAAAAATACAAGGATAACGAGTCAGATATTATATCTCTTCTCGAAAATGCGCCAAAAGACAAATTAGCGGCGAAAGTCCTTAAATCAATTGAAAAAAGAAATCGGAAAATCAAATCCCTCGTGCCGAAGATTGTTGCAAGTGGCAAGCCAATCGGAATTTTACGCCTTGTAGTTAGTTATATTCACATGGATATAAATCGGCTTTTCACATCCAAAAATCGCAGTAACGAATACTTCGCATACTATTTTTTAGAAAAGGTCTACAAAAAGAAAAAGAACAAAACATCTAGGGAGATTTTGAAAAGCAACGCAGATATCAAAGGCTAATCAATTGACATATTTGGGTTTATAGATTTTTAGTCTAAGAGTTTTCATGGATCAGCCCGACATTTTGTCGGCGTATTTAGGTAAAAACCTATATATTCAATTAAACTAAATCTTTTTTATGGAAAAAATCAAAATTACAAAGGCTCTTCGGCTTACAAAGTCAGACTTAATGAGTTTAAACTCAACAGTTAGATCCATCAAGCAGGGGCAAGTCAACAACGGTCCTTCACCGGATGTTGCGCCCACTATAACTCTTATTTTTACCAACTGTCCTACGTGTTCGCTGATTCACACGGGAAGCGGATGTTATCCCAATACGGTAAGTGCATGTACCGCCTAATTGTAAAATTATTTTCATTATTAGAGCCGAATTTGATTTATCAATTTCGGCATCTTTTTTTTAAGATTAAATAAAGTATTTACGGCATTACTGTTGTGAACATGGGAAAATATGAAAACATTTCCTTTTTGCCAGCAAACTAGTAAAGTTGGTCCTTCGATAGCGTGTCTTCAAATGTTAGGAAAGTTTTATGGAAGGCCGATCACTGATGAACAGTTAAGACAGTTGACCGATCAATCCCGGGAAGGTGTCGGAGTCATAAGCCTAAGCAAAATGGCCGAAGGATTGGGCTACCGGACCCAAGCCGTAAATTGTTTTTATGAAGAGATAGTAGAAAATCTGTCTCCGCCATGCATTATCATGTTAGCCGATTCCCAACCTGCGGTTTTATATCGAATTATGCCTGGTAAGAAATTGCTTTTGGCTGATCCAAGAAATAAACTTAGTTCCGTTTCTGAAGAGGATCTACTACATGGTTCAGATGGTTTCGGGTTAGATTTAAAAAGCAGGTATGATGTCTTATTAATTACCCTTTCTTTGGAATTTTACGAAGATAACGATGGTGTAGCTGAGAGACTTACCTGGACATCAATGTTAAAATATCTAACGAGTAGCAGACGACAGATCGTGCAAGTGTTTTTGGCATTGTTAATTAGTTCGTTGTTTCAATTGATTTTCCCACTCTTAACTCAAAGTATTGTCGACATTGGCATTAATACAAAAAACGTTAGGTTTATCACGATCATTTTAGTTGCTCAATTAATACTTGTATTTAGTCGTGCATTGGTCGATTTTATCAGAAGCCGCCTATTGCTAGCAATATCCGCTATAATGAGTTTGTCGATTTTATCCGATTTCTGGCGAAAGGTGATGAAATTACCAATGTCATATTTTGATACGCACCCGACTGGCGATACTTTACAACGGGTAAATGATAATAGGCAAGTTCAAACTTTTTTGACAGGCACTGCATTTAGCACTCTTTTTTCATTGTTTAACCTGATCATATTCTCAATTTTGCTTCTTTTTTACAGCGCCAACTTATTTATTATTTTTTGTTTTGGAAGCGTTTTATATTTTCTTTGGATTTGGCTTTTTTTAAAAGTTCGCCGTAAGATAAATTATGAAACCTTTTTGCTATCCTCAAAAAATAATACTTCTACATTGCAATTGATTCAGGGAATGCAAGAAATTAAACTTCACAACGCCGAACAACTGAAACGCTGGGAGTGGGAAAACATTCAATCCCGTGTATTAAGACTTGGCTTTAAAAGCTTATCTATCTCGCAAATTCAACAAGCGGGAGCTCTTTTTATAAATCAAGGAACAGACGCCATTGTCACTTTCCTCGTTGCCAAAGCCGTGATTGACGGCCAACTTACATTTGGATCCATGCTCGCTATTCAATATGTACTAGGTCAGGTGAATAGCCCTATCGAGCAGCTAATAGTTTTCATACAAAACGCGCAGGACGCAAAGAACAGTTTGGAACGGCTCAATGAAATAAATCAGTACCCCGGCGAGGAAGCTTCAAAACATTCACAAAAATATCGTCTACCTGAGAACAAATCTATTTCTATAAAAAATTTGTCATTTTCATACCCGGATGCCAGAAGCACTGCGGTTTTAAACGATATCTGTTTTGATGTTCCCGAAGGCAAGGTGACTGCAATTATCGGCTTGAGCGGGAGTGGCAAAACAACATTACTCAAACTCCTATTACGGTTTTATGAGAACTATGCAGGGCAAATCATAGTTGGCGAAGTCGATTTAAGAAATATCAATATAGAGTTTTGGCGTTCCCAATGCGGTGTTGTACTTCAAGACGGATTTATTTTTAATGATACGGTTCTTAAAAATATTGCTGTGGGCGTCGAGCACGCAGATATTGATCAGTTGAAAGACTCTTGCAAGAAAGCAAATATTTTGTCGTTCATCGAGACGCTTCCCAAGGGATTTGACACTAAAATTGGCGCGACCGGAGTAGGAATAAGCCAAGGGCAAAAGCAGAGAATTCTAATTGCGAGGGCTATCTATAAGGAACCGAAATATCTTTTTTTTGATGAGGCCACAAATTCGCTTGACGGCAATAATGAAAAAGAAATAATGCAAAATCTACGACAGACTTTTGAGAGAAGAACCGTAATTGTTGTCGCACATAGGTTAAGTACTGTGCGGGATGCAGATAACATTTTAGTTTTCAACCAAGGTAAAATAGAGGAATGTGGCACGCACGATGAACTTTCTGCTTTGAAAGGCAGGTATTTTGAATTAGTTCGAAACCAACTTGAACTCAGTAAATGAATATGATTTAAGATTTGAAGCACATGATAGAGAAGATCAGCGATAGTTTGTCAAACTCTGAAGGGATGAATGAATTGTTATCCCGCAAGCGGGGGTTTATCGAAAAATGGGCACTTTCGTTATTCCTGGCTCTACTGATTCTTTTAATTATCGGAACTTGGTTTATTCATTACCCTGATATTATCAGGGCTAGGGCAAATCTGATAGCGACAAATACGCCGAAAGAGATCGTCACGAGACAAGATGGAAAGATTATTAAACTATTTTTTAAAAATGGCGATTCGGTAGAAGAAGGGCAGACTATCGCTTGGATTGAAAGTAGTGCAAATCATTCCCATGTTGAGGATATATTACGGAAAGTTGATACGTGCTTAGACTATCTGAAACAAAATCGACTAAGCGAAATCAAATCTATTTTTTCGGGTGAGGAACGAAATTTAGGTGAGTTGCAGGCTGGCTTCGAGGAATTCATGAAAAGTTACAGGGAGTTTAGCGATTACTGGATTAATAGATTTTACCTTAATCGAAAAAAAATCCTTGTAGATGAAAAGCGATTAATGGAGAGGAAGAATCAAAGTCTTCAAGAAGAGATAGATTTGCTAAATCGAGATCTTAAATTATCCAAAGATGAATTTGACGCAACCGACACCTTATATTTAGGTAAAGTGGTCTCAAAACAGGAGCTTAGAAACAATGAAAGCAAAGTAATAAGCAAAATGTTAAATATACCGCAACTGAATGTTGCTCGATTTGATAATCAAGAGACTGAAATACAAAAGGAAAAAGAACTACAAGAGTTAGATCATGCATATTCGCAGTCCATCTATATCTTTGAACAAGCTGCTGAGACTTTTAGGAGTTCCATCTATTCGTGGGAAAAAAGGTTTTTTTTGATGTCTCCGGCAAAGGGAAAAGTTGTTTTTCTAACGCCTATTCAAATAAATCAATATGTTAAGGAGGGAAAAGTTTTAGGTTTCGTAAATCCGCAAGAAAGGAATTTCTATGCCGAATTGAATTTACAACAAAATAATTTCGGCAAGATTGACTTAAGCAAAGAAATACAGTTAAGATTTGACGCATATCCTTTCACGGAGTTTGGTTCGGTAAAAGGCGAGTTCCGCTATATCTCTTCCATTGCTACTGATAGCGGATTTATTGCTCAGGTGACATTGCCGAACGGGTTAATTACAGATCATGGTAGGGAAATTCAATTCAAGCCCGGTCTTACCGCGGAGGCAATCATTGTTACTAAAGACCTTCGGTTGCTTCAAAAGTTTTATCAAACAATTTTAAAAACTACCAAGCAATAGTAAAGTCTCATTTTTTATGAATTGGAAAAATAATCTACTGATTCCAGAGTCTGAAGGTTATTCGAAAGGAATTAGCCATCTCGTTGCTCAAATGAAATATGTCAGAAAAAAAACCGTTGACAGTGTGCTAAATTTGTCAATTGAGCAGCTTGATTTCAGGGCGATGACGCCTAGAAATTCTATAGGAGGTCTTTTAAAACATTTGGCAGCCAACGAACGGTTGTATCAAGTTAGATATTTCGAGGACAGAATTTTTACCAATTCCGAATTTGAGTTTTGGAATGGATCTCTACAGAGTGCAAGCGGACTATCAACCGTTTCTTGTAAAGGGGTGGAATACTACCTTGAATTACTTGGTAGCATTAGGGACGGAACGTTTTTCAATTTAAAAACCAAAGACGATGCTTGGCTCACTACGGTAAACGTTTTTCATGATGTGCAATTGAAAGAAAACAACTACTTCAGGATGTTTCATCTTATAGAAGATGAGATTAATCATGCTGGACAAATTAAATTAATAAAAAAGCAATTTATCTAGTCTCTTAAATTAAGTTTCCAAGCTAAGATCCTTGATGGATATGCCGGCCACTTAGTATTTCCAAAAGTTCGGTCTGCTTTTGTTCAGAAATTAACCAACGCCTTTGCATATTCCGCTTGCGCCGCCAGGTCAAAACCCGCAAAATACTTCTCCGTTGTCGCAATACTAGCGTGTCCCAGGGTTTGCTTAGCCATGGCCAGCGGAGCGCCGCTTCGGACCAAAATTGTCGCAAAGGAATGCCGGGCGACATAAGTAGTCAGGTTAAGGTCGAAGCCCAAATCTTTCCCCAAACCCTTCATCCATTCATTGACGAAATGTGTAAACAGCTCCACTTTCAGCCGAGCCGGTTCCGCTTGATCGGTCAACTCTAGGATGTCGAACAGATAGCCGTTATAGGTTTTGGCCTCGGCCCTACCCCACTTTGCAATCAGCGTATTAATTTGAGGATTCCGCACCACCATGATCGTAATCGGATTGTCCCTTTTCGTCCGTTTTGTCTTTTCTCGTTGAAAGCTGATTGTTTCCGGAGACACATTGGACCATCTCAACCTGGCAATGTCTGCCATATTCATCCCATTGCACAAATAACTGAACATCCAGAAGTCCTTTGCTTTCTCTAAAGATGACCCTGCCTCCGCTTGATAATGGAAGATCTTTCGAATTTGATCGATATTCAATGCCCGCTTCATATTGCGTCCCGTAGGTATGATGTATTTACGCCGCCCAAATGGGTACAACTCAGGCCGGATCGATCCGCGTTCGATAGCGAGATTGAAAATGGTCCGTAAAGGCCGCAAATAAATGCCTACGGTAGAAAGCGACCTGCCTTTCCCAATCATCCATTTCTCGAAGTCATTCAAGAATTCCTTGGTGACTTCTTCAAACCGGAGCTTGCCGGAATGAAATCTTTTTAAGGCATTACAACTATCCGAATAAGACTTAGCTGTTCCGTATTGCTCATTCCCTTTAAGCTCTTCGATGTAGCTTTCATAGGCCAACTCTACGGTTTGTTCCGTCGAAAGCGACCGGAAAAATTCCCGTTCGAACGTCAGAAAGGAAAAGGGAACTATTGATGCTACACAATTCAATGCCCTCCGTTCGATCTCAGCCATCTCTAACCTCATTTTTTGGAATTTGCCTTTCACCTCGGCACTATTAATAGCTTCCCATTGCTCCGGGGAGGCATCCAGACCGGTGGCGTAATACTTCCGTTCGCCTTTGTAGGTGATCCGTAATTTGAGGGGGAATTTGGCGGCAGTCTTGATCCGGCGGATATCCGGAACAGTCTTCACATTTACACGATCCTGCTTCATAAAAATAAGGTTGAAATTTGATACATAATTTGATACATGTTTTTGGAAAATGACCGCAAACATGTAGTAGCAAGTTAGCATTCTAAATGAATCAACAAAATAAAGATGAGCACATTACGCGTAACTAGAAACAACCATAAGTAACCAGAAATGTTAAAAAATCAACTCATAATCAGCGGGTCGTTGGTTCAAATCCGACAGGGTCCACTGAAAATCAAGCACTTGAACGGCGTAGCCAATTGAGTGCTTTTTTTGCTTTTACGGCTTTGATCCGGGTGTCAGCGTGGGAATTTCACGGACAATTGACAGCCTTTCCCCAGGCTGCTTTGGAGGGAGAATTCGCCGTTAAAGGACTCGATCCGGTTCATAATGTTGGTGATGCCGATACCTTTTCTGGTGTTCGCCGTTTCGAAGCCCTTCCCGTCATCAGTCAGGTCTACTCCTATAAAATGCTCGTCCGAGTGAACGCGGATATGAACGGAGGAGGCGCCGGCGTGTTTGAGAATATTGGTGATCTGCTCCTGTACGATGCGATAAATATTCAGCTTCAGATCGGTGTCGACGGGTTGCGCAGGCATGCAATAGTCGAATTTTGTCTTTATGACGGCGTGCTCATTGAGGTTATCGACCAGCGGCTGGATCAACTGCCGCAGGTCCAGTCGGCCCTGGGGCGTGATCTCGTTCCTTGCGAGGAGCCGTAGTTCCTGGATGGCACTATCGATCAGCGCGATCGATTCATTGACCATGGCAGCTTTGTTATCCCGGTTCTTTTCGCATGATGCCGAGAGATAGATCCTCGCGCTGGCCAGGATCTGGTTGACATTGTCGTGTAATTCCTGGCCGATCTTTGTTCGCTCTTTCTCCTGGGCCTTTATCACCGCGCGGGTGATCTTTTTTTGTTCCTGTACCTTTTGGTTCAGGATCTCCAGCT
>Ga0302306_10001234_pt1 | contig 14194 bp, 9 predicted proteins | sample III_Palsa_E3_1_FD_198761 | JGI IMG/M metagenome (GOLD analysis project Ga0302306, IMG submission 198761) | Peat permafrost microbial communities from Stordalen Mire near Abisko, Sweden - III_Palsa_E3_1 | ecosystem: Environmental > Terrestrial > Soil > Palsa > Peat permafrost | place: Sweden...
GAGCGTATATCGAGACCCGAAGCCATCGCCTTCCAGCGGCTGGTTGTCAGCCAGGTCGATCGTTTTCCGGCAATCGGCCGTATTTTCTATGATCACGCACCGGCCATCAATCATGCAATGGTGGCCAATTTTCTCGGGAAACAAATGGCGGCAGGTGTCATCCGTGCGGACGACCCGAACGAGGCAGCAAGAATGCTACTTGACCTTTGCACGGCGGGTTATCATGACCGCGTGTTTTATGGCGTCGAAGCGCGGGACGAGGCGGTAGAACGGCAAGAGGCCGCTAGAGTCGTGAAGCAGTTTATGCGTTGCTACGGCCTGACGAGCTTGTCGGCCTAGATACACGGGCATTCAAAAGATCTATCAACCTGGATACCCCATAACTGCCCGAATCTGCATCTGCAGCGCTCGATTTTAATCAAAAATCGGCTGCGCGCGTCTTTCTAAATTATCCTCTTATTTCATCGGCTAAGACCGGCTGAAAATCGTAATTCTTGTTTTCAAGAGGTATTTTATAAATTATTTTCAAAATATATAATCGGCTCAATTACTGCCAATAACGCCTGAAGGTGTTCAAACGAAGTCCCATTCCTGCTACATGCATTGATTTTTAGCTTATTATAAAATAGGTTATTCTTTTGAATAACCTATTTTGTTTAAAACCAAGATCTTATAACTCGAATAGGTTCAACTCCCGTCCTGGCATACAATGGTACTTGGTTTGAACACTTTCTTCCTCACGCTTTCGATTTCCGCCCGCTTCTCTTAATGAAAAAGTAGATGGTTTGATCGAAATCGCACGACTCCATAAATTGCTTTAAAGTTGTTTTTTCGGCTGATGCATAGCTTTAGCCACATTGGTAGGCGATTCTTAAGAGCTAATTTCAAGCTTATATCCTTTGCCGCGTACAACAACGATGTTGATATTGGGATCAAATTCCAATTTTTTCCTAAGTTTTGATATGAACATATCAAGACTGCGTCCCACAATAACACCTTTGTCCTCCCATATCTCTTTTTGTAGGCGACTTCTCTCTACGATCTCGTTAGGAGACAACGCGAAAATGAGCAGCAGACGCGTTTCCGTTCCAGTCAGATCTATGGTCTTTTTATTTATTACCAGTTGTCTTTCCTGCGCATTAAACAAGACCGAGCCGAAAGTAAATATCTTGGTGCACTGATCGTTAGGCAAGGCTCTCCGCGGCTTAACCGTTCTCAAAAAAACAAAACCAACAAATGTTAAAAATAGCAGGCTGCCCAGAAGATAGCCATTTTTTGCAGTATTTAAGCCCGTCGGTTTGAATTTAATGTTGATCATGTAACATGCTTTGGGTTGCTTTCTTCCTCCGCATGCAACAATATCATCTTTTTTATTTTTGGATATAGCGTATCCATAGGCTACGCTGGAGTTCCCACAGTTCAGAACGTTGACAACATAATCACCTGCAAGCGGGTCTTTGGCCAACAAACGCCGGGTAGTATTCACCATAGAGTCCGATTGAAAAGTAAGCTCATTCTCAAAGCTGATCTGGTATTCATTTTCTGCGATCTTTTTTACCGGGAGCACTCTTGATGTACTGTCTCCCGACTGTAAGAGCAGTTCATGCCCGATCCTGCGAAGCAAAACTTCCCTTCTGGCGATATCAAAGTCGTCACCTCCGAGCATACTGAAAGCCGCGCAGACCACAGAGATAAACGAGAGTAATATCAATCCGAACAGGTATTTGCTTTTCCCGGAGAGGAGATTTCGGCTATCAGGCATACCATTTACGATTTATTTACAAAGTTTACATTATTATTTACAATCCAAACTCCCGCGCCGAAAAATATCAAGGTAATTTCACTAGATCAATTTGATATATATTAAAATAAAAGAAATGTCTTAGTGTTTGCGTTTTCTCCCACTCTTTTTGCTGTTTCAAAATTTTGTAACCGATTGTTCAATTAAATTCAAAAAAATGAAAAGATTATTTGTGTTTGTTCCGGCCATCCTCCTGATATTATTTCTGATAAATTCTTTTGTACTAAAAGAAAAGAAAGCGGGGGAGCCGTCAATAGATTCAGTCCGTGTTGCTACCGTAGACAGGAATAAACCGGCGCAAGCCAATATGGTTTTTAAATCTATGGATGACGGGCAAACATGGCAGGACATTAGTGAAGGGCTACCAGAACCTGTGATAGATGTTTATGGTGTCGGTAGAAATGATTTTTTTGCAGATGATAATGGTCTCTATTTATCTGCTGGGAATGGGATATATCACAATAAACCAAATTCTAAAACTCCTTTTTGGAAAAAAGAGATTTTCCCTGACGAACATAGCAATATTGCCCATGGTAAGGCCGGGATCTTTGCCTACAATTGCTGGGGTAGTGGAATTTTCCAAAAAACAAACGGAACGGGTGTATGGTCGCCGGTATTCACAAATTTGCAGGAGAAACGGGTACTCAGCGTTTTTGAAACTGCCGGAGGCACAATTTTCATCTGCTCCGACAGAGGTCTTTTTAAATCCACTAACAGTGGAAAATCCTGGAAATATGTCGGAGGCTTGGTAGGGAAATTGGTAGAGTCGAATGGAGTACTAGTGGCGACCAGCCAGGGAGGGATATTAAGATCGACCGATGATGGTGAAAGCTGGGCCCTGGTGATCAGTGAGGGCGGCGTGGGCATTGATGTAGCAAGTATTCAAGGTGGATTCGCTGCTATTACTTACAGCACCGTTTCGAAGACCCGGAGAATACGAACATCTTACGACGGCGGCAAAACCTGGCAGGCTATTGATGCCGGCCTCCAGGCGCATGGTTTTACTGACCCAATCTTGCCGCCGGTTAATGCTAACCTTCCGGCGCAAGGCTTTTCCGATTCAACCTGGCATCCTAAGGATACTACCGTCCTTCCGGTGCCAGCGTACATTACAACCATTATCCAGGTGGGTGAAAACTTCTTTTGTGGTCATTCTGACGGCATTTACAGGTCATCAGACAAGGGAAAAACATGGAAACTGTTACTTCCTTCTGTAAAAGGGAAGATGTTCAAATTATCTGTTTCCGGCAACGTGATTTATGCCATACAGATGGAGTCACATTGTTAAATCTGCCCGATAGCAAAAGATAAATGAAGATGAAAAATCCCGTAAAATTATTTGCGCTGTTCTTACTGGCTGTTTTTCACACCTCCTGTGTACAAAACCAAACAAACTCACCTAAAGATCATATCAAGGCTGAAACTAAAGACTCAATCACTTCCCAGGTGCCTTATAGTATGGTTCGGAATGTAAAGCAAGATAGAAACGGAAACATTTTGATTGCATCCTACAAAGGCGTGTTTCGATACGATGGAAAATCGTTTACCAATATAACAAGTACAATCAGTTCGCCCAGCTTCTGGGATGTCCTGGAAGATCGAAAAGGCAATCTTTGGTTCGCTACCCGGGATTCAGGTGTCTATTATTACAATGGTAAATCCTTTCAACATTTTACAACCAGGGAGGGACTTGCTAATAATGGGGTTACGTGTATTTACGAAGATAAAGCCGGCATTATTTGGTTCGGCACCGGAGGTGGAGTAAGCCGTTACGATGGAAAATCTTTTCAAAATTTTACAACTAAAGAAGGCCTTTCCGATAATGATCTTACTACTATCATGGAAGACAAAACCGGGAAATTATGGTTTGGCACAAGGGGCGAGCCTTGTTTTTATGATGGAAAAACATTTACCGTCTTAAAAAACAAAGATGGTAAAGGGTTTAGAAACGTTTGGTCAATAATCGAAGATAAAAAAGGAAGCATTTGGTTCGGTGACAATGATGGTCTTTGGCGCTATGACAGCAGTACCGTTACTAAGGTGTCGCAGAGGGGGGCCTATGCCATAATCCAAGATAAAAAAGGAAACATCTGGACTACTGGTCCCGTAAGTCCTTCAGTTTGGCAAGTCTGGGTACTTTCACGTTATGATGCAAAGTCCTTGTACAATAAAATGCCCATTGTAACGGAAATTAAGTCAGGAGGAATAATGGCTTTTTTGGGGATATTGGAAGCTAACGATGGAAGTATTTGGTTTGGATCTGCACCTGGGGTGTATCGTTATGATGGAAAGACCTTTACATACTTTAAAAATGCGGCCGGTCAGAAATAACGTGTATAGCTGGTTTTAAGATTATTGTCAATTATTATTAATCAATATCATTTCTGTACTGTGAACAACAAGATATTGCTCTCTTACTTAACTTTAATTATTGCTCCTTTGTTCTTCGGTTGCAGTGGACTTGTAACAAAGGAAAATAAAAATAATGTATCGGCAAGCTCCTTGTCCTTACATGTTGGGAATGAAAAATATTTTATCATAGATACGAAGGAAACTGTTGTAGCATGGACAGGTTCACTTGTTCATGGGAAAAGTACAGGGTACGTCTATATATCAAAAGGTGAATTGATGATTGAAAAAGGTCAACTTATAGGTGGTACAGTAGAAGTTGACATGAATACCATTGAAGATAAAAACCATGGGAGTGACAATGCAATGGTTAATCACTTAAAAAGTCCCGATTTTTTTGATGTTAAACAATTTCCTTTTTCTACGATTGCCATTACAGGGGTTAAATCAACAAATATTGAGAACAAAACAGTTACGGGGAACCTAACGATTAAAGGTATCACACACCCCGTTACTTTTCCGGCCATAATAGAAGTTAAGAGCGAAATGGTCAAAGCGAATGGCAGACTGGTCATCGATCGAACAAATTGGGATGTCCGTTATAGATCCGGGAAGTTCTATGATAATTTAGCTGATAAAACTATTTCGGATTCTGTAGAATTCAATATAGAGATTGTGGCAAAAAAGTAAACACCTGAATCTTTAATAAATTATGAAATACGCACAAGTTTTTACTTTTCTCACAATATTACTTTTTGGTGCTGGCTGCAATGGGCAAGATAAAAAAGGCTTAACAAAAGAAAAGAAACATCCAAAACTTATAATAACTGGAGGTAACAGGTATACCCATTTCCTATTTAACCTGGTCCCCCAGTTCAACCTTGATACCCAGCACTTTCCAATCAGGCAGCAGCGCAGGTTTTGCAATGACCAACGCATCATCCTTCTGCTCCCAGCGGATTGTAGCCGAACTGCCCAGGAGCATTACCGATCTTATGCGCCGGTCATTTATCTTAGAGGATCTGCCCAGTGATTTGATCCTGATGTCACCGGCAGGCGTATCCAGCACGAATGCATAAAGATTGTTTCCCCTGGTGGTGAAACGAATATCCTCCGCCGTGTATTTGATGCGGCCCTCGTTGAAATTGCCGGCCTTTACCGCAGCGGCGCCGGCGGGGCGTTCGCCGAAGATCTTCCATGGCCTGGAGCCATAGATCCCTTCGCCGTTGACGGCCGTCCATTTTCCAATTTCGTCCAGGGTCTCCAGCATATCGGGCTCCAGATCACCCTCCGGCGTCTGTACAATATTGATCAGCAGGTTCCCATTCTTGCTGACGATATCGACCAGCATTTGCAAAATGTCGGTCGCGCTTTTATATTGCTGCCCCGTGGAATAGAACCAGTCGCCGATAGAGGTATCGGTTTGCCAGGGGTAGAGGCTGATGGTGTCCTGCACGCCGCGTTCAAGGTCCTGCGCCCACATGCCGTCCGAAGGCTGCTTGCAATTGTATACAGCCGTCATTTCACCATGATGATAAGAGAGGTTGCCATTGTAGAAATTGGCGAGCATGCTGCGGCCCACTTCGCCGAAGGGCAGTTGACTGTCGGAATACAGCAGGTCAGGATGATAGCTATCCACCAGTTCTTTGACCACTTTATACCATTCCCCGGGCCATTCTGTGCCGGTTGTGAGCCATCCGTTGTCACCGGGCGCGGCCCGGGTGTGGTACAGATCGGCATATTGCGGATCGTTGCCGTCATAAGGAATGCCCTTGTAGGGCCCGGATGTGTCGGCCGAATGCGCGGCCTGAAACCAGGTGTAGCTTGCGGCCAGGTGCTCGGAAACGCCAAATTTAAGTCCGTATTTCCGGGCTGCTTTTTGCCATAGACCCACGACGTCCTTATGCGGTCCCATTTGTACCGCATTCCAGCGGTGGATCCTGGAGTTCCACAAATAGAAATTGTCATGATGGCTGCCCATGCTCACGAAGTATTTCGCGCCGGCTTTTTTGTAAAGGGCCATCAACTTTTCAGGGTCCCATTTCTCTGCCTTCCATAATGGGATGATATCCTTGTACCCGAATTGCGAAGGATGGCCGTAGCGGGAAAGGTGGTCCTCGTAGTCAGCGTCACCCTGCTGGTACATTCTCCTCGCATACCAGTCGCCGCGCCTTGGGACGGCCTGGGGGCCCCAGTGCGCCCAGATGCCGAATTTGGCATCCCTGAACCATTCCGGGTACCGGTATTGCCTGAGCGACTCCAGGGTGGGCTTATAAGGCCCATCGTTTACCGGCAAAGACTGAGCGCCGGCCGACAGGACCGCAACCGACAGTGCGACTGAAATAACAAGAGGCTTGTAAAAATTCATATCAAAATATCTTTATTGCGTGATGACGTCGAATTCCGCATAACCGGCCGCATCGTTGTTCTGCGTGTTGCGGATAGCACGAAACCTAATATAGCGGGCTTGTACGGGTGGGAATTTTCTGATCTGCCAGGCCGGGTTGTTCCGGATATTGGAAAACTCTCCTCCATCCGTCAGTTTCCATTCCGAATTATCCATGCTGACATAGAGCTCGTAATTGGTGATAATACCCGCAGGCCAGCCCTGGTCCGGCAGGTAACGGAAACCGGCAAGGTCTTGCACCTTTCCCAGATCGATGACCAGGTCCATCGGCATCTTTCCCGCACGCGGCTGTTGCCAGGCTGTTTCCGGGTCTCCGTCGAGCAGGTTATATGCTTTTTCATCGGCTGTCCCCATGATCTTCCAATCCTTCCTGCTGATGTCGAATTGTTCCCGGCTTACCGGGCTGCTTTTTTGGGTCTCGGGATCGTAGGCGATTGCCCGTATCTCTATTTTTCCGTCTGACGCTACAGGTCCGTTATACTTTTTTGATCCGACCCCCGGCGAGTTGCCGTCAAGCGTATAATAGATGACTGACTCCGGGTCGGCTGCCTGGATACTGATTTCACCCGACCTGTTCCGCCTGACTTCCGGTGCGGTCAGCACCTGAGGGGCATTGAAAATGCCCACATTGGAGATCACCGGGCAACTCTTCGCGTCCGTTATCGTAAACCGCACCTGCGTCGCCATAACCGCCGGAAAACATAGGATCCGTTTATATCCGATTGTTGTCCCTTTGGTCACCTCCTTCCATTCCCCGCCCGTCAGTGCCTCCACCTTAAAAGCTTTCACCCGCTGCCCCAGACGGATATATTCCTGTGCGAGGAACCGATTGAAAGTCGTCGGCGCGCCGAGATCCAGCGTCAGTGACGCCGTCGTTACACTATCGTCCGTAGCCCAATAGGATTCATTGTTGCCATCGATCGCCTTCTCCCCTCCAAACTGCCTGGCTCCGCCCCGAACGTTCGAAGCTGTCGCTTTCGCCTTTCCGGCAAGATTCACCGCAAAAGCTGCCTTTATAGCTTTGGAAAATTCCAGCACCGCCTTTTCATCAGTTTCATGGATCAGACCATGCCGGTCGATGGGAAAATTGAGCAACAAGCTCCCATTGCGGCCTTCGGAGCTATAATAGACGTCCAGCAGCTGTGGCAACGATTTAACCCGGCTGTCTTCGTATTCATGATAAAACCATCCCGGCCGGATCGACGTATTGACCTCGGCGGGGACCCATGAATCCCCGTTCTCCACCCCGAAATGCAGCATGTCATAGGGAACGTCGCCTGTAGCATTCAATAAGCTCCAGTTCGTTTCACCCACATTACCCGCTTCCGTCCCGACCCAGCGGAGATCGGCCCTGTCTCCGCCATCGTTCCAGATGACGGCCTTGGGCTGCAGCCGGCGGACCAGCTTGTAGGTGTTCTTCCAGTCGTAATAAGTTCTCCGGTCGATTTGGCGGGTCTCCCGGGCGCCTCCGTAATAACCCGAGCCGCCATTGGCGCCATCGAACCAGACCTCGAAAATATCCCCGTAGTTGGTTAGCAATTCCCTGAGCTGGTTCCTGAAATAGGTAATATACTCCGGTCGCCCATAAACCGCACTGTTCCTGTCCCAGGGAGACAAATAGATGCCTAATTTCAAGCCGTATTCCTTGCAGGCATTGGCCAGGTCGCGAACTATGTCGCCTTTTCCGCCGCGCCAGGGAGAATTCTTCACCGAATATTCCGTGTATTTGGACGGCCAAAGACAAAAGCCGGAGTGATGCTTGACCGTCAGGATGATCCCCTTCATACCTGCTTCACTGGCAATGCGCGCCCACTGGCGGCAATCCAGCTTGTCGGGATTGAAGATCTTCGCATCTTCATCGCCATTGCCCCACTCCTGGTCGGTAAACGTATTGACAGACAAGTGGACGAACGCATAAAACTCCATTTCCTGCCAATGCAGCTGATTTCCATTCGGTACTGGGCCAAAAGGTTTGGGCGCGGCCGTTTGGGCAGGACAAAAACCGGTGAAAAAAAACAAAAGGATCGCAACCCCGGAAAATCTCCTGATCATACAATGTGATTTAATTATCGCAGGAAGGGGAAATAGAGGCGCCATGAAGCGCAGACAAGCAATACTTCGATATATACGAACCTGGTCTTCCGTCAGCATCTCTATTTCAAATGTACTATCAAAACGCCCTTTACCAATACATTAAAAAGACTTTCTATTATACAAATCCGACTTTTTTGTACCTTAACCTAAATTCGATGTATGAACAAGCGGGGCATAGGGCATACGTTCTCCCTTTTGCATATCGACTACGTTAAGCTGGATGACAAATGGAACTATGCCAATGTGATCAGTCCCTATTTCCGGATTTATTATATCGACGAAGGAGCTGGATTCGTCCTGAGCGCCGGGGATAAATGCCGGCTGGAGCCCAGTTTTATTTACCTCATCCCGAGCTTTACCTTGTGCCACCTCCGCTGCGACAACTGCCTCAGCCAGTATTTCCTGCATTTTTTTGAAGAGTCGGCAGCAGGCATCTCTCTTTTCGAATACAACCGGAAAGTAATCAGGGAACGAGCCCGGGAAACGGATATCCTGAACTTTCGACGATTGCTGGAGATCAACCGGGGTAGGGGTATCAACCGGTCCGACGACCCGAAAATGTATGAAAAGGACGTTTACTACAGGGACTACCAGCAGTTGAATAACACCGTCAGCGACTCCGCCTACCTGGAGACGCAGGGCATCATCCTGCAATTCATTTCCCGCTTCCTGGGTTCGCAGCATTTCAAGCTCAACAATCCGGTTCCCATGCCATCGAAGATCCTCGAGGCGATCAGCTATATCCAGCTAAACCTGCAGAACCAGCTTACCGTTTGCGATCTGGCAAAAAGAGCCAACCTTCACCAAGACTATTTTTCACGCTTATTTATGCAGTTCGCCGGGGAAAGACCGTTGAACTATATACATGTTAAACGGATCGAACGCGCGCAATACCTTATAGCTACGACCAATATGTCTTATACCCAAATTGCAGAAGAAACCGGTTTTGCGAACCTGCCATATTTTTCGAAAATCTTTAAAAAGGTGACAAACCTTACCCCCGCAGAATACAAGCGTTCGAATGAGCGTGTCTGAAACAATTGAATCAAAATTTACCTTATTTTGCGAATCTATGTTCCTAAACGTTGAAAGCAAGGTGAAGATGGAATCACCGGAAAATAGCCAGTTATGAAAAATAAAATTGCATCCTGGTTCGTATTCAGCCTCCTGATAATGGTAACCGGCGAGTTGAACGCGCAGACAAAAAACGATAAAAATACAGATGCCAAAATAGCGGGTATTATAAAAAGGCTTACGTTGGAAGAAAAAATAGCGTTGCTACATGCAAATGGTACTTTCAGCAGCGGGGGAGTGGAGCGATTGGGTATACCCGGGTTAATGACCGACGACGGTCCTTTGGGCGTACGTGAGGATGTCAAGGAAGGCTTTGGTCCCGCCAATCTGACCACCGATTCTGCAACTTTTTTTCCGAACGGATCGGCCTTGGCGGCTACCTGGAACCCTGCATTGGCATACCGTTACGGGCATGATTTGGGTGAAGAAGCCAGGGCCAGAAAAAAATATATCATGCTCGCCCCTGCATTTAATATAGCCCGCACACCGTTATGCGGCAGAACGTATGAATATTACTCTGAAGACCCCTATTTAAATGCCCGGCTCGCCGTGCAATCTGTAAAAGGGATACAAAGCCAACACATTGCCGCTTGCATAAAGCATTTTGCTGTCAATAACCAGGAAGTTGATCGGAGTCGCGTAAGTGTGAATGTTGATGAACGCGCCTTGCGGGAGATTTATCTACCTGCTTTTAAAGCTGCTATAACCGAAGGCGATGCCTGGACCATTATGTCAGCGTATAACAAATTGCGGGATGAGTATTGTTCTGAAAATGAATATTTGCTCAAAAAAATATTAAGGGGTGAGTGGAAATTCAAGGGTATTGTGATCAGCGACTGGGGCGGAACACACAGCACAGTGAACGCCGCCAATCATGGCCTCGACCTGGAAATGGGCTCGGAGCCGCCCTATAACAGCTATTATTTTGCCGACAAGCTGCTGGATTCGGTGAAAGCCGGAATAGTAAGCATGGAAGTAATCGATGAAAAGGTGAAACATATTTTATGGGTGATGTATCATACTTCCATGTACGACAATCCGCCGAAAGGAAAAATAAATACACCAGAACACAGCAAAACGGTTTATGATATAGCCGCTGAGTCGATTGTATTGCTAAAAAATGACCGGCATTTGTTGCCTTTGTCTGTCGGATCGATAAAGAGAATTGCGGTTATTGGCGACAATGCTACACGCAGTTTTCATTCAGGCGGTTTTGGCGCAGGCGTAAAAGCAAAGTACGAGGTAACCGCCCTGGCAGGCCTGCAAAACAGGCTGGGTCGATCCGTGACGATCAATTATGCGCAAGGTTATTCGGGGGTTTACAAGCCTTCACTCACTCCCAGCCCGTCAACCGAACCGGATTCAGCGTTGATTGTACAGGCCGCTGCGACGGCCGCCGGTGCAGATGTGGCTATTCTGTTCATCGGCGGCAACCGGGAATATGAAAGCGAGGGGCGTGACCGAAAAGACTTAAGCCTGCCATTTGGGGAACAGCAATTGGTAGACGCAGTAACCGCTGTCAATTCAAATACTATCGTAGTCATCATTGGCGGTGCGCCTTATGATATCGGAAAGATCAAATCGAATAATGCTACTATAGTGTGGTCGTGGTACAATGGTTCAGAAAATGGTAATGCACTGGCTGACGTATTGGTTGGAAGGGTCAATCCATCCGGTAAGCTGCCATTCACTTTTCCGGCCGACCTTAAGGATTCGCCTCCACACGCATTGGATGCTTACCCGGGTGAAAATTTGAAGGTGGATTATAAGGAAGGCATACTGGTGGGCTATCGATGGTTTGACACAAAGAAGATTGAACCGCTTTATTGCTTTGGCTATGGCCTTTCCTATACCACTTTCGACTATTCAGACTTAAAGACAAGTAAACCAAGCTATCAGCCTACCGAAAGCATTAACGCTACAGTGAAAGTAAAAAATAACGGGAAATATGCCGGTAAGGAAACGGTTCAATTGTATGTAAGTAAATCCGGCTCCTCGGTTGATCGGGCAGAAAAAGAGTTGAAAGCATTTAAAAAAGTAATGATCGCTCCGGGCGCAACGGCTACTGTTGAACTATCTATCCCGGTAAAAGATCTGGCCTATTATGACGATAAGACCGGCAAATGGATAGTCGAACCTGGCCAATACCAGCTGCTGGTGGGAACGTCGTCGAGAGACATCAAAGAAACGACTATCATAACCTGTTCAGGACTTCACTGAGAAGCTGTGTATTGTTAAAGGTATCTGCACGCTAATGACGGATAAGTATTTTTACCTTTTCATCATTTTCGCCATCAAACAACTGCAATACATAAATTCCATTGGGAAGCTCCGGCAAATGGTCAAGTGGCAGCGTGTTCATCCCCGTTCCGGCCAGGCATTGTTTGTGCCAGACGGAATTACCGCTGATATCGATCAGGCGGATGGATACACTGGCGTTGTGATCACTTGTAAAGTTAAGAATGGCCGATTCCATTACAGGATTTGGTGTTACCATAAATGTAGCGTGCGTGGACGGTTTTACAAGGACGACACGGCTGAATACGTATCGCCCGCCTATACTTACCTGCCTGATCCGGTAATAGACCAGCGGATGAATGCTGCCGGTTCCGGGGTCTGAATAGCTATAGTCATTAATGCTGCCGGAGGCCGGTTTATATCCCACCACACCGGCGGTGGCAAAATTGCTACCGTCGAAACTTCTTTCAATATCATATTCCATTACAGCCTCTTCATTCGCCACCTGCCAGTTGATGATACAATCTCCATGTTGATAAACGGCTGACACAGACAGGAACTCTGTTGCCAATACGACACAACTAATCGGGAATGTCGGGGTCTCGCTGGGCGTAATAGCCAGATTTTGCGTGCCGGAGGCACCTGCCGCAGCATAATCGGTTCCGGGCAGTTGAACATTTTTTGCCCCGAAATAACAGAATGATACCGCTGCCGCTAACATTTTTGACCCTTGATTTGCTGGTTTGGCTACGATACTTTGGAACGCGTAGTGTACTTTTGGGCTGTTCAATATCCAGTTATGAGAAAAACAGCTGTGTCCCTACTGCTCATTTTAATTTATTCGGCGCTTTCAGCCCAGAATGTACAGGTAACCGTAGACCTGCAGTCCAACCGAAAGGCGGTTTCCCCCTTTATTTATGGTCGGAATGCTTCTATATCAGATGACCCTTCCAACCCGACGATCGCCGCCACCTGGCAGTTGTATAAAGACGCGGGCCTGAACTTTTACCGTGAAAACGGGGGTAACAATCTTTCCACCTATAATTGGCGGCTTAAACTAGCCAGTCATCCCGACTGGTACAACAATGTGTACAAGCACGACTGGGATTTTGCCGCTGCTTCTTTGCAACAAAACATTCCTTCCGCACAGGGCATGTGGGGATTCCAGCTGTTAGGCCAGGCGGCATCGAACCTTAACAATAACTTTGACGACTGGGATTTTAACCATTCGCAATACTGGTCAGGCTTGGCCCAGAACCTGGCGGGCGGGGGTGTCGTTAACCCCGCCGGTGGAGGCCAGGCCCTTGTAAACGGCGATACCTCCCTGTACCTGGAACGCTGGAACGAAGACTCCACCACCGGGGTCCTGAACCATTGGTTCGGAAGCGGGGGGCAAGGTTTGGACTCTACCCATATCCGGTACTGGAATATGGATAACGAAGTGGAGATATGGTCTGCTACACACGACGATGTCATGCCGGTTCAATTGGATGCGGAATCTTTTATGCAGCGTTTTTTTGCCGTAGCGAAAAAGGCACGGGCGCTCTACCCCGGTATAAAGCTAAGCGGCCCGGTGAGCCCTAACGAATGGCAATGGTATGCCTGGAAGGGCGGGACGGTAACGGGGTCGGATGGTGTACAGTATCCCTGGTTACAATTCTTTATCAAGCGGTTGGCCGAAGAGCAGCAACGAACGGGTATACGCCTGCTGGACGTCATCGACCTCCATTTTTATCCGGGTAGTTCCATCACCAGCGACATTTTGCAGTATCACCGGGTATTTTTTGACAGTACCTATGCATACCCCGAGGCTAACGGGGTGCATTTAGTCAATGGCGGATGGGACAATTCGATCCAAATTGAAGATATATTCGGCAGGTGTCAAGACTGGCTGAACCAGTATATGGGACCGGGCAACGGGGTAACCTTTGGCATTTCTGAAACGTCGGTCAATCTCAACAACAACCCCAACGCCCAGGCGGTGTGGTACGGTTCCATGTTAGGTGAATTTATGAAGCATGGCGTGGAATATTTCTCGCCCTGGAGCTGGGAGTATGGCATGTGGGAAACACTCCACCTGTACAGCCGGTACAATAAAAAGAACAGTATCAATGCACTTTCCGACGATGAGCTTGATGTATCCGCCTATGCTACGGCTAGTGATGCTAATGATTCGAGTACAGTGGTGCTGGTAAACAGGTCGCTTACCCTCACCAAAACCGTTACGGTCA
>Ga0302306_10001239_pt1 | contig 14166 bp, 8 predicted proteins | sample III_Palsa_E3_1_FD_198761 | JGI IMG/M metagenome (GOLD analysis project Ga0302306, IMG submission 198761) | Peat permafrost microbial communities from Stordalen Mire near Abisko, Sweden - III_Palsa_E3_1 | ecosystem: Environmental > Terrestrial > Soil > Palsa > Peat permafrost | place: Sweden...
TCCTCCGAACTCTGGAATGAACGGCGTCCCTCGCCGCTCTTCTATTGGTCCTACCACTTCATCTTCAAACTTATCGATCTTTGGCATGCGCTGGCTTCCATTTTCTTTGGGAGTTCACCATGTTTCGGTGAAGTTATAAGTTGATGGGATTCTCTGTCTGCTCAGTAACGGTTGTGAATGCTGAACTTTACCGCGCTACGGTCCCGCGACGCATATCGCGGGTACATCCTGTCGGCGATGGGTGAATTCTGGGTCTCAAACATAATTGAAAGCACAACTGAGTCTCGAATTGTTCCGAATACTGCTCTAATTCAGGCCTTACCAATGCGGCTGTCACGACGCGCCAAACTGACCTCACCCGTCTCAGAGATCAGCATTTCGGATAATTTGGCAACGTAGCCAAATGATGAGCGGAATAGTAGACGCACGAATCAGCGGTCGTCAACAGCTAAATTTCAATTGAGGAAAACTAGCTCGTAGGCGTCTACGCTAAACCCAACGATCTCTCGTCATGCGAGTGGAGACAAGGGGAAAACTACAGTCTCCTGGAAGAAGCCTGTTTGCATCCGCAGGAAGATCGAATCATCATACTGCCGGCTACCACTACGTGAACCGGCTTCTCCTTTGAGCCTGATGTGCGCTCTAGGAGCTGCCGAAATGCAAGCCGGGCAAACTGCTCCGCGGGCTGCGCCAACGTCGTCAGCGGGGGATGGATGAAGTTTGCGAACTCCATATCGTCAATTCCGATAAACCCGATTTCGCTGAGTGCGATGTGGCAGTCGCGCAAAGTCGAAAGGATCGCAAGTGTGACCGAATAGCTCATCGAGAGGATGGCTGTCGCCGGTCCACGTTTCCTCTGCAAGGCTGCGCACAGCTCCCTCCGGAGTTGCTCCGATTCATGCCAGACGATAGTCTCTGCGTGCTTCCCTGCCGCTTCCATCGCCTCTTTGTACCCCTTGAAGCGGCTCTGCAGCGGCTGCAACTTGTACGGTGCGTTCACCGCGACGATGTGAGAATGCCGATGGCCCAGTAGGTGTTCGGTGGCCTCACGTGCTGCCTTGTAATTGTCCAGCAGCACTGAATCGATCGCACTACCCAGGGAGCGATCAAATGCTACGACCGGTGTATCGCCAAGCAGAGCGCGTACCTGTGCAACGTTGGTCTCTGCAGCTGGAACCAGGATGACTCCATCCACCTGTGAGCGCTTGAGCGATGCCAGTTGCTCCTGCTGCAGTTTCGCTTCCTCCTGGTGGGTAAGCAGCATCACCGTGAAGCCGCTGATGCGAGCTTCGGTCTGTATCGTGCGAATGGCGTTGCCGAAGAACACATTGTTGACATGCGGAAACAACACGCCCAGCGTGCGGGTTCTGCCAACTCTCAGGCTGCGAGCCAGGGTATTTGGCTCATATCCCAGCTGTGCGATCGCAATCTCGATCCGTCTCGCAACTTCCGGACTAACCGACTTGCCCCCTCGCACGTGTCGCGAGACAGTCGATGACCCGACGTTTGCCGCGCGTGCCACGTCAATGATGGTAGGGCGTTTCGTCTCTTTCATGCCCAACGATACTAACAGCCCTGCGTGTATTCGAGTATGCTCAAAAACCTTGCCCATGCATCCGGTTACCTTGACGTGGATTGTTTGCCATTGCTAATATCGGCTGGATCTGGCAACGTTGCCATGGATTGTACCCATCGACGATACCCGAGCGTATCTTTCGATCCCTGCACGGCATGATGCAGTGCGGCGCAGGATTTGATAAGCACCCTGGTGCGCCGTTGTACAAGCTTTGAGTTGAACTGCATTTGATTACGAGAATGCTGAATCGTTGTACCGACCATTTTGTCGAGGAGAGACGATGATGAAGCCGATGCTGAGAGCCGCACTGCTGGTAGCCGCTTGTGTGGGATTCGCGGCCAATGCGTGCGGAGCAAAGGTTTGCGCCGTGCGACAGTACGGAGCGAGGGGGGACGGTACTACCAACGACGCTGGAGCAATTCAGAGGGCGATCGATGATTGCAGCGGAACGCATCAAGGGACGGTTCTGCTGGACGGTGGCGTGGTGTTTGTGTCGGCCCCCTTGATTTTGAAGAGCCATATGACGCTGAGGATTGCGGAGGGCACGACCTTAGCGGGCAGCACAGATCATGCTGATTATCGTGACAAGGAAGAGTTTAAGGACAGGGGTAAACAGGCGCTGTTGACGGCCTCAAACGCTGAGGACGTGACGATCGACGGGACGGGCGTGATCGATGGAAGGGGCGAGTCGTGGTGGGGTAAGCCGCATGATCCGCGGCCTCGGCTAATCGTATTCGACCATTGCAAGCATGTTCACATGAGCGGGGTGACAGTGGAGAACTCGCCGATGTGGCAGATTGTCCCGTATTACTCCGACGCCGTGACCTTTACGAATATGAAGGTGCTGGCGCCGCAACAGTCGCATAATACGGATGGCATCGATCCGTTCTCATCCTCGAATATTGTTATCGATCACCTGACAATTGATACGGGTGACGATAACGTAGCGATCAAGAGCGGGCAGCCGGATTCTACTGGGCCCGATGCGCCGTCGCATCATATTGTAATCACGGACTGCACGTTTCTCCATGGACATGGGCTTTCAATTGGGAGCGAGATCGCGGGCGGCGTGCAGGATGTTCGGGCGGAACGCATACATTTTAAGGGTACGGACCAAGGGTTGAGGGTGAAGTCGAATCGTGATCGCGGGAATGCTGCGATCGGTCACTTTATCTTTCGCGATATCACGATGGAAGACGTTCATACGCCGATCCTCATCAGCGAGTTTTATCCCAAGGTGCCGGAAACGATCAATGAGGAGAAGGTTACCCGACTGACTCCATTTTTCGACGACATCACGATTGAAAATGTAACGGCAACGGGCGCTAGGCAGGCAGCATTGATTGTGGGATTGCCAGAGTCGCCTATTCGGAACCTGAGGCTGATCCATGTTCACCTTTCTGGAGAGACGGGCGCGATTGTGCAGTATGCGGATGTGAGCGCGACCGATTTTACAGTGACTGCGGCGCATGGTGAGAATGTACAGATCGGTGCCGGCGTACGCGGAAACTTGAAGTAATGGGTTGTAGTGATGCAGTGTTCCTTCCATTTGGTGCGCAGGCATCGTTGGATAACAGTACAGAGTAATCGCTTTGCGTGACCCGGTAGAGGAGAAAGACATGAAACAAAATCTGACACTTCCTCGATTTTCAATTGGAGTGGGAGACCGTTTTGGAATGCAGGCGAAGGCGCAGTTGCAAGCATGCATTCTGGCGTTGGATGCCGGAGTGGAAGTGGTGCCAGTTTGGAACAAGTCCAATCGCGAGCATGTAATCATCGGCTCGGAGCCAAGTGCGGCGCGGGTTGCTGCAGATATAGCGGTGAAGGATTTGAAGTGGACCGGGCCTTACTTTGTGGACGCAGACCATATTCAGTTGAAGACGGTTGGTCGGTTTCTTGAGCCATGCGATTTCTTTACATTGGACGTTGCGGACATGATTGGGCAGCCCGCCGCCGCGGTGGACGTCGAGGCGTTTATTGCACGTCATGGTGAGCTGATCGGGAGCGTGGTGATCCCGAATGTAGATGCGCCGCTCGAGGTGGATCGGGAGTATCTGAGGAGTGCGGCGAATAACTTTCTGGCGGCGGTGAAAGAAGCAGGGAGGATCTATCGCGCGATTGAGAAGAGCAAAGGCGAGGGGCAGTTCGTGTCTGAGATATCGATGGACGAGACGAATACTGCGCAGACGCCGGTTGAGTTGCTGGTGGTGCTCGCAATGATCGCGGATGAAGGGATCCCGATCCAGACGATTGCGCCGAAGTTTACGGGACGATTCAACAAGGGCGTGGATTATGTCGGCAATGTGGCTGCGTTTGCACGCGAGTTCAGAGAAGGTATTGCGGCGATTGCCTACGCGGTGGGGAGGTATCGTCTACCCGAGAACCTGAAGCTGAGTGTGCATTCGGGTTCGGATAAATTTTCGATTTATAAGGTGATCCATGAGGCTGTGCAGAGTTCGGGTGCGGGTGTGCATTTGAAGACGGCTGGGACGACCTGGTTGGAGGAGCTGGTTGGATTGGCGGAGTCAGGGGGTGATGGCCTTGCGGTAGCGAAGGAAATTTATGCTGAAGCGTTCGCGCATGCCGATGAACTGACCGCACCGTACGCAACGGTCATCGATATTGACCGTTCGGTATTGCCTTCGCCGGACGCGGTGAATGGCTGGAGTAGCGAGGAGTTTACGGGTGCGCTGCGACATGACGGAACGAATGCGGCGTATAACCCTAGTTTTCGACAACTATTGCACGTTGGGTTCAAGGTCGCGGCGCGCATGGGGCCGCGATACCTTGAGACTTTGAGGGAAAACGAGGAGATTGTGGCGCGGAATGTCACGGCGAACCTGTTTGAGCGGCATATAAAGCCTGTTTTCCTAAGTGAAGTGAAGTGATTCCGGTGCCGGTGGGGAGCCAGCGGATCCGGCAGGACGACGATTGTGACTTTGATGGTGGAGCGTACAGTAGTCGTGTTTGCGATGGGGGCGACTATCATCCTGCGGTGAATGAAGCGAAGATGACTTCGGGTATTGCGTTGACTGATGAGGCTCGCGTGCTCAGCATTCAAGTGACAACCTAACCCTCATCGAGAACCTGCAACAGAGTCTGCAGCCAGAAAGAATTGCAACGTCTCTCGATAACAATTACTAGGTTTGTTTTGAACTGAGCTGGTCGCCGCTCATGTATGGGTCGGTGATTGTAGAATTGCCGGTTTCAATCCGGCCGGCGAACCGAATTGTTGTTCTGCTGCCGTGCGTCCGAATCGTAAAGTCGTACCACTGATTGCTCGCTTGGAGCGGGAGAATCGTCACATCCTGGGAGCCGGCAATGACTTCTTTCGTTATAGGTGAACCCCCATAGCAGTTGTCGTCAACTGTGATGAAGTGGCTTATCTGCGTTTGGTTTCGCAGCAAGAGCTGGAGCTTCCGATCGACGACGGCCGTAGTCACGACAGGAAGCGGATCTTTCACTGAACCGGAGAAGCAGCGATAGAAGCCGTTTGGCGCGTGCACCTCGACCTCGTATTGGCCGTCCTTGAACTGTGCAGTCGGAAACGTCGGTCGAAGTACGTCGCCAGCCTTCACTGCGTAGGTTGACGCCTGCACACCTGGCCCCGTCGCGCAGTTGCGCAGGTAGACATTGAACGGTGCACCTGCAGCATGTTTTCCAAAAAGCTTGTTTGCGGCGACGAGTTCAAGTGTGAAGTGTTTGCCATCTGGAGAGACCGCGCCGTTGGCGTGGAGCTCATAAGGCAGCGCGCAAGCAGGGCGAGTACCGGCTTCCTGGTGCGAAATCGCAGAAGCGGTTCTTGAATTATCGCTGATTGCGGCAATCTCGGCGGCGGTTAGTGGTTTGGGAATTGTGGGGATTGGCTTATTTTTGGCTTGCGCAATTAGCTCGATGTGCTTGTCTCGATTGAGATAGTTGAGAGTTGGTTCGGAGGTATGGTGCGGACGGAAGCACGAGGTGAAGTCGCCGGAGACGGCGCGCCGCCATGGGCTAATGTTCGTTTCGACGACCCGCTTGCCGAACTTGGACTCTACAAACGCTTCGAGAAACTGCAGCGTGGACGTATGGTCGAAAAGCTGAGAGTTGACCCAGCCGCCACGGCTCCACGGGGACGCGATGATGGTTGGAACACGGAAGCCCATTCCGATAGGGCCGCTGCGCGCTTGCTTTGCCGGAACGCCCTGGGCGAGTTCATCGGCGAGGTAGGTGTACTCCAGACCTGTATCGATACCAGCGGAGGCGCCGCCGGTCTCGGGACGCTTGGGATCCGCGGCGACGTAGGAGATTCCGTGATCGAAGTACCCATCGTTCTCGTCGTAGGTGAGGATGAAGATGGTCTTCTTCCAGACTTCCGGATTCTTAGTGAGAATGTCCATGATTTCCGAGACCCACCACGCACCGTACCAGGGGGACGACGGGTGATCGGAAAAACGTTCCGGCGCGGCGAGCCACGAAACGGTCGGCAGCTTGCCGCCTTCGACATCGGCGCGAAACTGGTGAAGGACGTCGCCCTTCGGTACATTGAGGTGTTGCGGGGCGCCGTCGTCGGTAAACAGGAGCGGCTCGAGCGAGCGGTACTCCGGGTCGTTCGCGTTGGTCACGAAGGCCGCATCGTGCAGCGACTTCTGCTGTTCGGTGAGCTGCTTATACCTGTTTTCTCCGGAGTCAGCGAGCGCGGTATTTAACTTTGCAATGTTCGCATGCTGCTCTGCCAATTGATTCTTGAGGCTGGCAATTTGGTCAGGCTGAGAGAGCTCTGAAAGCTGTGCTTCAAGATGAGCTGCCTGCTTCTGGGCCTTCTCAATCTGGCTTTTGAATGTTAGCGGGGCGTTCGAACTCGCTAGAACGTTATAGGCTCCAAAGCACTCCAGGATGTTGCAGCCGTAATTGGAAAGCCACGACTCCTCCTCGCCGGTCATGCCGCCTGAAGCAGATAGCTCGTTCTGGTAGAAGCGCCAGGAGATGCCGGCTTCTGACAGGCGCTCGGGGTAGGTTTTCCATGTAAGTGCTTCGGTAAAGAGCTCGTCATTGCGCATGAATACGCGAGAATCCGTCGACTGCTTGTCACGAACTGTACCGGTCCAGAAGGTCGAACGATTTGGGGAAGTCGACGTCATTACGGCGCAGTAGCTCTGATCGCAGATGGTGAAGGCATCGGCAAGCGCATAGTAGAACGGCAGGTCCTCGCGCGTGTAGTGACCCATCGTAAGGGGCATTTGTTCATAAGCCGGCTCGTAGCTTTTCTTGGCGTCTATCCAGTTATCGCTTTGTCCGTTGTTCCAGGCATCCACCTGCGAGTTGCGCGAGTGGGGAAGCGAGCCCATCCAGGTGATGCGCGTGTCGCGGAGATCGAGGCGCCACGGTGCGTAACTCTCGCCCGTTGATGCAGAGGTTTGCACAAAGGCGGAGTTCCCGTTGGGAAGACGAAGAGCTCGGGGATCGTTGAAGCCGCGCACTCCCTGCAGCGTGCCGAACGCGTGATCAAACGAACGGTTTTCCTGCATGAGGATCACAATGTGCTCGGCATCGGCGAAGGTTGAGCCGGGTTCGGGCTCTATGGCAAATGCTCGTTGAATGGACTCGGGTACAAAGCCGGAGATGCCCGTGGCTCCGGAGAGAAGAGCAGCAAATTTCAGGAAGTCGCGACGAGACGATGACATAGGTGACCATTAAATCAGACGAGTGAACACGTCGTGAATGCTGTCGTCCGCGCGGTTGTGCAGGTATTCCGTCTCGGACATGATCTTTCGTCTTGAATATAAGACCAAGTGTGTCGTATATTGAACTCAGACAAGTTTGGTCGTATATGTGTGAATATCTCAAGGTGCGCGACCTATGCGCCTTAAGTAGCAAACAGATCCCCGCGACTGACTCTTGGCAGAGACCGCGGGGATCTGTGACACCACAGCCGTAAGCTGCGGGCTTCCCTCACTGTAGGGTTCCTGCTCGGAAACTTCAACTGTCACGATGGCCAACGACCTTTATGGCCAAAGGATGAACTTGTGCGTTTTGAGGCAGGGCAATGAGTCGTAAGGCATTTAGCTATGGGTGCGTGAAAGTTAGTTCTCTATTTCTTGCGATTGCGGTCATTTTTTCGATGAGCACGCTCGGAGCGCAGACCACCACGCGGATACATCCAGGGCGCGGCGCGATGTCGGCGCAGGACATGGCGAAGATGGTCGCACAGGCTACGTCGGGATCGAATACGGCAGACCAGGTTTGTGCTCGGTTCGCGACCGGATCTACGGTTACTGCGCCTCCTGAACTGAAGAGCAGCGGTGGAACGCTGGAGGTGACGTTTAATTTCCAGACAGTGACCGACTCCCAGGGGCTAGTTCGCTACTGTTATGTGACACCCGCGGGTCTGCAATCCCCGACGCTGCGTGTGAACCCGGGCGATACGCTCATCATTCATTTCAATAACAACCTTCCGGCGACGGCCGCTGCCAGTGCCACTGACAATATGGCGGGCATGAAGATGGCGCTCGCCCCCAAAGACAGCACGACCAGCAGCGCTTGCAACGGGGTAATGTCGGCGGACGCGAGCAACATTCACTTTCACGGAACGAATATTGCGCCGGTGTGCGGTCAAGATGAGGTTCTTCAGACCCTGGTCTCTCCTGGGCAAAGCTTCACCTACAACGTACAGATTCCAGCCAATGAGCCGCCCGGCCTTTACTGGTATCACCCTCACCCGCACGGCTTCAGTGAAGGCCAAGTGCAGGGAGGCGCGACTGGTGCGCTGATCGTCGAAGGTATTCAAAACGTCGATATGGCGCTGGCAGGTTTGACCGAACGCACCTTTGTTTTGCGCGACCAGATGCTGCCTGCCCCAGAGGCGAACGATTCCGATGTTCCTGCGTGGGATCTTTCGATCAACTATGTTCCCGTAACCTATCCCTCGTACACGCCGGCCGTGATCATGACGAATCCAGCGCAGCAAGAGCTGTGGCGCGTGGCGAATACTGCTGCGGACACCATCATGAATCTGGAGTACATCGTGAATGGCGTCGCGCAGCCGTTGCAGGTTGTTGCCATCGATGGTTATCCAATCATCTCTGGCAGCAGCGGCCAGGCATCTGTAAGCGAGACCAGTGTCTTGCTTCCGCCAGGGGCACGCGCGGAATTTGTTGTAACCACGCCGAATGTAGGTGACCAGGCACAGCTTTCTACTCAATATTGGAATACAGGACCCGACGGGGATTATGACCCGACACGAACGCTTGCGACGATCGTGAGCCAGGCGGGCGCAGAGAGCGCAGTGACCGCGCAAGCTAACGTGGCAAAGCTACCCTCCAAAGCTGTCGCAACGAAGGTCACGCGTTTCGCGAATCTTGGCCAGACGACGCCTGTGGCACAACGCAATCTCTATTTCTCCGAGACCTTGCAGGATCCCAGCGATCCTAATAGCCCTACCACTTTCTTCATCACGGAGCAGGGACATACGCCCGAAGCGTTCACCATGGGCCAGCCGCCGAACATCGTCGTGCACTCAGGCACGGTGGAAGATTGGGTGATCGAGAACACGGCTACGGAAGACCACATCTTTCACATTCACCAGATTCATTTCCAGGTCCTCGAAATCAATGGTCAACCTGTGAACGATCCGGCGATCCGCGATACCGTGGATCTCCCCTACTGGGATGGCACAGGGCTTTATCCAAGCGTGAAGGTTCGCATGGATTTTCGCGATCCAAATATCATCGGAAGTTTTGTCTACCACTGCCACATTTTGCAGCATGAAGATACCGGCATGATGGGCGTGATCCAGGTGCTACCTGCTGGCTCTGCTTCTACAACGACAGCGACGGCTTCGACTGCGAGTATTACTCCGAATCAAACAATCACGTTGACGGCAAATGTGGTGGACGCCGCGACAGGCGCGGCTGCTCCCACTGGACGGGTCCAGTTTGAGCTCAATGGCGTGAATGTTGGCACTCCCGTGACGTTGGTGAATGGAGTGGCAACGCTGAGCACCCCGGTGAACGGCGTCACAGGAGCAAGCAACCTGACTGCGTTCTACGAGGGCGATTCGAATTATGCGGAGTCTGTCTCATCGGCAGTACCCATTACGGTTTCAAATTTCTCCCTGATTTCTTCGGGTGCGACAGCGGCCGTCGGGACCGCGGCCATCGCCAGCGTAACGGTGAATACGGCAACGAACTTTACGCCTCTGATCAACCTCACCTGCACGATGCCGTCGACGCTTACGCAATCGGCATGCTTTGTGAATCCAAACTCGATCACTGGCACGGGGCAGGTTTCCTTGACGGTCAACACCACGCCGCCACATCCACTGACCAGCAAGCTAAATCGCGGGCCTGGATGGTTTGCTGCGAGCGGTGGCGCTAGCCTTGCGTTCCTCGTGCTGCTCGTCTTCCCGAGACGCAGGGGGCGCAGGCGCATTGTCATCGCATTGGTGTGCATGGCTTGTCTCTTCACGGCCATTGGTTGCAGCGGTGTCACTGGTACAGCCACCGATCCCGGTACGCCGAAGGGCACCTATAACGTCGTGATCACTGGAACGGCCGGGAGTGGGACTTCGCAATCGCAGGTAAGCGCGAACGTGCCCATCACCATCGATTAGACAGTTCAACGCCGAGCAAATCATTCATCGTCATGAAGCATGAACAGCACCAGAAAGACTGGACAGAGTAATGAGTAGGATCATCAGGAAATTTATTTGCGCAGGGGTAAGAATGTTGTTGGCCGTGATTGTCTTCTCTTCTGCACTGGCATGGGCCAGCGTCGGTGGGACCATCTCGGGCACCGTCAAGGATCCATCCGGACGAGCCGTTGCGAAAGCGAATGTGATTGTGCGCGAAGTGAACACCGGACTCTCCTATCAGACCCACACAGATGGCCGAGGAACCTATACCTTTCCGGTGCTGCCAGTGGGCCGTTATGAGCTCGATGTGCAAGCGACCGGGTTTCGCGGATATCAGCGTACCGGGATCGCGCTTGACACAAATGCTGCCCTTAATCTCGACGCCATCCTGGAGGTGGGCAGCGTTGTTGAGACAATAAGTGTGGTCGATGATGCATTGCATGTCGAGACAACCAGCACGCAAATGGGAGAAGTCATCACCGGCAGGCAGATGACGGCAGTGCCTCTCAACGGCCGCAGCTTTACAGACCTTCTCTCCTTGCAGGCCGGCGTGGCTCCCGCGACGTCGATTACTTCCACCACCGTGCAGGACGTCGGAGCGACCGTCCTTAATCCCTCCGGAACCCTCAATCCTGGGACTATCTCGGTCAACGGTCAGCGCGAGTTCGCCAATTTTTTCAGCTTGAACGGAAGCGATACGGAAGAGGACGTGAATGCCGGTACGGCCATCATTCCCAACTTGGATTCGATCGCGGAGTTCCGTATTGTCACTAGCAACTTCGACGCAGAGTACGGAGAGTTCAGCGGTGGTCAGATCAACGTGATCACCAAATCTGGATCAAATCAGTTTCACGGCAATGCCTTTGACTTCCTTCGCAACACAGCCCTGGATGCGCGCAACTACTTCTCGCCCACTCGAGGAGAGTTCAATCAGAATCAGTTTGGGGGCACCTTCGGCGGACCCATTCACCACGACAAGTTGTTCTTCTTTGTCGACTATCAAGGCACGCGGCAAACCCAGGGCATCGATACCGGAGACATCAGCGTGCCGTCGAATGCCGATCGCACAGGGAATCTTGCGGACCAGGCGGCCAACCTGGTTGGAAGTGTAGGCGGTCCCTACTTCGCCACACTGCTTACCCAGGAGTTAGGTTACGGCGTCGTCCCAGGCGAACCCTATTACGTCCCAGGATGCACGACTTCGGCAGAGTGCGTGTTTCCCAACGCTGTGATTCCCACGCGAGCGTGGTCCGTTCCCGCGCAGCGGATGCTGCAATATATTCCGGCTCCCAATACCGCCAACGGGTCGTTCGCCACCTCTGCGTACAACCAGATTCTTCGCGACGACAAAGGTGCGGTTCGTGTCGACGCGAAGAGCCGCGTGGGTCTGCTATCGGCTTACTACTTCATCGACGACTTCAGTCTCAACAATCCCTATCCCGTAGCGCAGAGCGGAGCCAGTGTCCCGGGTTTCAACGCTCTCACGACAGGCCGCGCTCAACTCATCTCTCTCGGCGACACCAAGATGCTGAGTGCTACGGCCTTCAATGAACTCCACCTCAGCTACACGCGCGACTACACAAATCTTGGCCAGCCCATAGGTGGCGTCGGTGTGAGCCTCGTCTCGCAGGGATTCGAAAATGCGGATGGAAGCCCCAGTATCGTGTCTCTCGATCCCAAGGGCCAGAGCGTCGAAAATCTTAACTTCAATGGTTATTCAACGGGCGCTGCGGCCAACCAACTCACACAGGCCAACAACACCTATGAGGCAACCGATACCTTCTCCAAAGTGCTTGGCAACCACACGCTCAAATTTGGCGGCGAAACTCATTTCGATCAGGTCAACGCACATCCCATTGCCCAATTCAACGGCAGCTTTGTATTTTCAGGACAGGAAACCGGCGTGGATTTCGCCGACTTCCTCATCGGCGTTCCGAACCAATACAACCAAAGCCAGTTGAATCCGTTCTACGCGCGTAACAAATACTTCGGCCTCTTCGCGCAAGATAGCTGGCGTCTCGCGCCGAACCTAACGCTGAACTATGGTTTGCGTTGGGATCCTTTATCCAGGCGATCCTCTGCCGGGTGGGGGCACCGTGCCTGACACCCTTGCGCCAATCAGCAATCGGAGCTTCGCCCCACGTGTTGGTTTGGCATGGTCGCCGGAGGGACCGTCGGGTAGCTTGCTTGCGAAAGTTCTCGGGCCTGCCGGGACGACCAGCATTCGGGCCAGCGCGGGCCTGTTCTACACCGCCATCGACGCACTCTCGATCGGTGTGCTTGCGGCCAATGCTCCGTATGGCACGACCTATACGAGCCCTCTTCCCCCGCTCTTCGCGACACCGTTTACTACAGCATCTACGGGGCAAAATAATGGTCAACCTTTTCCGTACACTTTCGCTCCGTTAGATTCGTCAATCAGCAACCCGGACGTGAATATCAATTGGGCTACCTTCGAGCCAATCAGCGGCATTCCGGGATATGACGTCCACGGCAAAGTTCCTTATACCGAAGAGTGGATGGTGTCGATCGAGCGCCAGGCCGGTCCGAATACGGTCTTGAGCGCGAGTTATGTCGGCACAGTCAGCCATCACCAGCGTGTGCTGATCGAGCCGAATCCCGGCGATCCTGCGTTGTGCTTGAGCCTGAGCCAGACCAGCGAAGTCGTAGCCGGAACACCCACCTGTGGTCCCGGTGGCGAGAACGGCGTGTACTATCCGGTTGGCGGTGGCATAGTCAACGGAACGCGCGGACCGCTTGGCCCAAACTTCGGTAGCAACGCATTGCAATCGACGATCGGCAACGCAAACTACAACGCTCTTCAACTCAGCGTGCGCCACACCAGTGGGCGGCTCGAGCTCGCCGTTGCTTATACCTATGGGAAGTCGCTCGATCAATCGTCGAATCCAGCGGAGGAAGTAAATCCCTTCGACCCCGCGCTGAGTTATGCGATTTCCGCGTTCGACGTGAAACACAACGTCGTTGTCAGCTACGAATACCAGCTACCGTTTGATCAGCTCTTTCACCCGAACCGGCTGACGGCGGGCTGGTCCATCTCCGGCATCACGCATTTTGCCAGCGGATTTCCGGTGACGATGATCAACAATGGCGATAACTCGCTCATCGGTACCAACCCAAACGGTATCAACAACAGCAGCATCGACGAACCTGATTACAACGGCGGCCCTCTGCAACTTAGCCATAATCCCCGCAAGAATGGGAATAATTATTTCAGCACTGCAGTATTCAGCATGAACGCTCTCGGCACCCCGGGAAATGTAAAGCGGCGGTTCTTCTATGGGCCAGGCGAAGACAACTACGACATGGCCATCGCCAAGAAGTTGCAGGTCACAGCGACAACCTCTCTTCTGTTTCGTCTGGATGCCTTCAACGTCTTCAATCACACCCAGTTCAATGGCCCGAGTTCTGTTGACGGCGACATTGGCAGCTCGACCTTCGGTAACGTAATCAGCGCCGCACCCCCACGCATCCTCCAGGGTGCACTGAAATTCAATTTCTAAACGCAAAAGTTACGAGAGTTTTATGGAACAAGATGGAGTCCGGGAGCTAATCTCAAATATCGTCTCGCTTTCCCGATACCGTCACCAAAGAGATCCTCGAGAAGAACAGACAGGTGCAGGCTTCATCAAGGTTGGTATGGTCAGCCCAGACCTGTTCTTCGCGGCGATCGCAGAGGGTGGGCGGGGCTAGGTCAGTCAGATTGTTTGCGGCGGCTTGTCTCCATGTAGGATGTCCACAAGCTTGGCCTGGGTCCCGCGAAAACAGGGGAAAGACATTTTCTACGCTAACCTACAACTGTCACAAGGAGACTCTACATGGCGGCCGTTACTCAATATCGATGTGAGATTTGTGGCATTGAGAGCTCGAACCCGATCCACTGGTTCCTGATTCAGTGCAATGAAGAGGAGCTAAAAATCCTCAAATGGAATGCAGACGCGGCAGCGGCCAAAGGCGCTCG
>Ga0302306_10001240_pt1 | contig 14160 bp, 22 predicted proteins | sample III_Palsa_E3_1_FD_198761 | JGI IMG/M metagenome (GOLD analysis project Ga0302306, IMG submission 198761) | Peat permafrost microbial communities from Stordalen Mire near Abisko, Sweden - III_Palsa_E3_1 | ecosystem: Environmental > Terrestrial > Soil > Palsa > Peat permafrost | place: Sweden...
CGGCTGATTTACAGTTTGCAAAGTCAAGTAGGCAGCACCTTTTTTAATAACCCATAATTAATGCTCGCGGCTCGTTTGAGATGATCGCAAATAGGAGACTGAGAAACAAGGGTAATCTTAAGGAATGGCAGAAATTACTGCCGGTGATAACTATTGCCCTAACTGAAGGCTGGCAAAAGAAAAAGATATTTTTTATGTATAAAAAGAGAAAAAATAACCATTTTTATATAAACGCTTTACATAGGAGGGTATATAAACGGGCGGGAGTTGTTCGCTTTCAGCGGCTCCGCCCGCCCTTGACAGTTTACCCGGCTACGCGGTTTTGGTTGCTTACATGGTTAAATGGGGCGGGGCGCGCCACAGGATTGCAAGGCGGAATTGTCCTCTCGCATATTGTACATTAAGTCGTTTTCCGATTTTAACCGCATAGCAATTACTAATTATTTTAGTATTTATTTTGAAATAAAATAATTGTTTTGGTAAATTTGTTATATAAGGAGCGGGCAAAAAAAGAAGGTTATAAAAAGATGATACGATTTACAAAAGGCAACTTACTTGATAGTCCCGCATCGGCATTAGTCAATACCGTAAATACCGTTGGGGTAATGGGCAAAGGTATTGCCCTGCAATTTAAGGAGGCATTCCCATATAACTACCAGGTTTACCGGGATGCCTGTAAAAAAGGGAAATTGCAAATAGGTGAATTATTGGTAGTCAAAGACAGCAATTTCCTAACGGGAGAAAAACAGATCATTAATTTCCCGACAAAGACAGATTGGCGTATGCCTTCCGAATACGTGTATATTGAAAAGGGATTAATTGCTTTAAGGACTTATATATAGGAATACGGGATGGAAAATTTAGCCATGCCCGCTCCCGGCTGTGGAAACGGCGGTTTAACTTGGTCAATTGTAAAACCTATTATAGAAAAATGTTTATCCGGCCTTGATATAGTTATCGAGGTTTACGAACCAGGTTAACATAAACCATAAATACAAAGGAGGCGGTACTAAGCGAAAGGTAAGTGTATGAAAGTGATTTTAAGAATTGATCAATATTTCATTAATGGCTTCTCGCTTTCTCAGGAAGAAAAAAATGTAAAATAAGTTGATATTTGTTTTGCAAGTATCAACTTATTTCGTATATTTGATATATAAAGAATGACGGATATGGAACACGAAAAAACAACTAATAGCAGAATTTTAAAAACAGAGGAATTGGTGAGAGCAACTTTTCAGGATGGAGATTTTGAAAGGCTGATGAAACAAACCTATACTGATAGCGAACCGTTTTTTTATGTAACGAATGGTTTGGCGTTTACAAGGGTTGAAACTGCAAATAAGGATTTAACTATCATCATTAGGCAGTTGGAGAAAGAAGCCTGTAATATGCGGAAATTATTGCAGCGACCTTATCTGAAAGACAATGATAAAGTAAGGACAATACACAAATATTTTCTACATAAAAAGATGGAGTTTATACGGAACATTAAACAGCTTAATTAAACGCTATGGAAACTATACAAATTATAAAAGGAATAGAAGTCAATATCAATACAGATAATGAACCCACTAACTTTAACCAACGCATAACCAAAGAGGAAGCAGAACGGTTATTACTATTACACGGTGAATTTTTGCCCTTTGAAATTATGTGTAAGGAATACGGGCAGGACGACGACTGGATTGGGCTAACACCCGACGACCTTGACGAAGATACCCTTTTACTGGATGATGATTACAAGACCTTTGAGATTTGGGCTGATACAGATAAACAACAGGCCAGTTTCAACTATTCTACCATCTTTTGGAAAAACAAAGCCTATAAATGCAGGGAGGTTGCAGACCCGGAAAATCCCGGCTTTGATTTAACCATTGCGCCGGAAACGTTAGGGGAAGTATTGAGGGATGAATTTGGACAGGATTTTGAGGGATGTACATTGGACAAGGATATATTTTTCTATGCTTCACCCAATGAAATGCTGTTAAGCGATGAGGAAATTTGGCAATTGGCGGGTTAAGTAAATAACAAGATTATGGCAAACTGGTGTAGTAATATAGTATCCTTTTCAGGTAAGGAAAAGAAAATAAAAAGCCTGCAAACGCTATTTGAGCAAATGACTGTAAAGGAGAGCGAAACAAACGAGGGACAACTGCCACCTTTTGTTGACTGGGAAACGGATTACTTGTTTGATATTCGTTGGGAAGAGGATGTACTTTATTGTTATACCAAATGGTCGCCAAATATCGAGCTTATGCGAGCAATAGCCGACGAATATCAGGTAGATTTCATCTATACCTACTCGGAGATGGGTACGGGTATATATGGCGAAGCTCAATATCTCAACGGCGTCTTGGCAAGTATATGTTTAGAGAGGGAGGATTTTGCGCAATATAGTTACCACGAGGAAACCGACAGTTATTTCTTTGAGGGGGATGATTATGATAGTGATGATGAAATACTCGAAATTCTATTGGAAAGAAAGAAAGCGATAGCAACCCTATAAATAGTTTCAGAAAAAATACAGAATTAACTTTTAATCCAACATTATGACAACCATAGTATTCCCTGACATCCAAATCAAAATTACCGGGTCAGGCAGCAAAGAACAAATATCAGAAGCATTAAAAACAATGGCTAAGGATATATTAAGCATGACCGCCGATGAAATAACCAGCGGCGGCACACTGGAAGATCACATCCTTTGTATGGATTATGAACAGGAAACTTACAGCGGAGAATTAAACATTGGTGATTCGGTGTTAGTACCTGAGCCAAATGGGTCAGACATCCACATGCACGAATTTAGCGGTTATATAAAATCGTTCAGGGGGGATAATGCCATTATTGAGGATGGGGACGGTAATTGCTTTGAAATAGAAATAGAACGTTTAACTCTTTTATAAATCTACTTGATATGAAACGATCAGATCAACCCACAGAATACATTTTTATAAAGGCATATACAAACAGTGAATTTGATTACTGCGATTTTGTCATCATCCACATAACAGAGCAGTGGCGAGCCGTTATGCGTAAAAGGCTGAATTTACTTGAGCCATTCAAGTCTGATAGTTCTTTTTACAGCCATCATTATTGGGATAGCCCCGAGGGTTTTTATACCAATATTGTTGATGAGGAAGATAACGACATCACTGACCTTATTCTTAAAGAGGACGAGGAATGGGCATTTGTTACACTGGCAGAAAACGAACTGGATACGTTTCCTGTGCCTGAAAGCCGGTTAGGCACACATCAGCTTGTAATAACCACATTTGATTCAGCTCGGTTTATTGCTCATGGTAAAGATAACGGTGAAGAGTTTTATACAGCCGATTTTAGTATGGAGGAATTTGTTAATCCCGGTATCCCCCATAAATTCAATACGATTAATTAAAAAAGCACTTTAAACAAGAGCCATGCAAGTTTACACACATTATGAAAATTATCAGGGCGGTGTCAATAATCTCCAGATATCACGGGTAGTTAAAGGTTACGTAACAGAAAAGGTGTTTAGAAGCCTTGGCAATACAGCACATTTGAAAGCAGACAGCTACATCAAAAAACACAATAGCAAATTACCAAACGACAAAAACAATGGGAACCATAAAAGGAATTGAAGAATTAAGAGAGCAACTTTCTGAATTTGAACAGGATATTACCGAAAGCATCGGCTTGGAACTTGCCCGCATTGGGCGTCCGGTTAAAATGGATGAATTTAGTTATGTGCCATTTAACGATGAGGTACAGGATTATATAGAGGCCATTAGATTAGACGAAGATAAAAGTCCTGTATTAGACACATCCTTTAGCGATGTTGAAGAAAAATACCTTTCCAGTTTTATTTCAGACAATGAAATTGACCATTGGAATATGATTAGTCTGTTGGGATTATTAAAGGACATTGAAAAACAGTAGATAAGATGAGTTATATAGTGATTGAAACGCACGGCGGCCCGGAATATGCCATTATCGCAACCGATGAGGACGGCAATAACAAAATCTTCGATACACGTAAGGAGGCCGAAGATGAAGCAGCAGATTGCCAGGACGGATTAGTGGTTGAATTATAAGCGATTAAGAGCAATATGTTATGATGGAGCAAGCCAAAGAATTAAAGCAGATACTTAAAAGTATCGGTGCAACCAGGTGGGGCGGTCAGCAAGTCCGGGTGAGGACGGAAATAAGAACAATCGGCCACAAAATGTATGAGTACGGCCGGGCGGTCGCTTTTGTAGACCCTTTGACCGATGAACAAAAGGAACTGATTATGAAAAATAATAAATACGCAAAAATCTATACTGACGAAAGAGGCTGCTTAATTAAATACTGATAGTCTAATAATTAATAAATTGAGAATTTACAACATCTAAAACAATAAGATCATGGCAATCAAACATGATACCATACTCAAAATGGTAGAAATTAATATCGACGAGATAAGTGAAAATATCATAGATTTTCTACATACCTGCCAACCATCATACCGGGATCAGATATTGGACGAACACCTTTACCGTGTCGAAGATATTTGGGAAAAGGAAGAGGCTGACGGGTCTTATCCCGATAACATTAAGGAAGAGTTGGCCGAACTCGAAAAGCTGCTTTTAGAGTTGGATTGCACTTACTTTAGGATTTATGTGTCCTAATTAAATAATAGCCGATCAAAAACAATAACCCTTTTAAAAACACAGTTATGGCAATTGAACACGAAAACATATTAAAAATAGTTGACATTCATCACAGCCAATTAGGTGAGGATTTTATTGGTTTTATCCAATCCCAACTACCGGTATATCAAGACCTGATATTGGAAGAACATCTTTACGGTATTGAAAATATCCTGGAGGAAGAACAAAAAAATAAACCCTATCCGGAAATAATCTTAGCCCAATTAGCTGAAATAAATGCTCTATTAAGGGGACTTGATTGCAGTTATTTCAGAGTTGTTTATCCCTGACCGAAATACAAATTGCTGACTGACTGTCTTATTTTAATTAGAATTTGAAAATGATTAACGGTACAAAATTAGTGTATGAAAAATATTTGGATTTATAATAGCCTTGACGGTCCTATCTGTTTCAGTAGCCCCCGAAAGGCATATAATTATGCAAACTTAAAAGACGAGGTGTCTTACGCGATTTATCTAAAAAATCTAAGGGAAGATAATAGCTATACGTTCAAGCGGGATGATGAATTGTCAATTGTAAAAATTAATGTACTTTAACATAATTAAAAATAGCTATGGGGTATTCTCATTATTGGAACCGCCCGGCGGTTTTAGGAACAGAAGATCAGTTTGAGAGTTTTTCAAATGATTGCAAAAAGATATTTAATTATTGCGAAAATGTAATGGGCATTAAACTTGCCGATGGCTCTGCAGCAATAGGTTCAGCACCGATTGCGGATAAAAACGAGGTTTTTTTTAATGGTTCGGATGAGCAGCCTCTTGGTTTTTGGACTACATACGAAGATATTAGCATACCGTGGCCTTCTCCGAGTGCTTCTTTGACCGAACCGGATGAAATTGTGGGTGGGGATTGGATTGCCGGAACGCTGGTGAACAAGCGCGTCGCTCCTTGTGAAAACTTGGCTTCAGTAGCGCAGGGCAGTTATGAAGCTGTAGATATAGCGCGTTGCATTCCGAGTGATGGCCTCAAAATGGATGAATATATTGAAAAAAACTTGCTTTTTCAGTCGTGCAAAACAGCTTACCGCCCCTATGATTTAACAGTGACGGCAGTATTGATTGCGTTAAAACATTATTTTCCAATTTGTGAGATTAGTTCTAACGGTGAGGAAAAAGACTGGCTGGATGGCCGTATATTATGCAACAATATCTTGGGCTACGGGCTAAATATTGAGATAAACTTCTAATCTTTCAGCAATTGATTTTTATTCGGTAGTTGCCAGTTTTGTATAAATTCTTAAATTTACTTTGACTATAGAATTTGCAAAAGCATTTAATGACAGATATTCCCAAATCTACCCACGGCGGTAAAAGACCCGGAACCGGGCAGCCTAAAAAAGAAGAAACCGCCGTTATAAATTTTAGATTAACGAAATCTAAAATCAAATATCTAAAAGAGACCTACGGAAAAAATCTGAACGCTATGTTTAGGGAGTGGGTTGAAAAGTTGTGATTTTAGGATCATGCAATCAAAACAATAAAGAAATATCTTTATTATTGAGCGTAAAAACCGTGATTTTAGGTGTTGTATATTATGGAGATGTTGACCATCCTATTTCGGGCCAAATTGACCCAGGGGTTAGCTGACTTTTGGGTTGCAGCAAATGCTATAAAAGCATATACAAAAATAGTTATTTAAAAGGTAATTTCATTAGTGGCTGTTTTCCGGTTCAACACTACGTTTTTTTCTCATAGATTCTCCCTTTAGTTCGATCCGGTGCGCATCGTGAACTATCCTGTCCAGGATAGCATCAGCAACCGTTTTTTCACCGATCACCTCAAACCATTTACTGACCGGCAGCTGAGAAGTAATAATTAGCGAGGTTTTTCCGTGCCGGTCCTCAATGATCTCCATTAGTGCAGCCCTGCTTTGTGCATCAAAAGGCTGGATGCCGAAGTCATCCATGATCAGCAATTGCTGTCTTTCGAGCTTAGCCAGTTCCTTCATGTACGAGCCGTCCGCCTTAGCCATCTTCAGTTTGGCAAACAGTTTGGGCGTACTGGTATATAACACCCGGTAACCCAATACACAAGCCTGGTAACCCACAGCAGAAGCAATATAGCTTTTACCGATACCTGTACTTCCGGTGATCAGCAGGTTCTCGAAGCGGTCAACAAACGTACAGTCCGCCAGGCGCATGATCTGGTTGCGGTCGATACTTCGGTCGGCATGGTAATGAACGTCCTCTATAGCGGCTTTATAGCGGAATCGGGCGTAAAGGATCGTGCGTTCGATACGCCTGTTTTGTCGGTCGTCCCATTCTGCATCTACCAGGTGGGCCAGCAGTTCATCTGCCGTGTAATCATTTGTTTTGCCGGTTTCCATGCTGCTTTTAAAGGCATGGAACATGCCGAAGAACTTCATCTTCCGCAGTTTGTCTAAGGTACTTGTGTTCATGTTATTATGGTTGTTTATTGGTTATTTGTAATAATCTTCTCCCCGTATATTATCATGTTTAGGCATAGGCAGCTCATTCGCAAACGGGCTTTCCTCATAGTTATCCATCTTGTTCTCCAGGATCTGTTGTATCGTTTTATAGCTATAAAGGCCATAACTGAGCCCCCGCTGACAGGCCATTATTAACCGTTCGTTCCCTGCCTTTTTTCCAAAGCCGAGTACCCCCAGGCAGGACTTGTAAGCCTGTTCCGGGTGTTGTTTGCGCTCCAGTATCTGAAGGATATATAGCCTGACATCCTCATGGATGGAGGCCGCCCAATCGAGGAACTTGTCCGGTGTCCAGTCGCTTTTAAAGCGGTGAGCGCTGGCCATGTGTTCTTTGTCGGTAGTATAACCATAGGGGTTCTTTTCGCGCGGGTGCAAAGCGATACGCTCATAATTGGAGTAGATCTCTACAATGGTGCGGGAGTATAACAACTTTACCCGTTTGCCGATAAAGCGATAAGGCACACTGTAATAATGCTTATCCGGGCCGAGGTTAACATGCCCGTTCTTGATTACCCTGGCATAGAAGTGCTTTTTGAACTGGTAACGCAGGACAGGCAGCGGTGTCAGGGTCTGGCGCTCTATCTCTTCAAACTGTAGCTTCCGGCTGTAGTTCCGGCCTTTGAGCATTTGGCTGTTATGGACTTCCAGGGCCTGCCAGATCGCCGCATTGAGTGCCACTAACGAATGATAGGTTTGTTGGTTAACAGGTACATATATCTTAGTATAAGTGATCTTAACGGCTCCCTCTACCAATGCTTTGTCGCGCGGGCGGTACGCCCGCGCTGGTAGAATGGTAGTGCCATAGTGATCTGCAAAGTCCTCGAACGTTTCATTCAGTGTAGGTTCATAGCGGCTGCTTTTGGTCACGGCTGCCTTTAGGTTATCCGGTACAATGGCGGCAGGAACGCCGCCGATGAAGTGCAGGGTATTCTCGCAGGCCGCTATAAAGTCTTCCTTTTGCTGGCTCATAACAGCCTCTACATAAGTGAGCTGGCTGGCACCGAGAATTGCTACAAAGACTTCTACTTCAATAATTTCACCGGTTTCCTTGTCCGTATAGGTCATCTTTTCACCCGCAAAATCGACGTACAGCTTGTCCCCGGCCTTGTGATCCATGTGCATGGTCGGATTGACCCTGACTTTCCATTGGTTGTAATACGTGCAAAACTGGGTGTACTTATAGCCGTCGGGAAACTCTTTGATATAGGCTTCCCACAGGAGTTGCCGGTTCATGCCGGTCTTTTTGAGTTCTTTATCAACGTGGGGAAAACAGCGCTGCATCGACTGCATACGGCTGCTGGGTTGGTTGTTTTCCCTGGTCTTGCCAAAAATGGCCTCCAGTTCCTTATCATTCAGGATATTAACCTCTTCAAAGGTAAAGCCGCTATTCTTAAAGGCGGACAGGTACTTTCTTACAGTATTCCGGGATGAATCAATCTGGGCAGCTATAAACCGTGTGCTGCGCCCCTGGCTGTTCATCCTTAAAATCTTTCTAATCTTACTCATGCTGATTGTTAAATTGGCCATCTTAGGACAGGTGTTTTGCCCTCAAAAGATGGTTACTTCTACAGCACTTGCTACTCGTTTTGGTGGGTCAGTTTGCCCCGAAATGCCCTGGTCAGTTTGCCCCGAAACGTGGGGTCAGCTTGCGCCGAAATGGTATGGTCACATTCATCAGAATCTCCACAACAAAATCAAGAGGTTAATTGAGGCAAAATATTGAAAAAATTGCTTCGGAGTAAGATCACGAAACAATACAGAAGACAAGGTTGCGGCATCATCACAGCCGGTCTTTTCTGTAAGGCCCAAAAACAAACTTTATTAAGTTTGCTATCTTGCGGGCAGCAAATTATATTACAAATATAATAAATTTAATTAATAAACTCCCTTAAAAATTATTGTAATGGTAAAAATTATGTCACTTTATTTTAATATCATTCCAATTTAAAACAGATACAAATAAGCTAATTTAAAAAGTTAAGTCAATAATTGGCCTGAATAATGGTTTTAAAGTCTCTTTTACTAATTTTGAAGCGCCATGATTTTACAGTACTGCTCCGACCTGCATTTAGAGTTTCCCAAAAATGAAGCCTATATAAAAGCCCACCCAATTCAACCCGTAGGAGACGTCTTGATATTGGCAGGTGACATTACGTTGTTTACCCGGATAGACCGACAAAAGGACTTCTTTAATTATATTAGTGATCACTTCAGGGAAACCTATTGGATACCGGGAAATCACGAATATTATCAAAACGATATTTCAAACAGATCAGGGTCATTTGAAGAACAGATCAGGAAAAATGTGTCGCTGGTAAATAATGTAGTTAAAAGATTGGGCACACATCAGGTGATATTTTCCACCTTGTGGTCATCCATCAGCCTATTAAATGGCTGGCGGATAGAACGCGGACTGAATGATTTTTATCAAATCAGTTTTAACGGAAGGCGGTTTCAAATTCCTGATTATAATGATTTTCATGCAAACTGCCTTGCTTTTCTACGCGATGCTTTAGAAACAGACACAACAGGCAAAAAAGTAGTGATCACACATCACGTTCCTACCTTTAAAAACTATCCTCCCGAATATAAAGGAGACTACCTGAACGAGGCCTTTGCAACGATATTGGATGATTTGATTTTTGATACTACGCCTGATTATTGGATTTACGGGCATCATCATCAAAACATCCCTGAGTTTAAAATAGGTCATACCAAATTGCTGACCAATCAGCTTGGCTATGTTCACAACAATGAAAACCTATTCTTTCGTACTGATAAGTGCATTGAACTTTAGTGAGCGCATTGAGCTTAAATTCTCCTTTTGCAAAGCCATTCAGCTAAGTTAGCAGCCATTTAGATTTTAGACATTAATTAAAAATTGATAGCTTCGGCTTGACAACAAGAAATTTAACCAATGCTTACCGTAGAAAAAATTGGCGGCACCTCCATGAGTGCGCTAAAGGAGGTGATCGATAATATTATTACCTATAAACGATCCGGTGACCAGCTTTATAACCGGGTATTTGTCGTATCCGCATTTTCTGGCGTAACCAATCTACTATTGGAAAATAAAAAAAACGGGGAACCAGGCGTCTATCATCATATTGCCAAATCCCAGGAATTTCACACATCGTTAAAAGAGCTGGTGCTAAAATTAAAAGACATCAACAAAGAATATGCGGGCTTGGGGCTTGATCTGCCAGTCGCCGATGCGTTTATTGAAACACAGGTGGGCCGCGCACAAACCTACCTGGAAAATTTAGCCAATATTTTAGCATCCGGCTATGTGAGCCAGGAGGGCATTCTGCAAGCGGCAAGGGAAATATTAGCTTCCATTGGCGAGACACATTCGGCTTTTAACCTAAGTTATATCTTAAAAAGCCGGGATATAAATGCCCGCCTTGTAGACCTGAGCGGATTTGATGATCAGCGCCCACTTACCATTGACCAGCGTATCAAAGAAGCCTTTGCCCATATTGACCTGGAAAGTTGTATCTGCATCGTGACGGGTTATGCTAAAGGTACCGAGGGCATCATGCGGGAGTTTGATCGGGGCTATTCAGAGGTTACCTTTAGCAAGATAGCGGAAGCCTTGAAGCCACAGGAGGCCATCATTCATAAGGAATATCATTTATCGACGGCTGACCCGGCTTTAGTCGGGATAGAAAATTGCAGGCCAGTGGGGAATACTAATTATGATATTGCAGATCAGCTGGCGGACGTAGGGATGGAAGCTATCCATCCCAAGGCCTCCAAGCCCTTAGAAATGAATGGCATTCACCTGCGCATCAAAAATACTTTTGAACCGTCGCATCCAGGCACACTGATCACGCGCGAATATATTTCCAAGCTAAAAAGGGTGGAAGTCATTACCGGTATGGATAAATTATTGCTGATTGATATTTATGACCCTTTGATGGTAGGCAATGTGGGCAGCGATTTGCAGATCATGCAATTATTTTATCAGCATGGTATCAGCTACACTTTCAAAACGACCAGCGCGAACAGCATATCTATCGTCATATGGGAATCGGACTTTAAAGAACAACTAATTACCGACATTGAGGCAGGTTTCGAAATGGTTACTGTTGAAAAAGTGGCGATGGTATGCCTGTTAGGTACCAATATGGATCAGCCTGGTTTGCTTGCCAAAAGTGCTGAAGCATTAGCTAAAAGTGATATCAATATTATTAGCGCAGGTTTCGCCCTTAGAAAAGTGAATATCCAGTTTTTAATTGGCCGTGAAGATTTTAAAAAAGCGGTAATTGCTTTAAATAAAGTTGTTGGTTAATATTTTTGATGGATTGACAGTAAGAGAGCTTGAAAATGGAAATATCGTACAAAATACAAGTTTCTTTTTTTCCTAAATAAGATAGATACGCTGAATTTTAGGTTTCTTTAATTGATTTTTAAATTAGGGCTGAACATATTTTTCTATATTTCTAACAAACTAATTCTATTTCATGTGAGCTATCATCTTTCAACTCAACAGAGAGGCGGACTTTAACGTTCAGGACATTAAGTATTCTTAAAAAATTGGCAATAGTGACGTTATTATAGTTTTTTTCAATTCGGCTGATTTGTGCCCTGCCCACGCCAACCATCGTACCCAGTTCTTCCTGTGACAGATTTTTTAATTTGCGGACGTGTTTAATCACATCGCCAAGCATTTCTTCTCGAAGCTCCGCCTCGTAAATATCCCTTTCATGCGTTCCTGCCTGGCCCAGCAGTTCATCTTTTAATTCATCCAGGGAAACTGCGCTATAACCTTTCGGTATTTCAATCGCACCTTTTGAAAGTCCCGTTTTCAAATCGGTTGATTTTTTCATCTTAAATAAAAATTAAATTCAATCAGCTACGGTTAAATTTAAGTTGTGAGGGCGCACCGTACCGACCATTCACAAAGTTTGTTCTATATGGCAGATCAGCTATTCGCTGCCTGAAAATCCTTTTTAATCCGCTCTGCCCTGTCAATTTGTTGTTGGGGCGTTTTAGCGCCCTCCTTTTCAAATCCATGCGTTGCGATCACTACCGTGATCTTGCCATCCCTACTGCGCATAAAAAAAGCAAGTATGCGGTACCATTTATCAGAATCAGCTATCCGAAACTCCCATATATCATCGGTTCCGATCAATTTTTTAAAATAATCCTTTTTAATAGTACCCATCCGCACATAATCCATCGCCTTTACTAATTTTTTCTGTGCCGATTTCGGCATGGCCTTGATAAAAGCTTTAGCTTCTTCCAAAAGCATGATGTCATAGGCGCTCATTAGTCAATCGTATTATTAAGTTCAAATATAAATATTTGTTTCCATATACCGAAACAAATTAAAAAAATTACTCCAACCATTTTAAATATTGATAAATGTTCCATTCCTCTAATTATGCGAAGTCCATGAGTTTGTCAGCTATTCCTTGTTTTACCTCATCCTCAAAACCGGCCCAATAATTTTGTGTGGTGGACAGGCTGTGATGTCCAAGGCTTTCCTGAATTAATTCCATTTTAGCGCCGTTACGGATGGCCGATGTTGTAAAAGTATGACGAGCGTAATAGGTAGTAATATCTTCATCCAGTTCCAGATCTTTAGCCAGTTTTTGCAAATGCTGGTTAACGAAGCGGATAAAATTTTGGTTCGCCCGCATTTTTTCATCCTCGTTCATCGATTTGTCAAGTATAGGAAATATATACTTGTCTGGCTGGGCAGGCTTAGTACCATAACGTTCTATCATGGCTCTAATCGGCTCGGTTAGGGGCACAATTATTGGTTTAGGCTTATCTTTTGTGGTATACAATGTTTTATGACGCAAAAAGGAAAAGGACTTTTTATGAATGTCCTTATATTTTAGTTCGGCGATGTCGCGAAAATTCATTCCGTTGCACTGGTAGCTAAAAAACCAAAAATCCCTTGCTTTTTCTTTATAGCTGTCCTTTTCAAGTTGAGCCGTGTACAAAGTTTTTAATTCAGACTTTTCCAAAACCTTTTTAACATTCTGCCCGGTCGGTATCTTGTATTTCCTAAAGGGATAAAGATCAGCAACAATATTTCCATCTTCAATTGCTTTGTTAAAGATAGCGCGAAGCGGGCGCAGATAAATACCCACGGTTGTTTTGGATTTGCCTTCAGCTGCCATCCATTTTTCATAGCGGTTCAGAAAGTCCGCTGTCACACTTGTAAAAGGCAGATTCGTGGCTGGTTTTTTTTCCTTTCCGCCAAAAGCCAGCAGGGACTTTAAGCTTAACCGGTAACTATCAGCCGTACCTGCTCGTCCGTTCCGGGTCAGTTCATTGATATAAGCTTGGTAATGGGGCACCGCATCAGTCGCACTGGTTGGAGCACCAAACATCTCCCGTTCAAATTTAGCAAGGACAAATACGCCGTCCATTTTATTAATAATCGTATTGGCTTTAACTGCAATGGCGTCCAATCCTATTTTAAGCTCCTTAAAAGCTTTCTTCGGCTTTTTAGCCAAATAGGACTGATCGAATTGTTCGGCAGTCAGATACCGGTTGGTATGGTAATGCCTTATATCTGTCCTGGAAATATACAGCCTTAATTTTACCGGGGCTTTTTCACCTGTTTGGATCTTCCGCTCATCCAGGTATAAATTCACTTTTATAGCCATATTTGATTATATTCTGATAAATACTACTTTTGTCTCACACACATATTTTCAATATGTGCCAAATTTAGCTAAAAACGCATAAAAAACAACTTTTTTTCTCACACATTTCTCACACAAATGAGCAAAAAATAGCAAAAAATCAATAAATACGACTATATCATAAATTCATAATTTACTGATATATAAGTAAATACAAAAATAACAAAACAAAAATATAGCTATGAAACTGACTCTTAATCAGTGGGTCGAGAGTTCGATCCTCTCCCAGGTCACTTAAGGAAACACAACATTGTATGTGTTTCCTTTTTTATGCCCGTAACGCGCTGTTATATAAGTTAAACGGGAATCAGCCGAACCATTAACCACTCCAGGCCTGAAATAAATTATGCGACCTA
>Ga0302306_10001246_pt1 | contig 14122 bp, 14 predicted proteins | sample III_Palsa_E3_1_FD_198761 | JGI IMG/M metagenome (GOLD analysis project Ga0302306, IMG submission 198761) | Peat permafrost microbial communities from Stordalen Mire near Abisko, Sweden - III_Palsa_E3_1 | ecosystem: Environmental > Terrestrial > Soil > Palsa > Peat permafrost | place: Sweden...
AAACAACTCACTCTTGGTCCAGCCCTGGTCGACAGTGATCAGCAACATCCGCCCATCGTTGTCGAGGCTCACGCTGGGCCAATCCTCCGCATCGCGCCCCTCGCCAAAAATCTTATCGTCGCGCTCCGGATCAGTCCCCAGTTCGTGATAGAACACGTGCCGGTTATACCGTTCCTGTCCCTCCGGCACATCCCCCTTCTTCGGATACCGCGTGTAATAAAACCCAGAGTTGTTCAGCGACCACGCAAGACTGCAAGCCCGAGTGCGCTCAATCGTATCCGGCAAAAGATTTCCAGTCTTGGTCTCGATCACATGCAGAGTGCTAATCTCCGACCCGCCAGAAGAAGTTCCATAAGCAACATACTTCCCATGCTCCGCCGGCCAGTACCAATCCAGCGCCACAGTCCCATCAGCCGCCAACAGATTTACATCGACTAACGCGCGGTCTTTTCCATCCAAGCCTTCGCGGACATAAAGCACAGGCTGGTTCTGCAAACCATCCCGCCGCGTATAGAAATAATATTTCCCCGCAATCCGCGGCACCCCAATCTCCCCAATGCGAAGCAACTCCGCAAGCCGCGCATGAATAGCATCCCGCCCCGCCACCGGATCAAGCACCGCCCGCGTGTAAGCCATCTCCCCAGCAACCCACTTCCGAGTCTCCACACTAGAAGAATCCTCCAGCCACCGATATTTATCGGCCACCTTACTCCCATAAAAAGTCTCAGTAAGCGCCCGAGCCTCCGCCACAGGAGGACCAACCGCAGGGAGACCAGAAGTAGGACTAGGAACCCCAGGAGCAGAAGCCGAACCCGCAGCCCCACTCTGACCCCAAGCCAAACCCGAAGCCAAAATAAAAACCAAAACTCCCAACCCACTCAAATGAAGCCTCCGACTCAAAACACCCCCACACATAATCACCCCAATCAAAACCAAAAAAAAATTAGCACAACCTTCCCAATCCCAGTACCAGAAAATTGAACGCTGCCCGCCCCGCACATATTTCCAGACCAAGCACCAGAATGCTATGATAAAGAAAGTAAACTCAAAGCGCAGCGCGCGCTCCGCGCGCGCTGCACACCACACTCCTCAGTAGCTCAATGGCAGAGCATCCGGCTGTTAACCGGAGGGTTGTAGGTTCGAGTCCTACCTGAGGAGCCATTTCTTTTCATGGGGTTAGTTGAACCTCTGGGTTTCAATGGGCTCCGACTTTGGGGGATTCTTGGGGGATCCGAAAGCAGTTTCCGCAACATCCAATAACTCCATCGCCTGGCGCAGGGCTCTTTGACCGATGTGTCCGTAGCGCTTCGCGATGCGGATCGCGGTCGAAGCGCTCCATCCCATAATTGTCGCGACGATAGGATAAGGAACCCCTCCCTCCAGCAGCCGGGAGCACGCGGTGTGCCTCAGATCGTGGAATCGACATTGCAGTGGAGGATGTTCGTCCCCGACCGTTTTTGTGGGCGCAGCGTGCCACCGCCGTCACCGCCTTACCGAGGTAAGCGTATATTTTCCTCATGGCCGAAACGCTCCAACAATTAAAGGCTGAACTGGCTTTTCTCGAAAAGCGCATGTCGAAGGTTATCCAGCACCCGGAACTGGAACACACAGTTGTGGATTACGCGAATAAAGTTGCGGAGCTTCGTGAAAAGATCAAGAAACTAGAGGGCAAGCAGTGAAACTGATACTGCGCCGATAGCGGCACCGTCCGCACATTCCTCGGGGTCATAAAACCAATCAGTTTTCCACGAATTCCGTATGCCTGCTAGCCTACGGTCATGCAGAATCCCGTCAAAGAACGCATCGCCAAGTTGCGGGAGGAAATATCACAAATCAGCGAAGCGAACCGTCTGTACATAGGGGGCGGCAAGAGGATGCCCGGCTCACTGGGGGATCACGAGCGTCGGCTTCAGAGATTGCAGGAAATCAAGGAAGAGTTGGCGTCATTTACCAACTGGAAAAAACTTTGAACATGGCGTGACCGCCGAATTGATGTTGTTGGTGCGTTTTGCCTCAGGAGTTGAACAAGCGTCGTATGCAGCCAAGTGCTACAGAACATTCAATAGCGGAGCACCACCAGTTTCCCAAAATGGGAATTTGGAACAATGGTGAGGGATTTAAGTATCTTCCCGGCAGTGACCACCGAGTACCATAGAGGCCGACCAAGGGTCGATGAGTGATATGGCGATTTTGCACCAATTGGGAGTAGGGTGCAAAATCCTGCATCTTGACGGCGACGGCTCCAGCGATGTGAAATGCTGGTGACATCGTTGTGCAGTATCGGCCCGTGTTCCCCTGCGCTCCCCCGCAGTCAGGCTCCAGTTGTCGACCCTAATCATGGAGAGAACGAAATGACGTCTATGTGCTTTACCCTCCCGCTGATCGCAGCCTTGGTGATCACGTCCGCCTTGACCGCTCCTGTCCACGCACAAACCTTCACGACGCTGAGTAATTTCAATGATGCAGACGGGGACAAGCCCGAATTTGGCTCGCTGATTCAGGCCACGAACGGCAACTACTACGGCACCACGTATGACGGCGGAAAGAATGAAGCCGGAGTCGTCTTTGAAGTTGCTCGGACGGGCGAACTGAGCGACGTCTACAGTTTTTGCCCCCAGCCCGGCTGCGTAGACGGCCAGAATCCCTGGTCATCTCTGGTTCTGGGAAGCGACGGAAATCTCTATGGAACAACCTTGGGGGGCGGCGCCTACGGTTGGGGAACGATTTATAAAATAACCATCGGGGGCAAGCTGACGACGCTTTACAGTTTTTGCCCCGCAGGCGGCAGTTGCACGGACGGCGAGGCGCCGGTTGGCTTGGCGCAGGCCAGCAACGGAAATTTGTACGGCACGACTAACGGCGGCGGAGCCGAACATGTCGGCACGGTCTTTGAAATCAGCAAGACGGGCAAGTTTAAGTCCCTCTATAGCTTCTGCTCAAAAACCAACTGTGTGGATGGCTCCCAGCCTTGGTCGGGCCTTATACAAGCCGCTAACGGGAACCTCTACGGGACAACGTACTACGGCGGAGCCAACGGAGCCGGCACAGTGTACGAGATCACGCCGGGAGGTGAATTCAAGACGCTTTATAGCTTCTGCCCTTAGTTCGCCTGCGCCGATGGGGAGCGTCCGTTCGGGGGCGTGATCCAAGCCGATAATGGCAACCTCTACGGAACTGCGTCTTACGGCGGAGTCAACGGGTACGGCACCGCTTTCGAAATCACAGCCACTAACCAACTGAGCGTCCTGCACAGCTTCGACCTTACCGACGGCTTCAGCATCTCTTCGCCGCCCATTCAGGCCAGCGACGGAAACCTCTACGGTACGACGTGGGCTGGCGGGGCGCCAGGATACGGTGGCACGATCTATGAGATCACCTCAGCGGGGGCGTTTAACACACTCTACAACTTCTGCACTACTTCGAGTAATTCGAGCTGTACGGGCGAATATCCGGGCTACACGTTGGCGCAGGCAACGGATGGTACGTTCATTGGTGCGACAACTTACGCTGGCGCCTATAATTACGGGACGGTTTTCAGCTTCTCGAACGGCCTCAGCCCGCTGGTCGAAACCGTGCCCATCGCAGCCAAGCCCGGAGCCCGCGTCATCATCCTCGGCAACAATCTGACCGGATCGACCAGAATCACCTTCAACGGCACTCCCGCAACGTTCACCGTCGAATCCGATACCTACATCACGGCAACCGTTCCCGCAGGCGCGACCACGGGCACAGTCCAAGTCACCACGCCCACCGGAACGCTCAACAGCAATCCGGTATTTCAAGTGCTGCAGTGAACTGTCACGATGACTGACGCTATCAGCGATTACACTCATAACCCGTCAATCGGTGATACGGCGAGCTAAGCCTCTCGCTCATCAGGGGCTCATGTGCGTAGAATGCAAGGACGCACATGGTCAAACGACAGGCGAAATCAAAGCCCACGTGGGCAAATGTCAAGGCAAAGCTCGCGGGGTTTGATCGCACAGCCTTGTTGAGCTTGGTTCAGAACCTCTATGCTGCACATAAAGAAAATCAGGCTTTTCTCCAAGCCCGCTTTGGGTTGGGAGAGGAGGTTCTGGAGCCGTACAAGAAAACAATCGATCAGTGGCTCTGGCCCGACATTTTCCGACAGCAGGAGACTTCTGTAAGTAAAAGCCAAGCAGGCGATCTCCGACTACAAGAAGGCGCTTGGTGACTCCGAAGGCCAGGCTGAGCTAATGGTCTTCTATTGCGAGCGGTCTCAGTATTTCTTGTGGGCCGCTAGTTGCTTCCTCTGGGGCCCTCATCTTGGGAATCAGGCATTTGATCATTTCTTCCTAGTTATCTTTCGGAATCGGTCACCGCTTCCTTTTTGGGAAGCGGATGCACATTTCCTCACAGTTAATTGTTCAACCCTCTTACCGCAACGCTAGAATCACTCCAGAGAAAAGCCCGCGCGCAGGGAACGTCGATGCCAGGGTTTGACCTACCCGAATCGTTTACGTTCCCTGTCCCCCCATCTGCCTTGCAAAACCGAGTTATCAAATTAGGAGTCGCAGATGTCGGCAAGTAAGATGATTCTCTATAATCTGGATCACGCTCTTTCGTGGCCTCTACTACGCATGGAGTTTTCTTTCAAGCCGGGACAGAAAGTGGTTCTGTCTTAAATGACGTGGCATAGCCCCGATGAGGCTTTCCTTCGGCTTTCAGTTTGCCCCAGGTAAATCGTATGATTGCCATGACAGGGGGATGTCTATGGCGCAATGGGACGATCTACGGAATAAGCTGCGGCAGAGTCAAGAGGAAGCGGCAGAGGCTACCAAGCGTTCAAATCAAGAACACGACATTGTAAGACTTCAACAAGGGGGCTGTGGAGCGAACTGGCGAAGCAATTCTTCGAGGCTGTGACGATAATCAACACTGGGCAAACAGTCTTAAACTTCTCACAGCCCCCAACCAACAGCAACGCTCTGAGAGTTTCTGTGCCGAGGGGGGGCAGCAATCCGCCCGCCGCCAATGTGACCTTTAATGAAAACGGACACGAAGTAATGGTGGCTTACAGTGGAATTCAGGCTCCAGTCCTGAAATACACAATACGGGCAAACAGCAGCAACCGGACAGAATTTAGTAACCGTGGAGGACAAGCAGTAGACCCGAAAGACATAGTGAATGAAACTATTTCTCATCTAGCGTAACAGTTCAGCGTTTGGTAGGCTTCGACACCGCACGTTTCTTGGTGGATGGACGCCAGCGTCTCCTACTACCTGATCCGGGCCGTCTTATTCTTGGCTTTCCGCGTCCAAGGATGGCGCAGGGCAACCTTCCTCCTTCTTAAACCTATTAGCAACGAATTCTGGAAGCGTCTCTTCCAGCTTTCGTGACAGCCAGTCCTGCAGCGCAGATTTGCCATCCTGCGAAAGAGACACAAAGCGAACACCGACCTGTCCCGTTCTCCCCCAGCAGCTTCTCGATTCTGCCACGAATGGTACTTTGTGATCAGGCAGGGTGAATTGAACCTGCACGTCTTCTCCGGGGCCGAGCGGAACGACGGTACTCACGGACAAGCCCCCTTCGCTGATGTTCAAGCTGGAGCAGAGAACTTCCGGCAGGTTTTGTCTCCGGATGATGACGGGAATTGCGATCGGACAGCGGAAATAGCGCCGCCGTTCTCTCAATATGAGTCCATAGGCAGGCTTGAGCGTGCCGCGGATTGATTGCACGGAAAGAGGTCTCTCAAACACAAAACCCGATCCCTTGCGGAATGCCGCTGTGGTTTCCACATCGCTTGCGCTGATGGCAAACCTCACCGCGGTCCGGTTTGATGGGGAGAGACGCACTGCATCCAGAACCGCCGTGGATTGCTCCCCTAACTGGAGATCGACGATAACGGCGTCGAACTTTCGATCATTCAATAGACGAATTGACGTTGGCACCTCCTGACAGACATCCGGCGAAATCGACAATTCCTGTAGAGCTTGGTCAAGCTGCCGAATTGTGACAGGATCGGCGGACACCAAAAGCGCAACCGCGATTGCCATATTGAAGTGCCCTCCTCATAGGCAGGATTTGCTGAGACCCCGACGGCAGTTTGTCTTGCACCGCACTATGACACCCCCCGGTTTACAGACAACGGGTGCTGCTTCGCGGCCCGCAATCTGCCGGTAACTCCATCCAACCTCACAGGACTTGCTGAAGGAATAGCTTCGAAGCTCGTCCCCATGAAGTGTTCCAAGGAATGATATTTGAGCTTCGTCTTCGATCTTTCCGCAATGACCCCGTTGACCCGCCTGTAATTTTCACATCATGCCGGCGGAAATAGGCATGCACGTTCAGAACCGTTTCAACTTCATTAAGAGATCCTGATTGAGCGCGAAAACCGTGTCTCGGATATGCGGGTCGCCGTCGCTTCCACGAGTAAAGAACTTGCTCATAGCAGGAGCAAGAACCAAGCAATGAACGCGGAGGCATGCCGGGGTGATTCATTTTTCCAGCGGCGCCATAGCTGTACGCTACGCGGACCTTATCTTCCGGCCATCATTGATTAACAGACTTTAATGCGGGGAACTGCCAGTACCAAACACCGGTCCAGCCCCGACGGCACGCTTTCGTAACTCTTCCAGCGTTCCTTCGCGGACTAACATCTGTAAAGTTGCAGGAACCGAGGTCGCCTTCGTGGATCAGCAATCATTCCAGCAAGTCAGCAGCAGCAGTCCCGAGCCGATTCCGATAGAGATGCGGCGGATCGAAAGTAGCGAATGGTGGCTGTGGGGATTCGCAGTAGCCGTAATGTTGGTTTTAACCCTGGGGATCGTGTCTTTCACTTTTCCATGGTTTGTCTGGGGGACCAAGACCCAGTATTGGTTCGACTTAAGAGAATGGGTGCGAGGCCTGGCAGCGCTTGTGCTTATGTTCAATGTTTATACGGTCTATCAGCATCTGCAGCTCTTCCGCATTCGACGTCAGCTGGCTGAGCGAGATCAGCTCTTTCAACTCATTAGTGAAAATGCCGTCGATATGATCGCGCTTGTGGATAGAGATGGTCGTCGGCTGTACAGCAGTCCCGCCTATCAGAAGGTCCTAGGGTATTCGTCCGAGGAGTTGAAGAGCACTTCGTCGTTCGAGGAAATTCATCCTAACGATCGTCTGCGCGTGGTAAGAGCGGCGGAGAAAGTCTACCAGAGCGGCAGCGGAGAGCGAATGGAATACAGAATCCGTCATCGCGACGGGTCCTGGCGCACCCTGGAATCGACTGCGAGTCCGGTGCGAAATGCAAGAGGACAGATCGATAAGCTCGTGATCGTGAATCGTGACATCACCGAACGAAAGCGAGCTGAAGAGCTAGTGGTCTACAACGCGTTCCACGACGGACTTACCAACCTGCCCAATCGCGCACTGTTCCTGGACCGGTTGCAACACGCGCTGACCCTATCGAAAAGAAACTCAAACTACAAGTTCGCCGTGTTACTAGTTGATGTCGACGAGTTCAAGGTGGTCAATGATAGCCTGGGACATACGGCCGGAGACGATCTGCTGATCAAGATCGGGCAAAGGCTGGGGGCCTCCGTGCGCAGAAATGATACTGTCACTGGTGCGATAAGCGACACGCCTTACACTCCTGTGAATGACCCTTCCTTGGCCAGGCTCGGCGGCGACGAATTCGCGATTCTTTTGGAGGACATCCAAGACCCCATTGGAGCCGTACGCATTGCGAACCGGGTGCAAAAGGATCTCCAAGCCCCCTTTGCGATTCATCAGGAACAAATCGTAATTTCAGCCAGCATAGGAATCGCTTCGAGCGTTAGCCCCGACACTCAAGCCGAGGATCTGGTGCGCAACGCGGACATCGCCATGTATCGCGCCAAGCGGGCAGGGAAAGGCCGCTGCGAGGTGTTTGACACCGCCATGCACGCCGGTGCAGTGAAGCGATTGAACATGGAAGGCGATCTGCGCAAGGCCCTCGAGCGCGGGGAATTCCGCGTTTACTACCAGCCCATTGTATTGTTGCAAACGGGAAGGATTGTCGGCTTCGAGGCTCTGACGCGATGGCAACGTCCGCAGGGCATTTTGTCTCCCATCGAATTCATTGCGGTTGCGGAAGAAACCGGACTCATCGTTCCAATGAATCGGCTGCTGTTGCGCGAAGCCTGCCAACGTCTGCGACTCTGGCAAGCTGAATTTCCCTGCACCCCGCCTCTCACCATGAGCGTAAACATGACTGCGCAAGAGCTCGCTCAGCCCGGCCTGACCAGCGAGATGCTTAATGCCCTCCGGGAGACAGGGGTTGATCCCGGCTGTTTACGGGTCGAAATTATTGAAACCATCGCCATGGGCGACGCAGAAAAGTCGAGTCCCGTGCTGGCGCAATTGAAGGCGCTTGGGGTGCGTTTGAGCGTCGATGATTTTGGGACCGGGTATTCCTCACTGAGTCGTCTGCGCAAGATTCCAGTGGACACATTGAAAATCGACCGAGCGTTCATTGCCAACGTGGACAGCGACCTCGAAAACCTGGAGGTCGTGCGGGCCATTATTGTGCTCGCCCACAACCTGGGTTTGCAGGTGGTCGCCGAAGGGACAGAAACCGAGCAGGAGGTAGAGCAGCTCAAGCAGCTCAACTGTGAGATGGCGCAAGGATACTTTTTCTCGCGCCCCGCCGACGACCAAGCTATTTTTGAGCTGTTGGCCAAGAACCAGAATGCTCGTGGTGCAGCGGTGGGAGGCTAAGCCAACACTTCCGGGGCACGAAATATCCTGGCAGGCGCAACTTAAGTACCGAATAAATCAGCCGGGCCGTCCCATGTAGATCCAGGTGAATAGATGACTACGTCCCGCAATTGTCCCATCAGCCAACTGAGCACAGGGGCAGTTCGTCAAGAGAGCGGAAGACAATGAAGACGAAGACATGGGACGGTGATTGCCAACATGGGCAAACAGGCAGACCTTGAGTCTGGTCTCGAGAAAAGGGAGTTTCCAAAACCAACGCACATTCTCGCCAGAGAGTTTGTTCATTGGCAGGCGGCTGAGAGCCGTATTGACGACGACTCTTTGCGATCACTTTTTTGAGAGGTAGCACCGGAGGAAAACCAGATACATTCCGTCTCTCAACCTCAGTAGCAATAGGTGCTTAGGACAGCGACAAACCCCTCAATCGGCAACTCATTCCCAAATCGGAACAATCGCATAATTTCATTTCGGAGCACCGCGCAATTGTGAACAAATTCCACCCTATGCAAGGGTTGTAAATTGATTCCAGGGAGTTGGGTTAAAGGAACTCATTGGACCTTATCCTCGCCCGTCCGCTGTTTTCCTCTGAAGGGCGCAGTTTAGGGAGATACTGCGCTAAGTTTTTGTGAAAAGTCGCGGCATGTTAGTCGAAATACGATTCCGACCAGCTCCCGGATGATGAGCTGAAGAATACGAGACTATAAAACATGAAAATACTTCTGGTCGAAGACAGTAAGTTCCAGCGAATAGCAAATGGACGAGCGCTTGTCAAAGCTGGGTACGAAGTGATCTATGCGGTGGACGGAGAGGAGGGTCTCCGCTCCGCTCGCGAGAACATTCCCGATCTTATCCTGCTCGATATGATGTTGCCCAAAGTGTCAGGAGTCGATGTTCTTCGGGCTCTTAAGAGCGACGTTCTAGTGAAACACGTCCCCGTCATTGTGTTGAGTGGACTGGGGCAAGCCAACGAAGCCAAGCTCTTAAAAGAGGGTGCGGCGGCTTTTCTTATGAAATCGACGGAATCGTTCGAGGACAATTCATTCTCGCTAATTCAGGCATTGCAAAACCTACTAACCGGCGCAAAGCCTAGAGGCTAGAGAAGAGCTAGAAGTCCGAATCGACCGAGTTCTGACCGGACCCTTGTTTGGAGGGTTTTCGTTTTTTATGGACGGGTCGTTGCTGCCAAACTGCACCGTCGGTTTTTCCGCAGCGCCGCCCCGTGATCTCAGAGTTTGGACCGATTGGAACAACTTGCTAATCTCGGCTTTGTCGTGTCTGAGACCGAGCTTCAATCGTCTGTTCGCCGCGTGCTCAATATGCCGGGAAACTTTGAGGTTTTGATCACATTCGTTGCCCTCGAGCCGATTTAGGTTTTTCTTAGGTTGAATGGTTTTGTAATTGCAACCTCCATTGGGCATCAGCAGTGGAACCGAGACGAAAAAGGATGAGTTACAGCGGTAGTGCGCTCCAACTCATTGTTTTCACCTTTCGTCCAAGTTCTATCCTGGTTACAGCTCTCTATATGTTTCCGAGATGTCTCCGAAACAATTCGGCTACAGTGCCGTCTGCAATTTCGACCAGACTCCTGATTCCCAGCATGGGACAATCCAGCCCCTCGAACACGAAACGCTGTTGTCTCCCCACCGCACCAAAAGGAGGACTTATGTGGATTCTGTCAAAGCAGTGGTCACAAGCCCACTCCGAACTTGAAACTCTAATTCTGGAACGCACAGCAGAACTACAAAGACTCTCCCAGCGTTTGCTTAAAGTGCAAGATGAAGAGCGACGTAAGATAGCCCGCGATTTGCACGACAGCACCGGCCAAACACTGGCTGCGCTAAGAATTAGTATTTCGTCCCTCGAGGCAAACTTCAGAGAAGACCCGGCCACTCTGGCGCTTGTTGCCGATGTCGCGCAACTGGTTGACCAAGCCATCGAAGAAATTCGAACCATGTCGTACCTGCTGCATCCGCCGTTATTGGACGAAGTGGGATTCGCTTGCGCCGCTGAGTGGTATATCGACGGGTTCGCCAAGCGCAGCGGAATTAACATAAAAGCGGACATTGCGAATTCGTGTGGACGGCTGCCGAAGAAAGTGGAGATCGCTCTGTTCCGTGTGTTGCAGGAGAGCTTGACTAACGTACATCGCCATTCAGGAGCTTCGGAGGCGAACATCCGTTTTCAACATGAAGCCGAAGCTGTGACTCTAGAGATACGAGATTTCGGCAAGGGTATACCAGAAGAGCGCTTGCGGCTGCTCCATGGACTAAGTGCAGAAACCGGGGTCGGCTTGGCTGGAATGCACGAGCGATTGCACGAACTGAACGGCAGACTGGAAATAGAATCCGATGGTTGCGGGACAAGCATGCGAGCAACGGTGCCGCTCCATTAGCATTGTCTTTTCCGGTTCGGTTTGGAAGTCTGGGGAAGAGTCTCCAACGGCGAAGATCTTGGCTACTGCATATAACAATTTCTTGTTTTAGTATTGTTTTTTGCCTCCCGGTTCCTTCGCGATGGGTAGGGCAGTAACCAATCACCGTCTTTGGCAAAGGAGGTTTGGAGCAGTGTTGATCGACATGCGTCCCACGACTCAATGAGCCTTGGCGTTTTGTTTTCACGGCATGTCCACTACGGGGGAGGCTGCGCTGGCGATTCACGCATTTAGCGTCGGCGCAGCGCTGCTAGCTGACTGATGGCAGCCAACCGAAGGTTTGGCGTATTTCTCATCGGCCTTTGTCGGAATGGTTTCTGGCGTTCATTGGAAGAAGGTCTTCACTCGTAAGTGAAGCTAAAGTCGTCAAGGTATACCGTGTAAGGCGATTGTTTATTGTTTCCGTCCATCTGATAGTTGACGGTAATTCCATACCAACCCGCCGTTGAACCGGGATTGTAGTATTGGTTGACCGGGGTGGTTACGCCGTTCAAAGTAATTGACTCGTACAACAACTGATTGCTGGAGGTACGCTGCACCTCAATCGTCAAATGGTTCCATGAATTGTTATTCGGGTAGCAAGCTATCCCGGTGGGAACCCAGTGCTGATTTACGTTGTCCCAGATGTCCCATTCATTGCCGCCCGCAATGCGGCACTCGTGACCCCAGATGAAACCGAGGTTGTCGAAGAATTGATTGACGTCGAACTCCAGCGCCTGCGAGAGTTCAAGGTTGGTTCCATAGAAGTACACATCGTAAGTGAAGTTGTGATACGTCGGCACCAGAGTCTGGTTATTGTCGGGCATGCCTTGCGAGGAAAAAGGACCGATCAGGTGGTTGTTGAATAAAGCGTCGTTAAAAACAGCCGTGCCACCGAGGTTGAATTGCGTTGCTTCTCCGCTCATCGAAGGGGAAGCGATTCCCTGACTCATTGAGAAACTGATTCCGTCGCAGGGTGATGGCGAACAGTCTACATAATTTGGCGGTCCCTGCCCGGCTTGTCCCCATCCCCCGGCATGCTGAACGTTTGAGAACGAGTTTCCCGAATTCGTTATCGGAGTGCTTGCGACCGTTATTTGTAAGGATTGCTGCTTGGTGAGTCCCTTGGAATCTGAAACCGAGACGGCAAAACTGAAGCTTCCAGCAGCAGTCGGTGTCCCAGAAATAGATCCGCTCGTACCGCCGAGTTGCACCCCTGCTGGCAGTTGACCAGACGCAATGGAAAAAGCATAAGGTGCCGTTCCGCCATTTACGCTGAGCGTGGCTTTGTAAATCGACCCGAGAGTTGCGGAAGGAAGCGTTGAGGAAATCGCCAGGGTAGGGGTTGAAGTGGTTGCCGAGCCAGGACTGCCATTAGTGGGGACAGAGACTCCCGAACAGGCATTGATTAAGAGTACCCAGAAAAGGATAACAAAAAGAACCGCGCTTTGCGCTGGATCGGGTGAGCGGTAAGACATCTATTTGCCTCTCGAACGGGTTCAAGAGAACGCTCCACGGGAGAGTCCTTGAGTCCACTTTATCGAGCGTCTGAACACCGGACTAGATAACCAATGTTCACAAGAGGGACTGTGACTTACGCGTGCCCGAGTGGCCCACCTCGGCGCTTACCATGCCGGGGCGCAGCAATCCTCGCTTCTTCCCGTTTTGGAACTGCGCTTCCTTTCTGGAAATCCTCACCTTCGTGCGGAGAAGTTTCCGTCTCAACTGAGCGATTTCTAACTAGAATCGGGCTGTGATTAAGGTCAACATATGAAAATTCTGATTGCGGAAGATGACGCCGCACTGGCCAGTTTTGTGCGTCAGGGGTTGCAAGGGGAACACTACACGGTGGATGTGGCCGAGGATGGGGAGCGGGCGCGGGCGATGGGAAGCGAGATCGACTACGATCTGCTGATCCTCGATTTAAGTCTGCCCCGAGTGGATGGAGTGGTGGTGTTGCGCCATCTGCGGCTGCGGAGGCCGACCATGCCGGTGCTTGTACTGAGCCAGCGCAGTCGGGCGGAAGACCGTGTGCAATGTCTGGACACGGGAGCCGACGATTATCTCCCGAAACCATTTTCGTTCAGCGAATTATCCGCGCGCATTCGCGCCCTGCTGCGGCGCAGCCACTTGCCGTCGGAGTCGGTCATCGTCGTGGACGATCTTAAGCTGGATCGCGTGGAACATCGCGCCGAGCGGGCGGGTCGCCGAATTGAACTCACCTCCAAGGAATTTTCGCTTTTGGAATATTTGATGAGGAACGCAGGCCGGCCGGTCTCCCGCGCCATGATCATCGAACATGTGTGGAATCTGACCTTCGATACGACGACCAACGTCGTGGACGTTTACATCAACTATTTGCGGAGAAAGGTGGATGCAGAACATCCCCGCAAACTGATCCACACGGTGCGCGGGGTGGGCTACGAACTGCGGGGCGAAGCCGGAGGACTGGCGTGACGGCAACCGGGCCGGATGCTGGACGATCCGCGGCCTCGCCAGCCGATGATTGTCCGCGGCAGATGGCGAAGCGCAGTCCGCTGGCACAGTTGCTACATGCCTTGAACCAACCGCTCACTGGACTGCAATGCTGCATGGAGGTAGCACTGGCCAGTCCGCGCAGCGACGCACAGTATGTCCAAGGCCTGCGCGAAGGCCTGAAATTAACGGAGCGCATGCGCGCCTTAGTCGGGGCAATCATGGAAGTGGCGGATATGAAGGAAGAAATAAACGAGAAGTTGGAAACGATTGACCTAAAGCCTCTTCTGCGGGATACGGCAGACGATCTCCGCTGCGTGGCCGAGGCGAAGGGCGTTCGCATCGTGCTCCACTTTTCCTCGGCTTTTTCGCTCAGGGTTAGGGCGGGGCGGCGAAGACTGGTCAGTGCAGTATTTCGGCTGCTGGAATCCACTTTGAATCTGGCCGCTCCGGGCAGTGCCATGCGCGTCGAAGCCGCTGCTGCCTCGACCGAGATCTGCATTCATGTTCACTGGTATGCCGGAGAACCGGTACCTG
>Ga0302306_10001247_pt1 | contig 14119 bp, 14 predicted proteins | sample III_Palsa_E3_1_FD_198761 | JGI IMG/M metagenome (GOLD analysis project Ga0302306, IMG submission 198761) | Peat permafrost microbial communities from Stordalen Mire near Abisko, Sweden - III_Palsa_E3_1 | ecosystem: Environmental > Terrestrial > Soil > Palsa > Peat permafrost | place: Sweden...
GTGTTCCAGATAAACCCGGTATCGCAGCGCAAATATTAGGTCCTATTTCCGATGCTAATATTGAAGTAGATATGATTATTCAAAATGCGATTTCAGATGAAAGTAGTGATTTTTCATTTACTGTTAACCGCGTTGATTTTGATAAAACATTAGCAATACTAGAGCAATGTTGTGAACGATTAGGCGCTAAACAGGTACTGAGCGATAAGCGAATAGCAAAAATTTCGCTAGTTGGCATAGGAATGCGTTCTCATGCTGGTATCGCTAGTAAAATGTTTCGTATATTTGGCAATGAAGGTATTAATATTCAACTCGTCTCTACATCTGAAATTAAAATTTCAGTTATTGTTGATGAGAAATATTTAGAACTGGGTGTACGTGCTTTACATGCAGCATTTGATTTACAAAATGTTGCGACTGAGGAAGTCCTGAAGATTTGATAATGTGGAGGCCTCTGGTCCTTTTTAAAACTGAGGCAACAAGGAGATGACAGAATGTTAATTTTAACAAGACGTGTTGGTGAAACTTTAGTAATTGGTGATGAGGTGACTGTCACTGTACTCGGTGTGAAAGGGAATCAAGTCCGTATTGGTGTGAATGCACCAAAAGAAGTATCCGTTCACCGTGAAGAAATTTACCAACGAATTCAAAAAGAAAAAGGCCAAGGCGGCCCCGCAACCTCCCCAGAAACAGACGAAGCGGAATAATTTACTGCACTATCGTGCTGCGGCTTGCCCGCGGCCTGAGGGATCGACTCGTTTTTTTAATACAAATTCCCCTGAAAATCTAGCTACTCCGTCATTGCGAGGAGCAAAGCGACGCGACAATCTAGTAACGTAAATCATTACCGCCTGGATTGCCGCGTCGCTTTGCTCCTCGCAATGACGGAGGGCGAGTTATAAATAGAATCCCAGAAAATTTAGCGAATAAAGGAGTCAATCCCTCAGGCCCGTGCCATTCAGCCGCTCTTAATATCCATTTTTAACCCTATGCATGCTGCAGACAAGCTGCGGCATGTAAAGTTATTATTTGGATAATTAAGTACGATTGCACCGTTTGAGCTGCAAATAAAGGTTGCATAAACACCTTTGAAACGTGTATTCTTAAAACCCATTGCGAACGGAGAGATGGCCGAGTGGCCGAAGGCGCTCCCCTGCTAAGGGAGTATGGGGCTAAAACTCCATCGAGGGTTCGAATCCCTCTCTCTCCGCCACTTTTCTAAAGTACTATTATGCAAATTCCTGCAAAACAAATTCTAAGCGATGATGCATATCACGATCTTATTACAAAAAGTAAGGTGTTGGTAGATTGTCGTCATGGGCCCAAGGTTTTATTACAAGATGGCCTTATCTATAAATTTTTTTATTTAAATAAAATTTTTTCACGCCGTTTCCTATGGCCACAAAGTCAGGCATTTTTTGAAGCGGGTATAAAACTAGCAGCGCTGAAAATTCCATCTCCACAAGTTGATGCTTATTATTATTACCCGAAAATGAGGGCTGATATAGTTGGTTATCAATCAGTTGAGGGTGAGGCCGTTGCGCAATTATTATCACAATGCAAAACCCAAGAAGAGAAAAATCAATTAATAAATCGTTTTTTTATTTTCTTATCGCAATTACATCAAGCAGGCGTTTTTTTTAAAGGGATTCATTTACAAAATATTTTATTGAATGACCAACAAGAATTTATATTGATTGATATTGCTTCCGTAAAGATTTTTGATCATCCTGTCACGCTGCATAAACGTGCCCGTAATATCAAGCACTTATTTCGTCATGCTCTCGATGGGCATTTTTATCGAGAATATGGTCTTACCCCTTTAATTGATTTCTATTGTGACCAGGCAAAGCTATCCAAGTGGCAACGTGCTTGGCTGCAATGGTATTGCAAACAAGGATTGTAGCCGAAACAATCGCATCAACTCTTGCTTATTTCCCACTTTATGATATCTTATCCATTCTTTGGCACTATGCGCCCGTAGCTCAGCTGGATAGAGTACCTGGCTACGAACTAGGGGGTCGGGAGTTCGAATCTCTCCGGGCGCGCCATTCCCGATAGAGCGAGCGTCTGTAGCTCAGTTGGATAGAGTACCTGGCTTCGAACCAGGTGGTCGGGAGTTCGAGTCTCTCCAGACGCGCCAATTTTTCCTATTTGTTTGCTTTAGTTAGTATCAAAAGGACATGATCATGCCTGTAAATCCGCGCCTAATAGTTGTTTTAGATTTTTCCGATCTTACTACCGTATTGTCATTAGTTGATAAATTAGATCCCAAACACTGTGCTTTAAAAATAGGGAAAGAACTATTCACTGCACAAGGCCCAGCTGTAGTACGTCAATTAATGCAACGTGGGTTCAATATTTTTCTCGATTTAAAATTTTATGATATTCCAAATACCGTTGCTAAAGCTTGCCAAGTTGCGGCAGATATGGGTGTTTGGATGCTATCCTTACACGCCCAAGGTGGCGAGCGCATGTTGCGGGCTGCTAAAGAGGCTGTTGCAAGTTACGGGGATAATAAACCTTTACTGATTGCTGTCACCGTATTAACCAGTTTTTCCAATGAAGAGTGGCAACAGTTAGGATGGCAAGGGGATTTATCAACTGCCGTAATCCGCTTTGCTAAATTAGCACAACAGGTGGGATTACCGGGAGTAGTTTGTTCTGCACTCGATGCACCTTTATTACGTCAAGAATTAGGCAAAGAATTATTATTAGTCACGCCTGGTATTCGTATGGCAGGTGATGATAAAAATGATCAACAACGTGTTATGACACCACATGATGCGTGTAAAGCGGGAAGTAATTATTTAGTGATTGGTAGATCAATTACTGCAGCTGCAGAACCCGAAAAGGTAGTACAACAAATTTTACTGGACATGGACTAGGTTATTCGGTAATAATTTTTATCAGCTAGCAAGTTGTTGTTGCGCTGTTAGAAGTTACTTAATAATTAATTAAAGTTAGATGGAGATATAGTATGTTAGTAAAAAAAATAGTTGCAGTATGCAGTTTAGTTTTCAGTTTAGTTATTGCAGTGCCCGCAGTAGCCAATATCGAAACAGAAAATGGATCTTCTTTTTCCAGTGAAGAAATAGCATCGATCGTGAACATTAATACCGCAGATGAATCAACTTTAAGTACGTTAAAGGGGATTGGGCCTGCAAAAGCAAAAGCCATTGTTGAGTATCGTAAAACTAATGGTGAATTTGTAACCGTTGAAGATCTCGCCAAGGTGAAAGGAATTGGTCCAAAAATTCTTGAAGCCAATATGGGTCGAATTGCAGTTTCAGGATAAATAAACATAGCTCTAATAACTACTTGCTAGCGTGTAGCCTTGATTTCGATTCGCGTCATCAAGGCTACGTCTGGAATAATACTATGCCAATAAATATTCTCCTTACTGGTGCTAATGGATTGCTAGGCAGGGCCATTTCCCAATATTGCACACATGATCAATCAATCAGCTGTCATAGTTTAACTCGCAGTGAACTTGATATTACAAATCGCCAACAAATTGCAACAACGCTTGATGCATTAAAACCAGATTGGGTTATCAATACAGCAGCTTATGTTAATACAGAGGGTGCTGAGGAAAATCCCGAATTAGCATTTGCAGTTAATGACCAAGGAGCAAAAAATTTAGCTATAGCTACACACGAATGTCATATTCCCCTAGTGCATTTTTCCAGTGATTATATATTTGATGGCAAAAAAGACACACCTTATAACGAAAATGATATTCCTGCGCCATTAAATGTTTATGGGCAAAGCAAATGGCAAGGAGAATGCGCCATTGCAACAGAACAACCAGAGCATTTAATTTTCCGCGTCAGTTGGATATTTGGTTCACAAGGTCGTAATTTTGTAAAAACAATTGCACAATTAGCGCGCACCAAACCTACCTTACAAGTCGTTGCTGATCAAATCGGCGCACCTACTCCAGCTGATGATATTGCCGCCATGGTAATTGATGTTATTAAAAAACGCTCCCAAGGCAAAGGGCAGTGGGGTACTTACAATTATTGCGCTACACCCGCGCTAAGTTGGTACGAATTTGCTGTGCAAATTGTTGAGATTATGCATCGGTTAGATCCTAATACATCACTGGCCACTATTACACCTGTAACCAGTGAGCAATATATTACGAAGGCAAAAAGACCACTTACTTCACGGCTCTATACCGATAAAATTTACCATGATTATGGTGTATTAATACAACCATGGCTTCCAGCCTTAGAAGCTATCTTACGTGACAGCTGATCAAACCGCCTTATGTTGTTGAAAACGTCTTTGTGCAGGTGCTTCTTGCATTGGTGCTGTCATATACAAGATTTGTGCTACTAGACCAGCAGCTAGGAAAAAACAAATAGCAGCCGGTTGTTTAGTCAGATCTTGAATTACCAGTTTGCCAAATCCGGCAAGCGTACCGCCAGTGGCATACAAAGCTAGTTTTAATCCGGGGTGAGTTGGTCGATAGCCAGGGTCATTTGGGTTTAAGCTATCTACCAGGTTGCGCATCACTCGCTCCAAAGGGAGGCCACATAATAGCGCTGCAACAAGTGCTAGGTAAGGAGATTCTGTAAATACTCGCCCTACCATCGTGTTTTGCGCATCACAAAATTGCACAAGCAGTGGCGAGATAGTTGCTGTGGTAGCCGCTGCTGCTCCTATAGCCGCTTGGGTTAGCAAATAATCTTTTGCCATAATGTTAGCCTCCTATCATAAAGAAATATGAAGATAATCTACCGTACTAAGGCTAGTTTGTCTATATTGCCTAGCCCAAAAATCTAGGTATTTCCGCATATTACGTTCCATCAGAGTGGCATTTGTATTAGACTATACGCTTTATTAAATTGTCTGTAAGCACGAGTTATTAGTATGTCTACCCCGTTGTCTTTACCCTTACATTTGCCCAAAGAGCCTGGTCAAAAGACTACGATAGGGCAGTTATATGGTTGTGCGCCCAGCCTAGTGATAGCAAAAGCGATGGAGCAACACCAAGGCTTTTGTGTGGTCATTTGCTCGGATACCTCGACAGCGCAGCGCGTAGAGCAAGAATTAGCTTTTTTTGCTGAACAAAACCCAGATGTGCCTTTAATCTCACTTCCTGATTGGGAAACCTTGCCGTATGATAATTTTTCACCTCATCACGATATTATTTCACAACGTTTAAACTCTTTATACCAATTACCCCGCGTTAAACGGGGCATTTTAATTGTTCCCATTGCGACAGCTGCACATCGTTTATGTCCGACACAATATATTGAAAAACACAGTATGGTGTTAAGAGTAGGGGATAACTTATCATTACAAGCTACTCGCTCCTCATTAGAGGTTAATGGTTATCAGTGTGTTTCTAATGTTATTGGTCATGGTGAGTTTGCTGTGCGAGGTTCTTTATTAGATATTTTCCCCATGGGTAGTGTTTATCCTTATCGGGTCGATTTATTGGGTAATGAAGTCGATAGTATTCGTACGTTTGATCCTGAAACACAGCGATCAATACAAAAATTGGATGCGATTGAATTACTGCCAGCACGTGAATTTGGTTTAGATGAATACAGTATTAATTTATTTCGCAAAAATTTTCGCATAAAATTTGAAGGTGATCCGCAACGTTGCCCCTTATATCAAGATATTAGCCAAGGCGCTGCTGCTTTAGGTTGTGAATATTATCTACCTTTATTTTTTGAACAACTCGCAACTTTATTCGATTATTTGCCATCTAGCACAGTATTGTTTTCAATTGGTGATAACCATCAAGCGCTAGAAAATTTTTGGCGAGAAGTCAACGAACGATACGAGCAATACCGCCATGATAGAACGCGTCCTATTTTGCCGCCTAATGAATTGTTTTTAGCAGTGAATGAAGTATTTGCTCAATGTAAACAATTTCCACTGGTACAATTACAACAGCAACCGGTAGAGCCAGGCGCGGGACGTTTTAATCTTGATATATTACCTCCGCCAGAATTATTTATTGAGTCACAATTAGCAAATCCTCTACATAAACTATCGGCATTTTTGCAGCAAAATAATCAGCGTGTATTATTTTGCGCTGAATCATTAGGTCGTCAACAAGCCTTATTAGAGCTGTTACAAAAAGTATCCATATATCCAAAACACTATGCAACCTGGCCTGAGTTTTTAGCTGGGGATGCACCGATTGCGATTACAGTTGCTCCTTTAGAATTAGGGTTGATACTTGAAACACCTCGTCTGGTTTTAATCAGTGAGTCGCAGTTATTTGGTCAGCGCGTGATGCAGCGTCGCGTACGTAAACAACGTTATGGCGATGTGACCGATCAAGTCATTAAAAATCTTGCTGAATTACATATTGATGCCCTTATTGTCCATGCCGACCATGGTATTGGTCGTTATAAAGGATTGCAAATTCTGACCGTTGATAAGGAAGGGATGGAATTTTTATGCTTAGAATATGCTAATCAAGCAAAATTATACGTGCCCGTTTCCTCTTTACATTTAATCAGTCGCTATAGTGGTGATAGTGAACATATTACGTTAACGCATTTAGGCAGTGGACAATGGGAAAAAGCAAAACGTAAAGCAGCTGAGAAAATTCGTGATGTGGCAGCAGAATTATTGAATGTCTACGCCAGACGCGCGGCTCGAGTAGGACACGCTTTCCCACCACCAGATAGTAATTACCAATTATTTGCTGCTAGTTTTCCCTTTGAGGAAACACCCGATCAACAACAAGCTATAGAACAAGTTAATAAAGATTTATGCTCACCACAACCGATGGATCGTTTAGTGTGTGGTGATGTCGGTTTTGGTAAAACGGAAGTCGCAATGCGAGCTACTTTTATTGCGGTAGAAGGAAATAAGCAAGTCGCCATTTTAGTACCAACCACCTTATTAGCCCAACAACATTACGATAATTTTCGTGATCGCTTTGCTCCTTGGGCTGTGCAAATTGAATTACTATCACGGTTTCGTACTGCAAAAGCTCAACTTGAAGCCATTGAAAAAATCAATCAAGGGCAAGTGGATATTGTTATTGGAACTCATAAGTTATTAGATGAAAAAATTGCATTTCAACGATTAGGATTATTGATTATTGATGAAGAACATCGTTTTGGGGTGCGGCAAAAAGAACGTTTTAAAGCATTACGAACTGAGGTTGATATTTTAACCTTAACAGCAACACCTATTCCACGTACGTTAAATATGGCATTAACTGGTATGCGCGATTTGTCGATCATTGCAACACCACCTAAGCGTCGTTTATCTGTAAAAACATTTGTGCGCGAACGTAATACGCAATTAGTGCGTGAAGCCATAATGCGAGAAATTATGCGTGGTGGACAAGTTTATTATCTGCATAACGATATTGATACCATCGGTCAAACTGCACGGCATCTCAGTGAATTAGTTCCAGAAGCACGCATTGCTATCGGACACGGTCAATTACGTGAGCGCGAACTTGAACACGTTATGGCTGACTTTTATCATCACCAATCCAATGTGCTGGTTTGTACGACAATTATAGAAACAGGTATTGATATTCCCACAGCCAATACCATTATTATCGATAGAGCTGATAAATTTGGCTTGGCGCAATTACATCAATTACGGGGTCGAGTAGGGCGTTCTCATCACCAAGCCTATGCTTATTTATTTACCCCACCGGTAAAGGTGTTAACCTCAGATGCTAAAAAAAGGTTGGATGCAATTAGTGCACTTGAAGATCTCGGCGCGGGATTTACCTTAGCCACACACGATTTAGAAATTCGAGGTGCAGGAGAATTATTAGGTGAGGAGCAAAGCGGTAATATCAATGCAATTGGTTTTAGTCTATACAGTCAATTATTAGAACAAGCCATTACGGCATTAAAAGAAGGTAAAGAACCCGATATTGATGCGCCACTGTATTATGGTGCTGAGGTTGATCTACAACTGCCTGCTTTAATTCCTGAGGACTATTTACCTGATGTGCACGCAAGACTAGTATTATATAAACGAATCGCTAGTGCTCAAACTATGGATGAATTAAACGATTTGCGGGTAGAGATGATTGATCGTTTTGGCTTGCTTCCTATACAAACGCAATATCTTTTTAGAATTAGTGAACTTAAAATAGTGGCTAAACGCATGGGTGTTACCAAAGTAGAGGCCAGCGCGAAAGGAGGACGTATTGAATTTAGTCGCGATCCGCATATTAAGACGGAGGCGTTAATTCGATTGATACAACAGCAATCGCAATGGTATAAACTAGAAGGATCACAACGGTTACGCTTTACCATGGATTTGGCAGATAGAGAACAACGAATTAACAAGGTTGATGAGTTGCTTAAAGAGCTGTCATTACCTTAAATAACGGAAACTTAACAAAGGAAACTATTAAGAATGTCACGTAAAATTGGTTTTTGGGCAGTAATTGCTTTGGTTATTAGTAGTCAGGTAGGTTCTGGTATATTAATGTTGCCAGCAGGTTTAGCGCCTTATGGAGCCTTTAGTATTGTAGGTTGGCTAGTATCGGGAGCTGGTGCGATAGCGCTTGCTTTAGTATTTGGTTTTCTTTGCTCGCGTTTACCTTTTACTGGGGGCCCACATGTTTATGTAAAAGCTGCCTTTGGTAATACAGCCGCTTTCTTCACAGGTTGGACCTATTGGGTTGTTTCATGGGTAAGCACAACGGCGGTCATTGTAGCTTGTGTTGGGTATTTAACGCCTTTTATAGGAAGTCACACGATTACTATTTATTTGGCGATTGGGTTAGTTTTATTGTTTATTGTCACTATATTAAATTTAAAGGGTGTAAAAACGGCCGGTAATGCGGAGTTTTTATTAACCTTATTAAAATTTATTCCATTAGTCATTATGCCTTTAGCTGCTTTGTATTATTTTAATAGTAGTAATTTTATGATTGCTCCTTCCAAAGTGGAATTAAATACGTCCCAAATGTTAGGTCAAATTACCTTATTAACATTATGGGGATTTATGGGGCTGGAAACAGCAACGACAGCGGCTGGCTCTGTAGAAAATCCAGGTAAAACGATTCCACGTGCTATTATATTAGGTACCATTTGTGTGGCGATTTTATACTTTATTAATAGCGTTGCGATTATGGGGCTTATACCAGGTCAAGAATTAATGCACTCTAAAGCACCTTATGTAGACGCAGCACAACGCGTTTTTGGTGGTAATTGGCATTTGTTAATTTCCTTTATTGCAGCCATTGTTTGTATTGGTACCTTAAATGCTTGGATTTTAACCAGTGGGCAAATTGCGCTTGGTTTAGCAGAGGATGGCCTAATGCCGCGTTTTTTTGGTAAACGAAATAAAGCGGATGCTCCTGTATGGGGGCTTATTCTCAGTAGTCTTGGTATTGTTCCGTTATTAGTTTTAACATCTGATGAAAGCCTTGCGAAACAAGTTATTGCTATTATTGATTTTTCAGTAGTGGCCTTTTTGTTTGTCTATATCATTTGCTGTGCAGGATTTTTAAAATTACTTTCAGAGCAAAGTAAGGGTGTGAAATTAGCTTATTGGTTATGTGGTATCGTTGCCATTGTATTTTGCAGCTGGGTTATCTATGAATCATCGCTAAAAACATTAACTATTGCCAGTTTGTTTGTGGTTAGTGGCTTGCCGATCTACTTTTTTTGGTATCGCAAACATAAAAATATTTTGGTGAGAAATGAAGTGGTGCACGAATTAAAATGAGGTGTTAAATGACTTCTTCCCTAGTAATTGCTAAAGCCTCTTTATTAGAACCAGCTGAGCTTAACGAGCAGCGTCTTTTGACTGTATTAAATAGCTTGTTGACGCATGAGATTGATAGCGCTGATTTATATTTTCAGTTATCACGCCATGAATCATGGACCTTAGAAGATGGTATCGTAAAAGATGCAGGGTATAGTATCGATAAAGGCGTGGGAGTAAGGGCTATTGCAGGTGAAAAAACCGGCTTTGCTTATTCTGATGACGTTATTTTTCCAGCGCTACAACAAGCTGCTAATGCATCACGCAGTATTGCACGAAGTGGTCAATCTGGACAATTACAAGCCTGGCATCGTAGCGATTCGCCTCAGGCGTTATATCTTCCTGATAATCCTTTAGAAGGATTATCAGAGCAACAAAAAATCGCCTTATTACAGCAACTTGATACCACAACGCGCAGTTTATCACCTTATGTGTCGCAAGTGATTATAAGCTTAAGTGGCTCACACGATACAATTTTAATTGCCGCAAGTGATGGTACTTTTGCTGCTGATGTAAGACCCTTAGTGCGTCTTGATGTGCAAGTTATTGTAGAGCGTGATGGTCGGCGTGAAATAGGTTCTGCTGGCTGTGGTGGTCGCACCAGTTATCAACATTTTTTCAGTGATAATCGTGCGCAAGAATTAGCTCAGGAAGCAGTTCGACAAGCGCTGGTGAATTTAGATGCTATTCCAGCACCTGCGGGCACCATGCCCGTGGTATTAGGCCCTGGTTGGCCAGGCGTATTATTACACGAAGCAATTGGCCATGGTTTGGAAGGTGATTTTAACCGTCGCGGCACATCGGCATTTACTGGGCGCATTGGCCAGCAGGTCGCCTCCCCATTATGTACCATTGTTGATGATGGAACATTGTCGGGCAGACGTGGTTCATTAACCATAGATGATGAAGGCACTCCTAGTGCTTGCACCGTATTAATTGAAAAAGGGATTTTAAAAGGTTATTTGCAAGATAAGCACAATGCGCGATTAATGGGCATGAAACCAACAGGTAATGGTCGACGCGAATCGTATTCTCAATTGGTATTACCGCGCATGACAAATACTTATATGTTGGCAGGTGAGCATGATCCACAAGAAATTATTAAGAGTGTTAAAAAAGGCATTTATGCAGTGAATTTTGGTGGCGGGCAAGTAGATATTACATCCGGTAAATTTGTTTTTTCAGCAAACGAAGCCTATTTAATTGAAGATGGCAAAATTACTGCCCCTGTAAAAGGAGCAACGTTAATTGGTAATGGTCCTGATGTATTAACACGTGTTTCTATGGTGGGTAATGATTTAGCACTGGATAAAGGTGTTGGTGTTTGTGGTAAAGAGGGCCAAAGTGTTCCCGTTGGTGTAGGGCAACCCACATTGAAAATCGATGAATTAACCGTAGGTGGAACACAGCAATAATAGGAATATAAAAATGACCATGCCAGCAAAATTGAGCAATGAGCGCGAACTTAATGAATTAACTTCAATTATTGACAATGCATTACAACAATCAAAATTATTAGGCGCAACTAGTGCTGAAGTTGGCGTTAGTGCAGAATCAGGCTTATCAGTATCAGCGAGGATGGGCGAAGTCGAAACAGTAGTATTTAATCGTGATAAAAGTTTTGGTATTACCGTTTATATGGGGAAATCAAAAGGAAGTGCCAGTACCTCTGATAGCTCATCTGAAGCCATTTCATCAGCGGTAAAAGCAGCTTGTGATATTGCAAAATTTACAGAACCTGATGAATACTCTGGCTTAGCTGATCCTACTGATTTCGCCAAAAATATTATTGATTTGGATTTATACCATCCTTGGTCTATTCCTCCTGAAGCGGCTATTAAATTAGCGATTGAATGTGAATCATTAGCACGCTCTCTCGATAACAGAATTACTAATTCCGATGGTGTTAGCCTTGATTCACATCAAGGTATTCATGCTTATGGTAATTCTGAAGGTTTTTTACATGCTTATAACAGCACTAAACATGGTATTAGCTGCTCATTAATTGCAGGTAAAAGCGATGATATGGTGAGCGATTATTGGTATACGGTGGCACGCGATGCTACTGAAATGGATATGATAGAAAAAATAGCTCAAAAAGCGGCAGAACGATGCGTATCACACATTGGAGCGCAGCGCTTAACAACGCGTCAATCACGCGTATTATTTGTTCCTGAAATGGCGCGTGGTTTATTAGGATCATTTGCGGCAGCCATTCGCGGTAATAATTTATATCGTAAAGCAAGCTTTTTACTCGATAGTATTGGCAAACCGATTTTCCCCGATTTTGTAACCATTTATGAACAACCACGTTTACTAAAGGGATTAGGTAGCTCGTGTTACGATGGCGAAGGAGTTACCACGAATGATAAACCCATTATTACAGAAGGGATATTACAGCGTTATCTCCTTGGCAGTTATTCTGCGCGCCGCTTAGGATTAAAAACCACAGGTAACGCAGGTGGTGTGTATAACCTAACCATTTCCACAGGAAATAAAGATTTTAATACATTAATTAAAGAAATGAATACCGGTTTGATAGTCACTGAATTAATGGGGCAAGGCGTGAATATGGTAACAGGTAATTATTCACGTGGTGCAACTGGTTTTTGGGTAGAGGGTGGTGAGATTCAATTTCCTGTACATGAAATCACTATTGCAGGTAATTTGTGTGAGATGTTCTCACGATTGCTTGCTGTTGGTAATGATGTAGATAGCCGTGGTAATATTATCACCGGTTCGTTTTTAATCGACAATATGACAATAGCAGGTACCTAAATGAATAGCGCGATTATTATTCCTGCCCGTTTTGGTTCTACACGTTTTCCTGGTAAACCTTTACAAGTTATCTTAGGAAAAACCTTGTTACAGCGCGTGTGTGAGGTGGCTAATGAAGCTGCGCAAGCTGTAAAAGATTGTACAGTGTGTGTTGCAACGGATGATGAGCGTATTATTAAACATGCTGAACAATTAGGTGTTAAAGCTTTGATGACACCGGTAGAATGCCCCACAGGTTCTGATAGAGTATTAGCAGCAGCGCAACAATTACCGTCTTTACCCGATTGTGTGGTTAATTTACAAGGTGATGCACCGCAAACACCAGCAATTTTACTGATTAAATTACTGCAAGCGTTACAGCAAGATATGACGGCTGACGTGGTTACACCCGCAGTACGATTAACCTGGAAAGCGCTAGACCAATTACGAGAAAATAAAAAGCAAACACCATTTAGTGGTACAACGGTTACGTTTAATCCGCAAACTCATCGGGCGTATTGGTTTTCAAAAAATATTATTCCTGCTATTCGCAAACCAAATATCGATGAACCTTTTTCACCCGTGTATCAACATCTTGGTGTTTATGGTTATCGATTACCTGCGTTACACGCCTTTGTTGATTTACAACAAAGTTGTTATGAACAATGTGAAAGCTTAGAACAATTACGATTTTTGGAAAATGGTTACCATATTCGTGTAGTACCTGTGGAATTACCTTCTGGTGGCTCCTTGTCAGGTATTGATACGCCAGAAGATGCTGCTCGTTTAACGGCATTTTTAGAAAAAAAGGTTGAAAAATAATGCGATTGTTTTTGGTGCGTCATGGTAATACCTTCGGTCCTGATCAAATTGGCGGCGAGAATATTATTATGTCGGGTTGTAATAATAACATCCCTCTGGTTGCCAAAGGGCGCGAACAAGCACGCATGATGGCAAGATATTTACACCAACAAGATATTATTCCTGCCGCTTTTTACGCGAATCATTTAATTCGCACTTGGGAAGCTGCTGTATTAATGCGCGAATATTTTCTCTATCAATTGAAACATGAAATTTCTTTGTATTTTGATGAAAATTTATTAGAGCTAGATTATGGTGCTTGGGCTGGTTTAAAGACCGCTGGCAATACGGCAGGTGATAATGAGGTTATCGCCCGTTTTGGTCAAAGTGCCTGGAATGATTGGCAAGAAAAAAGAATTGTTCATCACGCCTCACCTCATAATTGGCAACGCGGTAAAGAAGATATTGTTGTTGGGTTACGCCATTTTCTAAATCAATTGACTAAGGAATATACGCAAGATCAAGTGGTCGTTGCGATGGGTAGTCAAGGGAGTTTAGTATTTATTCACGAATTATTACCAGGTGGCTTAGACCAAGCGATTAGTGACCATCACGCACATATTAAGACAGGGCATTTTGCTGAGTTAGCGTATGAAGATAATAAGTGGCGATTAGTTGGTTGGAATGTGAAGCCTGAATAAAATTTTAGTGGGAATCCCGTTAGTGCGAGGAGCACGCAACGCGTCTCACGTCATTGCAGGAAAGCGCCGCCCCATCATTGCGAGGAGCGAAGCGACGTGGCAATCCATGCGGGACTCACTATCGCATG
>Ga0302306_10001248_pt1 | contig 14109 bp, 14 predicted proteins | sample III_Palsa_E3_1_FD_198761 | JGI IMG/M metagenome (GOLD analysis project Ga0302306, IMG submission 198761) | Peat permafrost microbial communities from Stordalen Mire near Abisko, Sweden - III_Palsa_E3_1 | ecosystem: Environmental > Terrestrial > Soil > Palsa > Peat permafrost | place: Sweden...
CAACCTAAACTCCGATCTTACCTTTTATGTGCTTTACGGCGATTATATCCCCAAAGCAGGCAGCATTTTAGCTTTAATGGGCATTGCTTTGCTGATATTGAGAAGGAAAAGTTTGATGGTGTAAAAAGGATGTATCAAAAATAGACTGTCATTCTGAGCGTAGCGAAGAATCTGCAAGGTGGTGCAACAAGCGACAGATTCTTCGCTACGCTCAGAATGACAAGCCCGAGTTTTACCCTCTTTCCAAAATAAAATGCATCAGATCATGTATGGGCTGTTTGATGATTTTGCCTACACGGATACCGTTTTCTTTACAAATAGCCTTTAGCTCATCCTCAAATACATAAGCAATTGAGCCTACAAAGTTGCATTTGTAACGGTTATATTCGGGGTACGTTTTAATGTTAGTTTCAATAAACTCCAAAAAGCCGTTACGTAATACGGCTTGTGCGTATTCGCTTTCCCTTATCTCGCTCAAAAACCGCGCGAATGATGCCAGGTACGAGTTGCCTGCGGGCTTTTGATACACGTTTTTTATTACCGTGTCCTTATCCAAATGGTAGGCCTCATTAAATTTATTATTGATATCATCGGGCATATTGCCGTATAAAAAATCGGTTATCAGGGTTTTGCCAAGCCAGGTACCTGCCCCTTCATCGCCCAAAACAAAACCAAGGCCATGCTTGCCATCGTGTATATCCTCGCCATCAAAAATTGATATGTTTGATCCTGTACCTAACACGCAGCACAAACCCTTCTCGTGCCCGCAGGTAGCATAGGCCGAACCCAGCAAATCGCTGTCGACACTAATATAAGAGCCCGGAAATAACTGACTAATGGCGTTGGAAACTATCTCATGCCTGTCGGGGCTGGAGCAGCCTGCGCCAAAAAAGTATATCTCGGTAATCTGCGGGCCATAAGCAACCATTTCGCGCGCCTGTTCCTGTATTACTTTTACAATTTCCTTTTCGCTTAAAAAGTATGGGTTTAAGCCCCCTGTACGAAATTGTTGGGTTTCTTCCTGCGAAATATTAAGCAGCCAATCTGTTTTTGACGATCCGCTATCGGCAACTAAGATCATGGGCAAAGTTCTTCGAGTGCTTTGTGGGTAATGGGTTTATGAATAAACTGGCTAACGTATTTATTATATACAGATTTTCGTATATCTGTGGGGTCTAACGACGATGATAACATATATATTTTAATATCCTTTTTATTGGCGATGTGCAATTTATCGTATTCTTCCAAAAACTCAAAACCATTCATTAAAGGCATGCGGATATCCAGAAATATCACATCCGGAACAATATTACCTATACGCAATGATTCTATCGCATCAGTTGGCGACTGGCGTATAATTATGTTTTCGGCAAAGTTGCCGCTTTCCAAAATCCTGCTCGTGACAAAATTATCAATATAATTGTCATCAATCAGCAAACAGGTTTTATAACAAACAGCCATTATTCAAAAGTAGCTTTTTAAATTGTTTTTGAAAATATTTAAAGGCTTATTAACTAACATTATACGGTTAATTATCCATATAAGTTATATAACAAATATACGGATTATTAATTTTTAATAAATTGCGGCTTAAAAAAGTTCTTTTCAGTTAACCCCATTAACATGCAGGCTAATATTAACTATACGATAACCTTTCCCGAAGCACAGGCCCATTACGCGGATATTGAGATGAGTATCAGCAACCTGCAACATGCCCATTTATTGCTTAAAATGCCTGTTTGGACACCCGGCTCGTACCTGGTAAGGGAATATGCAAAAAATGTGGAAGGGTTTAGCGCTGCCGCGGATAATAAATCGCTATCGTTTAAAAAAATACGCAAAAACTGCTGGCAAATTGATACCGAAGGTTCTTCAGAGATAAAGGTTAAGTACAAGATTTATGGCAACGAGATATCGGTACGCACCAATTTAATTAATACCAACCACGCGTTTATCTCAAGCGCGGGCTTTTTTATGTATCCCGATGGCATGCTTAATGCACCATCATCCATACATATTATACCTTATACCGGGTGGGCTACCGTTTCAACCAGTCTGGATACTGTAGATAATAATCCCTTCACCCTTTATTCGCCCGATTATGATACCTTGTTCGATTCGCCTATTGAAGTAGGCACCCAGGAGGTATTTAGCTTTACTGCGGCGGGAGTTAAGCACGAAATAGCCATGCAGGGCGGTGGTAATTACGATAAAGAACGCCTGGTAACCGACATCACAAAAATTATAGAGCATGAGACAGCCGTTTTTGGCGAAAACCCCAATAAACGCTATGTTTTTATCGTCCATAATTACGCAAAAGGCGGCGGTGGGTTGGAGCATTTAAGCTCGACTGTTTTGGGCGCTACGCGCGATGCTTATACGGATGAAAAAGGTTACCAAAGCTTTTTAACCCTGGTATCGCACGAGTATTTTCACCTGTGGAATGTAAAGCGACTGCGCCCCATAGCCTTAGGCCCGTTTGATTACGAAAACGAAAACTACACTACCGAATTATGGATTGCCGAAGGGTTTACCTCCTATTACGAAGATTTAATATTAAGGCATGCGGATATTATTGATACCGACAATTACCTTACTGTGCTGGCCAATGACATCAATTTGGTGGAGAACCAACCCGGCCGCAAAGTGCTTACGGTTACCGGCGCCAGCTTCGATGCCTGGATAAAAGCGTACCGCCCCGATGAAAATTACATTAATACCGCCATATCCTACTACAACAAAGGCTGCCTGATAGCCATGCTGCTTAACCTGGAGATCATTAATAACAGCGAAGCCAAATATTCGCTGGATGATGTAATGCGATATATGTATAATGAGTATTACAAAAAGCAAAACCGCGGCTACACCGATACCGAATTTAAGCAAGGCTTAGAAAACTTTGCAGGCAACCTTGATGATATTTACAATAAATATGTTTACGGCTTGGATGAGCTTGATTATAACCATTACCTAAGCTATGCGGGCTATAAATTAACGGACTTATTAGCCGAAACCAATGAACCATCGCTGGGCATAGTTACCAAAACGGTAAATGACAAAATTGTGGTATCAAACGTATTGCGCGACGGCGCGGCCTGGCTTGGCGGCCTGAATACCGATGATGAGCTTACCACTATTGATGAAGCCCCAATAACTGATATAGCAACCGCCCTAATCGGCAAACAACCCGGCGATGAAGTAACCATAAGCTTTAACCGCGACGGCCTGCCCTATACCCTGCAGCTAACATTGCAGCGCAACACACAGGTTAAATATAAAATTGATACGCTGGATAACCCAAATGCCAGCCAATTGCTGGTGCGTAACAAATGGCTTGGTTTATAGCGGGTTTTATTTGATATATTCTGCTAATCAAATCGCTATTTCCAAATAGTAAAAACATTTGCCTGTTACATGATGTTGTATTAATATCTATGAAAATCATTAATTAAAACAACTCATTATGAACTCATTATTGTATATAATTGCCGTTATCCTTATTATAGGCTGGGCATTAGGTGTATTTATGTATTCTGCCACGGGCATTATACATGTATTATTAGTAATAGCTATCATCGCTGTAATATTAGCCGTTATCAGGCGGCCAAGTGCTCTTTAAAAAGGCTCATCTAAATCTCCTCCGCCTGAGGCGGAGAGACTAAAAAAAGCGCTTCATATCATTTATGAAGCGCTTTTTTATTGCTAAAATCTATTTTAATATGCCTGTATCAATACTTCTGCCGGGATATGCAAAACTTCATTTAGCCTACGTATCATAGCAAGGCTCAATTTTCTTTTGCCTGATAGTATTTCTGATTTACGCGAACGGTAGCCCAATATATCCCCTAGTTCCCTTTCCGATAAGCCCATTTGGTCTAACCGGAATTTAATTGCATCCAATGGGTTAGGAGAAGGCACCGAATAATGCTCTATCTCATATTCCTTAATTAATATACTTAAAATTTCCAGTTCATCAGATTGCACCGTATCTTCCTTAACTTCACCTTGCATTAACTCATATACACGCGCTAATGCTTTATCGTACTGATCTTCTGTTTTAATTGGTTTTAACATAACTTATAGTTTTAGCGTCAATGTTATCATATTGTTTATGTGTACCAAACCATACTACAAAAACAATTTTTAGTCGATATTCTATATCTACAATTAAACGGTAACTATTGCCGTGGATATTAAATACTACCCTTTTATTATTAAGTATCGAAGCATTTTTATATTGTACCTTAAGTTCGGCTGCATTATTCCATTCGGCATTAGCTGCTTCATCATACCAACTGAACAATGCCTGTTCAGCATTGTGAAACTCCTTTGCATATTCTTTTAAGGTTCTTGTTGCTATGATCCGCATAATATTATATACAAATATAGCAACATGTTACCATATTGGTTACATTATTAAAAATTAATTTAAGTTGGTACTATATCAATTCAAATAACTAAGTTCTTACTTTTGCCACATGGCACCCACCACAGGCTTAGCTTTTCAACTACTTAATCAAAATTTATTGCTCTTACCGCAAAAGGCTATTTACTGGCAACAGCAAAAGGCTTTAATTGTAGCCGATGTACACCTGGGCAAGGTAGGCCATTTTCGTAAAGCTGGCATTGCCGTGCCGCGCGATATGGAACAAAATGATCTGGCTGTTTTATCTGATTTAATTGATGAGCACCGCCCCGAAAAAATCATCTTCCTGGGCGATTTGTTCCACAGCGATAAAAATGCCGACTGGGATTGGTTTGTTTTATGGCGAAAAAACTTTCCTAAACTCGAGATTATCCTCATCAGGGGCAATCATGATATTATACACGACAGCCATTATACCGATTTAAATGTACAACTGCACCACAAATTACTGGCTGGCCCGTTTTTAATGCTGCATCACCCCTTAAGCGAGGACGCCTTGCAACAGGCAGAAGGTTATGTGCTTTGCGGGCACATACACCCCGGCGTTAGTTTAAGCGGCAGGGCACGGCAGCAGTTAACATTGCCTTGTTTTGCCTTTGGCAAAGCGCAAGCTATATTGCCGTCGTTCGGGAAGTTTACGGGTAAAGTAGCTATCCGCAGCCTTCAACACGACCGCATTTTTGCAGTATTACAAAATAAAGTAATGGCTATCGATTAATGCGGCTTCTTCAGGTAATCAGCAATTTCTAAACCTAACTGGTTAAAATCAACATCGCGTTTAATAAAATGCCAGTTGCCATCAACCAAATCGTAAGTAGGTATGGTGCTTGCACCCCAATTGGTCATATTCGGTGAATCCTCTCCTTTCAAGTCGCTTATTTGCGTCCAGCTGGTTTTCAAATCTTTAACGGCTGTAGCCCAAACATCAGGCTTGGTATCCAGCGAAACACTAACCATGGTAACATCTTTATTTTTTAATGGGCTGTCAAATTCGTTAAGCAAATCCTGGTGATTGTTATTGCTAACCTGGTTGTCAGAGCGCCAAAATTCAACTATAATAACTTTTTTATTAACGGTTTTAGGGTCAAATACTTTGCCCTCAGGTGTTTTGCCAAGTAATTTAGGGGCCAAAGCGCCGGGGTTTAGCGCGGCCAGCTGTTTAAGATCGTCACCCTCGTCCCTGCCATCGCTGCTGTTTTTTTGGTCGGCGGTAAATTTTTGAAAAATGCGGTAATAGTCTTCAGGGTCTTTTTTATAATCTATTTCCGATAATATATGCGCTTCTACCTGGTTTTGGGGATGTGTATTTACATACTCTTCAAATGCTTTCGCCTCTATATTATCCAGCGCCTTCATCGCATCATCCAGCGCATTTTGCATTTTGCTGTATGCATCACTATTAACTACCGGCCCGTTTTTACCATATAAAACATGGTTCAAGGTATCTACCTCAACCTGCGCCGCATGCATTTTTTCATCAGCCAAAGTATAATAGTCCGAAAGCTGGTTTTGTATAACCGAAGTTGATTTTATGTTGGGATATTGATATAAATTTCCCGCTTTTGCGTTTATGGTGTATGCGCCTTCTTCCAAATAAACATCGTATACATGCTTTTTATAGTCTTTGCTTTCATCTTCGGTAAGGTACAAATCGTAGTAGCCCGGCTGTTGCAATATTTTTTTAACATCAAACTTTTCGTTAAAAATCCCCGCCGAACATAAAGAGGTGCGGGCTTTATCCTTAATTTCAAAAATGCCATTAGTAATCCCCGGCATATCGCCGGTAAACTGCACATACCTTACTTTGGTACAAGCGGTAAATAATAAAGGGCAAAATAATAACAGGTAAGTGTATTTCATATTGATGAAGTTTAAGCTGCACTAATATAGCACTCTGTTATTTACGTGCAAATATTCTGTAAAGCTTAGATTGTTTCTAAATAACTATTTGAGTGTTAATAAGCTGAAAGCATTTCTATCTTTTGTTATTTAATAAATACTTTTGCCAAAATAAATCTATTTCATAATGAGCGAATTTAAACAAACCTTTAACTCATCGCTGGGCAAAAAGCTAATAATGGCTTTAACAGGCTTGTTTTTGTGCACTTTTATCATCGTGCACCTGGGCGGCAACCTGTTACTGTTTTGTAACGATGAGGGGTATAGCTTTAACGTTTACGCCAATTTCCTTACGCATTTCCCGCCGATAGAGGTTGTTGCTTACCTGCTTTACCTATCCATTTTGGTACATGCGTTATATGCCCTTATTTTAACGGTAAAAAACCGCAGGGCAAGGCCGGTAGGTTATGCGGTGGTAAACCAGGCACCGGCATCATGGTCGTCAAAAAACATGGGCTTGCTGGGTTCCATATTATTCGTTTTTATAGTGATACACATGGGCGATTTTTGGTATAAATACAAATTTACCACCCAGGTTGACTATAAAGAGTACCGTACCGATTTAATGACTAATCAAACCACGGCAACAAACTTCACACCTACTGCTTCAACCTTCGAGCCTTCGGTATCAACCCAGGATAATGTTGAGATTGTTCGCGTTAAAGATTTGCATGCGCGTGTTGTACAAAGTTTTAGCAATTGGTGGTACGTGTTATTGTATGTAATTGCAATGGGTAGTTTATCATTCCACCTGCTGCATGGTTTCCAGAGCGCGTTTCGTACGCTGGGTTGGGTACACCGCAAATACACGCCCATTGTTGAGTTTATAGGCACCTGGTTTTTCGCGGTTATTATTCCGCTGGGGTTTGCCGCTATGCCGGTTGTGTATTATTTTACGAATAGATAATTAATTATTTAGGCCGATTGATTTTACGGGTTTCAATACTCACTCATTCAGTCAATCACTAAATCACTAAATAAAAAAGACATGAGTTTAAATGCTAAAATTCCTGAAGGGCCATTAGCCGAAAAATGGAGCAAGCATAAGTTTAACCTTAAGCTGGTTAACCCTGCAAATAAGCGTAAGTACGATATTATTATTGTGGGTACGGGTTTGGCAGGCGCTTCGGCAGCGGCATCACTGGCCGAGTTGGGTTATAATGTTAAGGCGTTTTGTTTCCAGGATAGTCCGCGCCGCGCGCACTCCATAGCAGCACAGGGTGGCATCAACGCCGCAAAAAACTACCAGAACGATGGCGATAGTGTTTACCGCCTGTTTTATGATACCATAAAAGGTGGCGATTACCGCGCCCGCGAAGCCAACGTTTACCGTTTGGCCGAGGTATCGGTAAACATCATCGACCAATGCGTTGCACAGGGTGTACCTTTTGCACGCGAATACGGCGGATTGCTGGATAACCGTTCATTTGGCGGTGCACAGGTATCGCGCACATTTTATGCGAGGGGACAAACCGGACAGCAGTTATTATTAGGTGCATACTCGGCCCTAAACCGCCAGATACACCACGGCAAGGTTAAAATGTACACCCGCACCGAAATGCTGGATGTGGTTATTGTTGATGGCCAGGCAAAAGGCATTGTTACCCGCAGCTTAACAAGCGGGGAAATTGAAACACACACAGGCCATGCCGTATTATTATGTACGGGCGGTTATGGTAATGTATTCTACCTGTCTACCAACGCTGCAGGTTCTAACGTAACCGCCGCATGGCGCGCGCATAAACGCGGTGCATTTTTTGCTAACCCTTGTTACACGCAAATACACCCTACCTGTATCCCGGTAACCGGCGATCATCAGTCGAAATTAACACTGATGTCGGAATCATTACGTAATGATGGCCGCGTTTGGGCGCCAAAAACCGTAGAAGTTGCCGAACAGTTACGCAAAGGGCAAATAAAAGCCAACCAGGTAAAAGAAGACGACCGCGATTACTTTTTGGAACGTAAATATCCATCATTCGGTAACCTTGTACCGCGCGACGTAGCATCACGCAACGCTAAGGAAATGGTCGACGAGAACCGCGGTGTAGGCGGATCGGGCATTGCGGTGTTTCTTGATTTTGCTGACGCGATAAGCAGGCTTGGCAAGGATGCAGTAGCTGCCAAATACGGCAACCTGTTTGATATGTACTACCAGATAACCGACGAGGACCCTTATACGCAGCCAATGCGTATTTACCCGGCGGTGCACTATACCATGGGTGGCCTTTGGGTTGATTATAACTTGGGCACCAACGTACCCGGTCTGTATGCCTTGGGCGAATGTAACTTTAGCGATCACGGTGCTAACCGCCTTGGTGCTTCGGCGCTGATGCAAGGTTTGGCCGATGGTTATTTTGTTATCCCTTATACTTTGGGCGATTATTTAGCTACTATCGGCCCAAAACCGGTTGATGCTAATCACCCTGCCTTTGCAAAAACCAAGCAGGATGTATTAGATAGGATAAACACACTGCTGGCATTAAAAGGCACCAAAACGGTTAACGAATACCACCGCGAACTGGGCCTTATTATGTGGGAATATTGCGGCATGGCACGTACCGCCGAAGGCTTAACCATAGCCAAAGGTTTGATACAGGCTTTACGCGCCGATTTTTGGAAAAACGCCATTGTTACCGGCGAGAATGAAGAAGTTAACGCAGCCCTTGAAAAAGCAGGCCGCGTAGCCGACTTTTTAGAATTGGGCGAACTGATGGTTGATGATGCCTTAATGCGCAATGAATCATGCGGCGGCCATTTCAGGCTGGAATCACAAACCCCGGATGGAGAGGCATTACGTGATGACGAGCATTTTGCCTTCGTTGCCGCCTGGGAATACAAAGGCGACAACCAACCCGAGGTGCTGAACAAAGAAGCGCTTGATTTTGAATACGTTCATTTAACCCAGCGAAACTACAAGTAAGCCATGCTTATACAAGACCCCATATTGACAGACCTGCTGCAACAAGCATATTCAGCTGAAAAAGCTGCTGCTTTTGCTTACCAGGGGCATGCGGGATCTGTAAAAGATGCGGATGAAAAGCGGGATATAAAACAAATTGAGATAGACGAGTGGAACCACAGGGCCGAAGTATTGAAGATGATGAACCAATACAACGTACCTGTTTCACAGTGGTACGAAGTAAAAAACTATTTTATTGGTAAAGTAATTAGTACGGGTTGTTATTTAATAGGATGGTTTATGCCATTTTATTTTGCAGGTAGCTTAGAGAGCGGTAACGTTTGTGAATATATCAGGATGAAAAGGCTATTTAACGCGCTTGATATAACTGAACACGATGAAGTTTTATATGAAATGAGCCTGCGCGAAAAAGAACACGAAGTATATTTCTACGAAAAGATAAAAGATAATAAACTACTCCCTTTTTTTGAAAAGCTATTTGCCTGGGGGCCAAATAAAAGGAAAAATGATATAGACCTTGTTGAAGGCTTCTATATCGAAGATACAAATAGGTATTGCGCAAATTATCGTGAGAAAGCAAAAGATTTGCCGGTAACACCTGGTAAAAGCGAAACTGCAGTTTTATCATAAACAGTTCAAAATGGAACAAAACAATATGAACCTGACGCTGAAAGTATGGCGCCAAAAAAATGCACAAACAGCGGGTAAGTTTGTGACTTATAAAGCTGATGGTATTTCGCCGGATATGTCGTTTTTAGAGATGCTGGATGTAGTAAATGAAAGCCTTACCCACAAAGGGGATGAGCCTATACATTTCGACCACGATTGCCGCGAAGGTATTTGCGGTATGTGTTCGTTGTACATCAACGGTCACCCGCACGGGCCAAAAAGGGCAATTACTACCTGCCAGCTGCACATGCGTACTTTCCACGATGGCCAAACCATTACTATTGAGCCATGGCGCGCGACAGCCTTCCCTGTGATAAAAGATTTGGCAGTCGACCGTTCGGCGTTCGATCGTATACAGCAGGCTGGCGGCTACATATCGGTAAATACCGGTGGTGTACCCGATGCCAACGAAATTGCCATACCAAAAGTTATTGCGGATGAGGCCTTTAACTCGGCCACTTGCATAGGCTGCGGCGCTTGTGTTGCTGCCTGTAAAAATGCTTCTGCTATGCTGTTTGTATCGGCTAAGGTCACCCAACTGGGCTTGTTGCCGCAGGGCCAGCCCGAGCGTTACAGCCGTGTACAGGCAATGGTAGCGCAAATGGATGCCGAAGGTTTTGGTAATTGTACCAATACCGGTGCTTGCGAAGCCGAATGCCCTAAAGAAATAAGCCTGACCAATATTTCGGGGATGAATAATGATTATTTTAGTGCAAAATTGTTCCGCGAAGAACACGCGCATGAAAATAATGCGTAAACTTGTGAAACACTAAACAAACCCAATAATGCAAAGTCCTTACTTAATTGTAAGGGCTTTTGCTTTTTATAATTTTCTGCCAGCTATTTACGGGGCATAGGCTTGATAACATCCATCACTTCAACAGAAAATACAAGAGGGGTATATGGCCCAATACTACTTACTCCACTTGCGCCATAGGCCAGTTTTGATGGCAAAATAAATAGCACTTTCGTACCCTTATTTAACAATAGCAATACTTCTTCCCAGCCGGCAATTACACGCTTTTGCCCAACCGGAATTTTAACAGGTGCGTATCGCCGCGTTAAATCCACCATTTTTGCCTGCTTAGCTTCATCTTTTACTGATGTATCAAAAATCATCCCGTTAATGCGTTTCCCGGTATAATTTACTATTGCGGTATCGCCGGCAACAATTTTAGGGCCCGTACCTTGCTCAATAATCTCATAATATAAGCTATCTGCTGTTTTAGTAACATTCAATTTATTATCAGCAATATACTTCGCAATTAATGTTGGTTCCTCTTTCTTATATCCCTCATTCTCTTTTTTGAGATAAGTATTTACCTTTTGTTTAAAAACAGTATCGGTTAATTTGCCTTTAGCAATTACTTTTTCTATGTTAATATCATAAACTATGTATTTCCCTTTAAAACCCAAAGGCTTTGGTTCCCCCCGCTTAAAAAGCGAATCGGCAAAAACCTTAAATACAGCACTGTCTCCTTGTGTTAAATTCTTAATACCGGTAAAAACATCACCGTTAAATTGTGATTTTGGTATCACCGCTTGTACAGGCCGTCCAAGGCTATAGGTTGTATATAACACTGAATCATATTGTGTTTTTACTACCATCCTAATGCTAACAAAATCACCGGTTCGTATATTTTGCCCCTTATTATGGACATAAATTTTATATAAAAGGTGGCCCGGTCCTGCTATAAAATTTTTATTTACAGCTGCTATTTGTGCAAATGAATATAACGGGCACAAAAAAGCTAAATAAATAAGGCATCGTAAGTATTTATACATTTTAGGTTTAAGTTTTTGCAGGTTACAAAATGCAATATATTGTTAAAAAATATTAGTGCAATTTATGCAGTTTTCTTTAGGAATACCAGCTGTTTAAAAAGTGTTTCATTTTATTTTTTATCTTTAAGCTGTTTTAACAACCCTCATTATTAATTATAACCTGCATGAAAAATAAAGGCTTTATTTTACTATTTCTGCTAATTTCGGGCATGACAGTACACGCCCAAAATTTACTAACCCCCGAAACATTATGGAAACTGGGCCGTGTAAGCGGCAAAGGCATATCTGCCGATGGCAAATTTGTGGTGTTTAGCGTTGCCGTACCTGATGTTGCCGCGGATAAAATCAACACCAAAACCTATAAAATACCCATTACCGGCGGCAAAGCCGTGTTGGTTGCCAAACCCGAAGAGATATTAAAGGATGATAAAATATCGCCGAACGGCAAATACAAAATAAGCAGCGAGGATATAAAAGTAAAGGATATTAGTGGTGGCGATTATTACCCTGATCTTAAAAAAAGTAAAGTATTAATATACAACCAGCTCATGTACCGCCATTGGGATACCTGGGAAGATGGCAAATTTGGCCACGTAATGCTGAGCACTTTAGTTAATGGCAAAGCAGTTAAGGTAAAGGATTTAATGCCCAACGAGCCTTACGACTGCCCCCTAAAACCGGATGGCGGCGATGAAGATTATGTATGGAGCGGCGATGGGAAAAAAGTGGTTTATTGTACCAAGAAAAAATTCGGCACCGAGTATGCCATTAGCACCAACACGGATATTTATGCTTATGACATTGCTACCGGCGAAACCACCAACCTTACCGAAGACAATAAAGGCTATGATATAAACCCATCGTTTAACAGGATGAACGATATGGCCTGGCTGCAAATGAAAAGGGATGGTTACGAAAGCGATAAGCAAGACCTGGTAATTACGAGCGATGGCACTAAAATAAACCTTACCGCTCAGCGCGATGATATACACGTGGCAAGCTATCAATGGAGCGAAGACGGGCAAAGCCTGTTTTTTACCGCTGCTATTAATGGTACATCGCAACTATTTAATGTTACTGCCAATGCGCAAGCGGTTATTACCCAGGTTACCAATGGCGATTTTGACGTAAACGATATTGTAGGCCAAAAAGGCAAAACACTTATTGTAACACGCAGTGATTTTAACCACGCTAACGAGCTTTATACTGTCGATGTTACCAACGGCTATATGGCGCAGCTAAGTCATGTTAACGATGCTATTTACGGTACGCTGGCTATGTGCCCAACCGAACGCCGCTTTGTAAAAACTGTTGATGGCAAGGAGATGCTGGTTTGGGAAATTTACCCGCCGCATTTCGACAAAACAAAAAAATATCCGACCCTTTTATATTGTGAAGGAGGCCCGCAAAGTGCCCTAACGCAGTTTTACTCTTTCCGTTGGAATTTACAGCTGATGGCATCACAAGGCTATATTATTGTGGCGCCTAACCGCCGAGGCATGCCGGGTCATGGCACCCAATGGAACGAAGAAATTAGCAAAGACCACGGCGGCCTTGCCATGCAGGATTACCTGAGCGCCATTGATAACATGAGCAGCGAGCCTTATGTTGATAAAAACCGACTTGGTTGTGTAGGTGCAAGTTATGGTGGGTACTCGGTATTTATGCTGGCCGGTATGCACCAAAAACGTTTTAAAACATTTATAGCGCACGATGGCATTTTTGATTTCCGCAGCATGTATGGCGCAACCGAAGAAATGTGGTTCCCTAACTGGGAATATGGCGGCCCTTATTGGGATAAAAACAATGCCGCTGCCCAAAAATCATACGCCGAGTTTTCGCCAAGTAACTTTGTGGCTAACTGGGATACTCCTATCCTGATTTTCCATGGCGAAAAGGATTATCGTGTACCATTGGAACAAGGCCTGCAGGCTTTTAATGCTGCACAATTACAAGGCATAAAAAGTCGCCTGGTAATTATGCAGGATGAAAACCATTGGGTATTGCACCCGCAGGATGCTATGGTATGGCAGCACCAATTTTTTGGCTGGTTGAAGGAAACGCTTTAGTTCAGTTTGCAGTAGGCAGTTATTAGTTTGCTTATGACTTACGAAGTTTTAGAAACTTCGTAAGTCTGTTAATTACTGCCCACTGCAAACTGGCAACTGCCTACTGCTCACTGTTCAACTGCTTATTTACAGCTTCCAGTTTTTCAATTATGTCATTAAATGATTTCTGCATTTTTTTCACGCCTAAGGGGCTTAAATAAAACCAGGCAACGGCCATACACCCAAAAACGGCGACAAAGTAAACTATATTCCAGAAAACAGTCATGTGTGTGGCAGCTTGCAGACTAAAAAGTAACAATCCCACGGTAAGTAACACAAAGTAGATGTTTATCATTACC
>Ga0302306_10001250_pt1 | contig 14108 bp, 15 predicted proteins | sample III_Palsa_E3_1_FD_198761 | JGI IMG/M metagenome (GOLD analysis project Ga0302306, IMG submission 198761) | Peat permafrost microbial communities from Stordalen Mire near Abisko, Sweden - III_Palsa_E3_1 | ecosystem: Environmental > Terrestrial > Soil > Palsa > Peat permafrost | place: Sweden...
GGACTGTGAAAAGCAGCCTCGAAAAAAGAGATTCCGCGTCCTGGAAACGTAAATCCTGGGTAATCGGCGTAATCCACAACCGTGCCTCAAAAGCATACGACTGGAACGAGATAGCAAAGGCAGGTGTAATTGATGATGCAGTGGCAGATATGCCGGTGGTGCTTGCTCTTGAGAAAGACAGTGCATCCTTTCATGTGTACAACAGGCAGCTGAACGGCATCGTCCTCTATTTTCAAGAGGGGCTGAACGATACCATCATCGACGAAAACACCCATTCAACCTGGAACATGGATGGCCTTTGTGTTGGCGGGACCCTGCGGGGGCAGCGGCTGAACACTATACAATCATACCAGGAGTTCTGGCATTCCTGGAGCACTTTCCATCCAAATACAGCCAGGTATCAGCAACACTATGCCCAAAGACCCTATTTAACAGAAATTATAAACTAACACTAAAGTACAAATCTTATGAAATTAGCTACAGAACCCATCGGCAGCATCCCACGCACCCCGGAACTAATAGCCGCCATTACGGCACCGGCAAACGGAGCCGATTTGAAAAGCCTTTACGAAAAAGCCATCAGTGAAACTATAAGCGAGTTTGAACAAACAGGATCTCCGGTGATAACAGACGGCGAGCAAACCAAGTCGAGCTTTGCCACCTACCCGCTGGAAGGTTTGACCAACTTGTCCCCCGAAGGTATGACGATCAATTTCGAAGATGGCCATTCCCGGCAATTGCCCCTGATAACCAGCGGCCCGTTCAGGTACGGTAACTTCGCGGTGAAGTATTTGAAAGCAGCGCAGCAGCAAACAAAGCTTCCGGTTAAGCAAGCGGTGATCTCCGCATCGGCGCTGAGTTTGATCTATCCGCAAGGCGGCATAGAAGGCTACAGCCAGGCTGAATTTATGACCGACTTGTTGAACGAGTGTGAAAAAGACATCCGGCAATGCCTGGAACAGGGCGCTTACAAGGTGCAGATGGATTTTACCGAAGGCCGGTTATCGCTGAAGCTTGATCCTTCGGGCGGCGTTTTGAAACATTTTATTGATGTTAATAACCAGGTTTTTAATCGCTTTGGCGCGGCAGACCGGGAGAAATTAGGGGTGCATGTGTGCCCCGGTGGCGACCATGACTCAACCCATAGCGCTGATGTTGATTATGCCGACTTTTTACCCCAGCTTTTCAATTTAAATGTGGGCAGCTTTTACCTGCAGTTAGCGAGCGAACCAGATCACGTAAAAGTTTTAAAAACGATAAAGCAATACCTTAAACCGAATCAAAAAGCCTTTATCGGCGTGATCGACGTACTTAACCCAAAAGTGGAAACCAAAGAAGAAGTGCGCGACCGGGTGCTGGAAGCAGCGCATTACATTCCGGTAGACCAATTGGGCACAACGGACGACTGCGGCTTTTCGCCGTTTTGCGACGATGTTTCAACCACGCGCGAAACCGCATTTGCCAAAATTAAGGCGCGCGTTGACGGCACCAAATTGGCCGAGGCACAACTTATTCACGAACAGCAAGAAACAGCTTAAGCTTTTACTATTTAATCACAACATATGCCATACATACCACTTGAAGGCCATTTGCCGGGTATTACCGGCTTGCTCGAATACCGGAAGGATTCGGCGCAGCCTATACGCGATTTAACCCAGGTATTACTGCGAGGGCCATCAACCCTCACCGAAGCCGAACGTGAGCTGCTTGCGACGGTCGTGTCACATGGTAACGGCTGCAAATTCTGCACTACGGCCCATACAGCCGCAGTGGACCTTTTGATGGGTGATAGTGAAACGGCAGCAGCTGTCAAACATGATATTGAGACGGCGCCAGTAAGTGAAAAGATGAAAGCCTTACTCACCATTGCCAAACTAACCGGGAAGGATGCCAAAACCGTATCGGCCGAAGTTATTGCCCGTGCAAAAAACGCAGGCGCCACGGACGTTGAGATCCACGACACGGTGCTGATAGCGGCCCTGTTCTGCCTGTACAACAGGTACGTCGATGGCCTGGCCACCGCCTTACCCGTCGAGCCCGGGTACTATGATGTATTGGCCGAACGAATTGTAAACCATGGCTATCAACGTTTGCCGCAAGGCTATGATCATCTAAAAAAATAAAAGCCTTCAGCACATGAAAAGTACATTAAGCATTAATACACAGGACAAGGCTGCCGCAACCAACCTGATAGCCTTATTTATCGTCTGCTTTGCGGGTAACATGTTCGCCGGGGTGGTTTCAACACTCATGTCGGTTTACCTGCCGGTGGTGGTGAAGGAATTGCGGGGTGGTCAAAGCGATAGTCAGCTCAATGATATCAGTGGCTATATCAACTCCATCTTTATCTTCGGATGGGCGGCTGGAGGTTTCCTTTGGGGCGTCATCAGCGATAAAACCGGCCGGAAAGCATCCCTTTTATTGTCGATTGCCTGTTTTGGGATATTTACATTGCTCACCGGGTTGATGAACAACTGGTGGAGTGTGGTAGTATGCCGGTTCCTGAGCGGTGTTGGTTCAGGCGGTTTGTTGGTAGTAACTTTTACCCTGATCAGCGAGGTTTGGCCCGAAAAAACCAGGGCGATCGCTACCGGTATCCTTTCAATTTCTATCCCTGTTGGCATATTTTCCGCCGGCATGATCAGTTACCTGGTATCCTCATGGCGGGAAGGCTTTATGATAGGGATCATCCCGGTAGCAATCGCTGTTGCGGGGTATTGGGTCATAACTGAATCGGAGCTGTGGTTGAATGATCGATCCGACAGATCCAGTTTACTGGCGGTGGAAAGCCGATTGTTCCATTCTGAAAACATTGCAGCGCTCGCAACTGGCTCACTTATTTTCGGAACCATGCTTATTGGCATGTGGGCCATATTTTCATGGACACCTACCTGGATACAAAGTCTCCTGACCACGGACGCACACAAAGAAGGCGGGATCAGCATGATGTTTTTAGGTATGGGCGGTTTAACCGGTGGTTTTTTTTCAGGCTGGCTGGTTAACCTTGTGGGGTTGAGGAGATCACTTGTCGCCAGTTTTGCGGTTTGCATCGTCCTTTCCTTCGTGCTGTTTAAAACGAACAGTACATTCTCAGTGATCATTTACCCCGAGATTGCAGTTATAGCGCTCTTTTTCGGAGTCAGCCAGGGTGTTTTATCACTATATATCCCTTTACTGTTTCACACGAGCATCCGCGCCTCTGCTACCGGATTTTGCTTCAACATCGGGCGTATCGTTACCGCTACCGCCGTATTAACCGTAGGTGTGCTGGTAACGGCGCTAGGCGGATACGGCAACGCGCTGTTCATTTTTTCACTGGTATTTATTATCGGACTGCTGGCTGTAGTCCTGATAAAAAACATACAACCGGGCACACAACATACAACACAAACGCAAACCGATGGCACATATTGAACTGAACAACGAATTACCAGGAATAAGAGGGCTGATGGCTTACCGCCCCGAAACTGAAGCGCCGTTGAACGCTTTGGCTGAATTGCTTTTGAGGAGTGATGACAATAGTTTAAGCAGGGGCGAACGGGAGTTGATAGCAACTTATGTGTCGTATCTAAACGACTGCTTTTTTTGTCAGAACGTACATGGCGCCCTTGCGGGCCATTATTTGGAATGTAACGTGAGGCAGATTGACGACATAAAAGAAAATTTCGCCGCTTCGCCTATTTCCGAAAAGATGAAGGCATTGTTGAGCATCGCCGGCAGCGTTCAAAAAGGAGGGAAGAATGTTACACCCGAACAGGTAGCACATGCGAGAGCGAACGGCGCAACGGATACGGAAATCCACGACACGGTTTTGATAGCCGCGGCGTTTTGCATGTTCAACCGCTATGTGGATGGTTTAGGAACATGGGCGCCTGCCGATCGCCAGTTTTATGTCGACAGGGCGCCGCAACGCGCCTTGGATGGTTATCAATCAAGCGTTTATAAGTAAAAAATAATTTATTGATCATTAAAACAAATTAAATAAAAAGATTATGCCACACATTGAACTTCCGGCAGAATATCCGGGTATCCGGAGCCTGTTCGTGTTTCGCCCCGAAACCGCCGCGCCGCTTTGCAACCTGGCCCAGGTGCTATTACATGACCCGCACCCCACGTTAAGCGCCGGCGATCGCGAGCTTATCGCTTCCTATGTATCCAACCTAAATACCTGTAATTTTTGCACGCGCTCGCACAGCGCCATCGCCAAACATCAGTTAAACAGCGATCTCTCGCTCGTAAAGCAGGTATTGGCCGATCCTGAATCAGCCCCGATCAGCGAAAAACTCAGGGCGCTGCTAAGGATTGCCGCCAGCGTGCAGTTAGGCGGCAAGAATGTAACTGCCGAAGAAGTCGAGGATGCACGCAAGGAAGGCGCGACAGATATTGAGATCCACGATACCGTGCTTATTGCCGCTGCATTCTGTATGTACAACCGCTATGTAGACGGATTGGATACCTGGCAGCCCGACAATGAAGAATTTTATGATAAGATGGGCGCACAACGCGTCCGTGAAGGGTATAAACCATCATCAATCAATGTTACGCTGACAAAAGAATTGCAAACATCGTGAAATGATGCCCGGGAAAGAGACCGGGCAGTACCGATTATTTTAAGTAAATGCCGGGTCCCAAATAGTGAAAAGAACAATCGCCATATCGCTGCTGCTGCTCCATTTGTTTAGCCTGTACGGAAACTTTGTGGCGCACGCCTGTTGTGTTTTCAAGTCCGACCGGTTTTTTGAAGCGCAGATCAGCAAGGATAAATATAAACTGGACGACCTGGTAGAGGTAAAACTTCCGGAAAAAATGCCGGGCGTCCAGGATTGGAAAGCTTATCTATCTATCTGCGGGCAGGTGCAACTGGAAAACGGCAGCTACAATTATGTGAAACTGAAAATGACCCGGGATACTATTTTCCTGATGTGCATACCTAATTACAAAACGACGAAGCTGTGTCAGCAAAACATTATAGACGCCCGCAGTCTTAAAGATGTTCCGTTTAATAAAAAGGAGCACGTTCCGTTTACAAAAACTAACAATATAGGCATTTACAATTATCAGGCATTGCAATACACGTTCGTTACGCCGGCTGCTATTTTCAAACAGGCCATTAGTTGTTCCGTCACCGGCGTTATTAAATACGCCATCCCCGGTCCGTCGCAACCACCGGACGCATCAAATAGCCTTTCCTGATTTAATTTTTCGAGGACGAGGTTCAACAATACCTTTTTGTACGCCGGTTGGATCATCCTGTTGGTGATCGTGTTTCGCAATCACTTGACCGTGTTTACCCGGCATGTTGTTTTGCAGCGTATGGAGAAAATTTACAATTGACTAATTTATTAACGGCGACGTTGCGTGGCGCCCGGAATAGGTCGACTATTTCGGCTGGTACTTAAGTGTTGACACTGCCGGAATACAATTAAAACTTATACCAATGAAATTTAAAAGACAATACTTAATAATTGGAGGCGTAATTATTTTGCTGCTCACGTGTGGCTTAGTGGCCGAGTACCATCAGTCATCCCACGAAGCAATGATAGCGTTACTTAGCGACATGAATAAAAGAAATAACAGCCTGGGCAACGGATTTAACCCCGAGGTGAAGCTGGCACATGTCGATTCGCTGCTTAAAATAAAAGACAATGAGCATGATCCGGGTCTCCTTAATGCAAAAGCAGCCCTGGCCCTTAAAGTAGGTAAGGAGGAAGAGTCCGTAGCAACTTACAAGGATTTACTCACGCGGGTCGACTATATGTCAATGGAGCGGACCATGCCCGACGTGGCTATCGCCTACATGCGTTTGGGCGAACGAAACAATTGCATGCTCAATCACAATGGTTCTTCCTGCATATTCCCGATAAAAGATGGGGGTGTGCATAAAATTCAAACAGGGTCAAAAAAAGCGATCGAAGTGTATGAAGGCATACTGACGGCCCATCCTGAAGACCTGGAGTCAAAATGGCTCCTAAACATCGCATTTATGACCCTGGGGCAATATCCAAAAGGTGTCCCGCAGCAGTTTCTGATACCGGGTTTGGATTCCGATACAGCGTATAAGGTAAAACCGTTTACAGACATGGCTGCCGGCCTGGGCCTGGACATTAATGGCAGGGCAGGCGGCGTAATTGTTGACGATTTTAACAATGACGGTTATCTTGATATTGTGACGTCAGGGTGGGGCCTTGATGATCCCATGCATTATTTTCAAAACAACAAGGACGGCACCTTTACCGACCGTACGGAACAAAGCGGCCTGGAGGGGATAGATGGAGGATTAAACATCCAGCAGGTAGACTATAATAACGACGGCAACCTTGATATCTTCGTGTTACGAGGGGCATGGAACCAGGATGGCTTCGGTAATCAGCCCAGTTCATTATTGCGGAACAATGGAGATGGCACCTTTACCGACGTAACCATCCCAAGCGGCCTGCTTTTTTTTCAACCTACCCAAACAGCGGTTTGGGCCGATTTTAATAACGATGGCTGGCTGGATGTATTTGTCGGGACAGAGGACTCCGGGGGGCACGATACCGGCGGTACACACACCTGCATGTTGTACATGAACAACCATGATGGCACGTTCACCAATGTTGCCGCGGAGGCGCATTGTGATATTACTGACTTTGTAAAGGGGGTAGCTTCCGCTGACTATAATAACGACGGCTGGCCGGATATCTTCATATCCACCATGAGCGGCAAAAAGTACCTGTTAAAAAACAAAGCTAAACCCGGCGCTACGCCTGATTTTGAAGATGTTACCGTTAAATCGGGAATCGACAATAACAGGGAAAGAACATTCACTACCTGGTTTTTTGATTATAACAACGACGGGTGGCCGGATATCATGGTAGCGGATTATAACTTCGGCAGGTCACTGGCGTATTACGCCGGTGCCGAAGGAATGAAACGACCGGTGCCGAACGCAGGAAATATATTCCTTTACCGCAATAACCGTGATGGAACTTTTACCAACGTAACCAAAGAAGCTGGGCTGGATAAGGTAGTTTATAGTATGGGGGCCAATTTTGGGGACATTGATAACGATGGCTGGCCTGATATGTATTTTGGTACGGGCAATCCCGATTTTAAGTCGCTGGTGCCCAACAAACTATTTAAGAACATCGACGGAAAACGATTTGCCGATGTAACCACCTCTTCCCGTACCGGTAATTTGCAAAAAGGACATGGCGTGGCCTTTGCCGACATAAGGAATACCGGTATCCAGGACATATTTATTGAAATGGGCGGCGCATATAGGGGGGATTCCTATACCAGTTCGCTGTACGTGAACCCGGGGCAGGGGAATAATAATTGGATAGGTTTAAAGCTGGAAGGCGTGAAAGCGAACAAAGCTGCGATAGGCAGCCGGATAAAAGTTACGTTTACCGAAAATGGCGTACAACGGAGTGTTTACAAGGATGTGAATTCGGGAGGCAGTTTCGGGTCTTCGCCCTTGCGGCAGGAAATAGGCATCGGCCAGGCAAAATCAATTGACGAGATCGAAATAAAGTGGGCGGGCAGCGGAACTGTTCAATACTTCAAAAATATTGCGCCGAACCGGTTTCTGCATATTACTGAAGGTAACCAGCAGCCTGAGATTATTCACCTGGCCAAATTAATCTATAAACAAAAACCAAAAGCACCGATGAGTATGCCGATGATGACGGGAACAAATTAAAACAATGTTTAGAGACCGGTGTTGTTTACAATAAAACCGATATCTTTTTGTGTTTTTATTATTCAGTTCGGTTAAATACATAAATTAACTACCTTTGTATCAGACAATCAATTTAATTAAAATACTATGAAAAGAGTTCTGTTAATATGCTGTTTGCTTACTGCGTTTGCAACAGCCGGCTATAGCCAAACTTCAAATCCTGCTACTGCCGATCCGGCTGCAAAAGCAAGATTGTTACAAAAAGACTTGAAGCTCACCGATTACCAAACAGGATACATCACTGCTGTTTACCAGGAGTCGGCCGAAAAATTCGATAAAATAAAAAAGGAAGAGAACGGCAACACGAATAAAATGATAGTAGCAGTGCGACCACTTCGTACTGCTACAATTAAAAAGATTGAAAGTATATTGACCGCTGCTGAGGTTACCCAATTTGACAAGCTGGTACAGGAAAACAAGGGGGGCACCGGCAATGGCTGGAGCGACGGCTGGAGCAGCACGGATCAAAGCAAATAAGTTCAGCTATAACTTAGACAAATTAGACAAAGAAATGCCGCAGGATGCGGCATTTCTTATTTAGTAGTATTTCATTTTTCGGCGCCGCGCGCAGGTAATATGTTTGGGTCTGTTTCGTAACCTTCTATTTTCTCAGATACCTGTTTTTGCTCTTTTTTTACTCCAAAAAACAGCTTTTGTATCTCTTATTCATTTGTTGCTAACCATTTTTTTACATTCCAATTCATTTTTGCCAGTCGCGGAATCGCGCATTTCGAACACACTGATTATCACCATAAAAACATTTCTTAATAGTTAAAATTAAAGGCTTAGTGTAATTAAATCTCCGATAAACCATGCTGTTTTCGCCTTTTTTGACACAGTTGGCAGAGTATTTGCAAACTGGCTGTGTATAGAATTCTATATTCTTTTACTTAAATAAAAAACACAGCAATGAAAAACACAACAAGATGGATAGCTTCGGTAGCAACTGCTGCAGCTATATTTTTTGCCGGTAATGTTAATGCGCAAACTGCTCCAACTACAACTACACCAAATCCATGGCGATTTGGAATAGGGCTGGAAGCAGGGGTGCCGACCGGGAATGCAAATACCATATCCAGCTTTGAACTGGGTGGTACCGCCCGTTTGCAATATGACATGACCAGCCATTTTGCCTGGACATTAACCTCGGGTTATTACAATATGTTTGGCAAGGACGGCTATAGCGGCCTTGGTCTGGTGCCGGTGAAATTGGGTATCAAGGAATTTTTTGCCCCTCAGTTCTATTTCGGCGCCGAGGCCGGCGCGGCTTTTGAAACGAGTCAGAGCAAGGATACGAAACTCGATCTGTCGCCGACCCTGGGTTGGGCCAATCACACCTGGGATGTAGGTGTGCGTTACGAAAACTTCTCCGGCCAGGGCAACAGTTATGGCTTAGTTGGTCTCCGGGTTGCTTACGCCTTCGGACTGTAGTTTAGATATGAGATGTGAGATTTGAGAAAATCGCTCAAATCTCATATCTCTTTGCAACTTATAAAAATCAGGCTTATATCTCACTTCTACCTCTGTTCTTGCCTGAACGAATCGCTCTTCTCACCTCTCACTTTCCATTCCCCTCCGGCCATGAACCATGAGCTATGAACCGTCCTTCTCACATCTCACATCTCATATCACATCTAAGAAAGCTTCCCCAACGCTTCCCTAATCCTCCTGCAAGCCTCGATCAATTTGTCCTCAGCAGCAGCGTAAGAGATGCGAATCGATTTCTTGTCGCCGAATGAATCGCCGCCAACAGTTGCTACATGGGCCTCTTCCAAAAGATAAATAGCCAGCTCGTCGGCATCCTTAACAGTCACACCATTATAGCTTTTACCAAAAAACGAGGTAACATCCGGGAAAAAGTAAAAGGCGCCCTCGGGCAGGTTCACTTTAACACCGGGAATTTCTTTTAATAAGCCATACACCAGGTCGCGGCGTTTTTTAAACTCGGCACGCATTTGCAAAACGGTATCCAAACCGCCTTCCAGGGCCGCTACGCCGGCTTTTTGTGTAATGGAACAGGTGCCCGAAGTGATTTGCCCCTGCATTTTGTCGCAAGCGGCTGCAATTTCCTTGTTGGATGCAGTATATCCTATGCGCCAGCCGGTCATGGCAAAAGCTTTTGAAAAACCATTAATAATGATCACACGGTCCTTTATGGTATCGAATTGCGCAATCGACTCATGCTTATCCACAAAGTTGATGTGCTCGTATATTTCATCGGACAGGATATAGACATTTGGATGTTTTTCGAACACTTTAGCCAAACCCTCCAGTTCGGCCTTGCTGTAAACGCTACCGGTTGGGTTGCATGGCGAGGAGAACATAAACAGTTTGGTTTTGGGCGTAATTGCCGCCTCCAGCTGCTCTGGTGTGATTTTGAAATCCTGCTCAACAGGGGCGTCAATAAAAACGCTTACACCTTCAGCAAGTTTAACCACTTCTGAATAGGATACCCAGTAAGGTGTTGGGATGATCACCTCCTCGCCGGGGTTTACCAGGCACAGCACCGCGTTGGCGATAGCCTGCTTGGCGCCGGTTGACACTACGATTTGGCTGAAATCATAGTCCAGGTTGTTTTCGGTTTTTAATTTGACAGCAATTGCTTTACGAAGATCGGGATAACCGGAAACAGGCGTATAATAAGTAAAATTCTTATCCATTGCCTGTTTGGCAGCTTCTTTGATATGATCGGGTGTGTGAAAGTCGGGTTCGCCAAAACTCAGGCTGATCACGTCAACGCCTTTGGCAGCCAATTCGCGGCCCAGTTTGGCCATTTTGATAGTTGCCGACTCCGAAAGGTTATTTATCCTGTCGCTTAATACTGTCATTGGTGTGTTTAATTTATTTGCGGCGCAAATATAGAAAAGTTCAAAACGCGGTCGTTGAATTTATAATGTATTTTCAATTTTTTAGCAATTTGTTAACAAGGAGCCATTTTTGCCGGTAAATGTCAAAAACCGGTGGCTTTTAGCCGGTTAAATTGAGAGATTGTGAAGAATAGGCGCGTACCTCAACTCAACATCGCCGCTTTTTAATTTGCTTCGTAATTTCTTAATCGTTATTTTTAATCAAGATAGCAACAGGCTCATGGTTAAGTTAAGGCCACAATATATAAAAGATACAGCTGGCAGTAGTTGGGTTGTATTGTCGAAACGCGAATTCGATAGTTTAATAGACGATTTTGAGGAATTGGAAGATATCTTACGGTACGATAAGGCTAAGAAAAATGATACCGGCGAACGGATTCCTATGAATGAAGCATTCGGTCGGATAGATAAGAAGCTAAATAGACTTCGCCGAATATAACTTGCGCGAAATGGACCGCTTGTCGGAGAGACCTGAGCAAGGCAAAATATAATAAACACTCCCGTTTCCCTAAAATTCATAAATTTGGCGCTTATTCCAGCATTTTGAAGGAACAAAAAAGGATCATACTTTTCGCGCTGATCATGGGCGTCGTCCTGATGCTGGCCAAGTTCGGGGCATACTTCCTCACTTCATCCAATTTTGTGCTAACCGATGCCGCCGAAAGCATTGTGAATGTGCTGGCGAGCTCATTTGCATTTTTCAGCATCTATCTGGCTGCTATGCCCCGCGACGAAAATCACCCTTATGGGCACGGCAAAGTGGAATACCTGTCGGCCTTTGTCGAGGGATCGCTTATCGGCTTAGCCGCCATTACCATCCTGATCAAATCGATTTACAGTTTATTTTATCCCAATCCCATCCACGACCTGCTGGCCGGTGCATTGATCATCGGCGCTACCGGTGTGGCCAACGGTGTTTTGGGCTGGTACATGATACGCAAGGGTAAAAGTCTGCCTTCGGTTACCATAGATGCCGACGGGCGGCACCTCCTCACCGACATGGTGACCAGCATTGGGCTGGTTGCCGGTTTGTTGCTGATCGTCCTGACCAATATAGTCTGGCTCGACAGCGCCTTATCCATCGTAGTTGGCCTGTATATCCTTTATAATGGTTATAAGCTGATACGTAAGTCGGTATCGGTGCTGATGGACGAGGCGGATTTTACTGTCGTAACTGAAGTGATCGATGTTTTGAACAAACAAAGGCGTGATTCATGGATTGATATTCACAACTTCAGGGCGCAAAAGTACGGGAATGACCTGCACATTGATTGCCACCTCACTTTGCCCAATTATTTCGATCTGGTAAAAGTACACGAAGAGGTAAAGCTGGTGGACCAACTGGTAAATGCCCAGGTAACCAAAACGGAGTTTTTTATCCATACCGACCCATGCATCCCGCAATGCTGTCATTATTGCAGCATGCCCAATTGTCCCATCCGCTCGGAAGCGAAAACGGAAGACATTGCCTGGACGCTCGAAAAGATCATCCGAAATAAAAAACACTTTGAATAATGTATCCATTTAACGTGAGGGTTTACGGTTTACTGGTCAATGATCGAAATGAGGTACTGATCAGCGATGAGCAGGAATACGGCGTCCGTTTCACCAAATTTCCGGGCGGCGGCCTCGAGTACGGCGAGGGCCTGGTGGATGGACTGAAACGGGAATTTATGGAGGAATGCAATGCGGCTGTGGAAGTGATGAGCCATTTTTACACCACGGACTTTTTTGTAAAGTCGGCGTTTAACGATTCGCAGGTGATCAGCGTTTATTACCTGGTTAAAAATATCCAACCTTTGAACCTCGATTTTAAAACGACGGTTTTTGACTTTGACGGGGAAGGGGATGTGCTCCAGTCCTTCAGGTGGGTGAAACTTAATAACCTTATACACGAAGAATTGCTGTTCCCGACCGATCAGCATGTCGCCAAACTTTTAATAAATAATAAATGGGACTGACCGAACGGGATTTGGACGTTATATGGCATCCATACACACAGATGAAAACGGCGCTGCCTCCGGTACCCATTGTCAGGGGCGAAGGAGTAGTGCTTTTTGGAGAAGACGGCAAGGAATATATAGATGCGGTTTCATCCTGGTGGGTAAATATTCACGGGCACGCGCATCCGTACATCGCGAAAAAAGTTTCGGAACAATTATTCAAGCTGGAGCATGTGATATTTGCCGGCTTTACCCACGAAGGAGCCGTTGAGTTGGGTGAACGGCTGCTCCGGATACTCCCGGCTAACCAGCGAAAGGTATTTTACTCGGATAATGGTTCAACCGCTGTCGAGGTAGCCATCAAAATGTGCCTGCAGTACTGGCATAACAAAGGCCAAAACCGCACCAAAATTATCGCTTTCAAAAATGCCTACCACGGCGATACCTTCGGGGCAATGGCGGTGAGCGGCCGGAGTGCTTTTACAGCGGCATTTGAGCAATTGCTGTTCGAAGTGGAATTTATCGATCTGCCTAACGAAAACAACATTCAAAATCTCAAATCTCAAATCTCAGATCTCAAATCTAAGGTTGCTTGTTTCATTTTTGAGCCTTTGGTACAGGGCGCCAGTGGCATGCTGATGTACGAAGCCGAATATTTAAACGAACTGATGGCCCACTGCCGAGAAGAAGGGGTTTTAATGATAGCTGATGAAGTGTTCACGGGCTTTGGTCGGACGGGAAAGCCATTTGCCTGTTTCCATGTGCAGGAGCAGCCCGACGTGATGTGTTTTTCAAAGGGACTGACAGGCGGTACCATGGCGCTGGGCCTCACCACTTGCACAAAAGCCATCTACGATGCCTTTTTATCGGATGACCGTTTGAAAACCCTTTTCCACGGGCATTCATTCACAGCAAATCCCGTTGCCTGCGCGGCGGCACTTGCCAGCCTCGATATTTTCCTCGAACCTTCAACAGCTAACAATATTACCCGGATCGTAAATAAGCACCGGGCTTTTGGCGAACGGATCAAACACCATTCCAAGGTTAAAACCACCCGTCAAACCGGCACCATATTCGCACTGGAATGGGAAACAGGGAGCGATACTTCCTATTTTAATTCCCTTCGCGACACGCTGTACCAGTACTTTTTAGCTGCCGGTATTATCTTAAGGCCGCTTGGAAATATCGTGTACATTTTACCCCCGTATTGCATTAGCAACGACCAACTGGATTACATTTACGGAAAAATTGAGGAGGCGTTAAATGTTATATGATTTCACCGATTTTCTTTGTTGATTTCACCGATTAGATTTAGTTGAAGTATAACATGACACTTACTGACATAATGCCTTTGATAATAGCAGATAACCAGCTGCATTCCAGATTTTTAAACACATTGAGTTTAATGGAAAATACAGGCGCAAGAAAAATCTCTGCGTCCGAAGATCCATTGACCGTTACCTATATTGTCCTGAAGCACGCCGCCGAGGAGCATCGCCATGCATTTTACCTCAAGAAACAGATAGAAAAAACCGGCGAAGACTGCCCAACCTACGAGCCCGCTTATTTGCTGGC
>Ga0302306_10001259_pt1 | contig 14061 bp, 13 predicted proteins | sample III_Palsa_E3_1_FD_198761 | JGI IMG/M metagenome (GOLD analysis project Ga0302306, IMG submission 198761) | Peat permafrost microbial communities from Stordalen Mire near Abisko, Sweden - III_Palsa_E3_1 | ecosystem: Environmental > Terrestrial > Soil > Palsa > Peat permafrost | place: Sweden...
CACCCGCATCGAGCCTGCTAAAAGTGTATACGCGGCTGTATGGCCGGCTGCCCTGCAACCCGGCGTTATCGACGCCGCCATTTGGGTAGGATACGCCTGGGCCGATGAACCACGCAATCATGCTGTTGTGATGGTAACCGGCGATGACAAGGAAGTGGTGACTACAACCGCCGAACAACTGGCCCGCAGGTTTTGGGATGCGCGTAAAGGCTATGCCTTTGTAGCTCCAACAGGCACCCTGGATGAATGCCTGGATAAGGCCCTGGCGAGCAAAAAGCGCCCGTTTTATATTAGTGATTCAGGGGATAATCCCACAGCCGGTGGAGCAGGGGATGTAACGTGGTCGCTTACTAAAATTCTCAGTCGCCCGGAGTTCAAAACTGACAACGGCCCTTCGCTAATTTATGCGTCTATTCCCGGTCCGGAACTGGTTAAAGCCGCAATTGCTGCCGGTGTGGGCGGCCACGTGGATGGCTATGCTGGAGCAAAAATCGACGCCCGCAATGCCCCGCCGGCGCATATTGTTGGCACGGTTGAGTCGATCGTCTATGGCGATAAAGATGCCGAAGTCGAGGTTTCCGTTAAAGTCGGCAGTGTGCATGTCATCGTCACACAAAAACGGAAACCTTATCACAAGGAGATCGATTTCACCCGGCTTGGATTAAATCCCCGCACAGCAGATATCGTCGTGGTAAAAATAGGCTACCTGGAGCCGGAGCTTTATGCCATGAAGGCCGACTGGCTGCTGGCGCTCACCCCAGGCGGTGTGGATCAAAACATCGAACAGCTGCCGTATCATCGCATTCAGCGGCCGATGTTTCCCATGGATAAGGATATGAAGGATCCGGATCTGTCGGCGAGGTTGGTCCCGGCATCGGATGAGGTGAAGTGATGATGGTCTTTGGCCTCCAGGAAGGGAGCGAGCGGAGTTTTTTAAAAACGAAGTTACCGCAATGCCCTATCATTGCTATATGACTTTTGCCCCCAGTGGGAACATCCATGTCTGGAGTTCTTACCTTTTGCGACTTTCATAGGTTGGCACGACGCTTTTTTGATTTCGTTCATTCGACCACCAGGGACTTCAATGTGTCTTTGAGATACTCGATTAAGGATTCCATTTTGACTTGATTGTAGGTCAAATATAGCTAAAAAATGACCTGACGTCAAGTCAATTTCCATTTCACCTTCCTGGGATAGTTTGCTACCACGATAAGTGACCAAGAGCAAATACCAAGGGAATTGCCCACGCCCAAAAATAAAAAACAAAATCCCCGGTGATATTTTTTTAATTTACTACACTTGTTAGTAAAAGCAGGTTTATGGCACAGCAAAACACTTTTGGATATACCGCTGCCGACAGGGAACAGGCTTTCCTAACCCTGTATAAGCAAGCCTTCCCGGCAGTTGCGAAATATGTAAGCAAACTGGGCGGGTCATTTGATGACGCAAAGGATATTTTCCAGGATGCATTGGTGATCTATTACGAAAGGTCAGCAGTCAACGCCCTTGAATTGAAGCTGGATGAAAAGGCTTACATTTTTGGAATAGCAAAAAATCTGTGGGCCAAAAAATTCAGGGAAAATGTGTTTCTTGAGTCGGTCGAAAACTGCGAAATGAATTTCGCGCATGAGGAAGATACACAGCCATCCGCTGGCAAATTAATGCATTACCTGGAAACCGCCGGTCAAAAATGCATGGAAATGCTGAAAGCTTTTTATTACGATAATTTACCGGTGAAAACTGTCGCCGAATTGTTTGGCTTTTCGGGCGAGCGGTCGGCGACCGTACAGAAGTATAAATGCATGGAAAAAGTTAGGGAAACCATTAAACAAAGATCATTGACCTATGAGGACTTCCTTGAATGAAATAAAACTGATCGACGGCCGCATTTTCAATACCAATCCGCCTGAAGAAGCCCTGCTTTTTGACGCTATGCTGCTCATCAATCCGGAGCTTGGGCAAGGGCTCAAATGGCAGCAAAAAGCCCATTCCATAATAAAACAATACAGCCGGAGGAGGCTTAAAGCGGAGATTGAAGCGGTGCACCAGCAGTTGTTTCAAAAGCCGGAACACAGCACTTTCCGAAGGCGGATATTAAGCCTTTTTCAAAAAAAATAACCCTTTAAATCATGAACACCGAAACAAATGAATTTCGCAGCTATGCTGTGAAGCACCTTCGTATTGACAGTACTTTGGTAGATAACTATGTGTCGCACACCGGCGCGGCCGCTTTTAAAATGGGGATGACGCCCTATATTATAGAGGAACGCCAACTGAACATATCGCAGCTTGACGTGTTTTCACGGCTGATGATGGACCGGATCATTTTCCTTGGCACCGCCATCGACGATAATGTGGCCAACATCATCCAGGCGCAGCTATTATTTTTGCAATCGGCCGATCCGCGCCGGGACATACAGATCTATATCAATTCCCCCGGCGGCATGGTGTATGCCGGTTTTGGAATTTATGATACCATGCAGCTGATAGCGCCGGACGTAGCAACGATTTGCACCGGTTTATGCGCTTCGTTTGCGTCGATCATCCTCTGCGCCGGCGCAAAAGGCAAACGCGCCGCCCTGCAGCATTCCAGGGTGATGCTCCACCAGCCTCTTGGAGGTGTACAGGGACAGGCATCGGACATTGAAATTACCGCCCGGGAGATCCTGAAGGTAAAAAAGGAGCTGTACGAAATCTACGTAAAGCATACCGGGCAGGATTTTCAAAAGGTTCACGATGTGTCGGACCGTGATTTTTGGATGGGGGCTACGGAAGCGAAGGAATTCGGTATTGTGGATGAAATATTGGGTTGATCAAATCCATCGTAGAGACGCCCCGATGAATCGGGGCGTCTCTACGTACTTTTTACGGTATTGTGCGCTTCATCATTGATTGCCGTCAAAATATACATTTTGCCTGCCGTGTAGCTGGCGAATTGCAAGGCTTCAAAAGGTGTCGGTTTCAGGTTTGGCACCACTATTTCAAAATTCTTTACTTTATGGTTTGAAACTTTTGCGCCGTCCTTGCTTTCCAGGATTGCAGCGAGCAAGTGGTTTCCTTTAACAACGTCGTGTATCGGGAGGCCATTCAGTGGCTTGTCATCGATCTTTAAAATTTTCCGTGCAGCAGGGTTGATCAATAGCACCTCCTGTTTTTGGTTAAGCGCTATTACTGCCGCCGGAATTTCTTCCGCCAATATTTTCAATTCGTTCTCACAGGTGAGTATCCTAATCGTACTGTCATTATCCCGTTCGGCGAGATTGGCGGCCATCGTATTGAATTCCACGGCCAGGTCGGCAAATTCATCGCCGGTTTTAAATTCCAGCCGGGCGTCATAGTTTTTCTCTCCAATTTCATGCACTCCTGATATAAACTGGTTCAGCGGGTTCAGAATAAAACCCGGGAAATTGACAATAAAAATAAACAGGATCAAAAAGGTCACGAATACAATTGCCCCAAGGTACAGCATCGCATTGTTAACGGTGGCACGGATGTGTTCGTTCTTGTCCACGACGGCTTTCATATTCAATCCGTCTATCGTTTTTAAGCCAGACCGAATATCTTTTTCGGCTTTTTGCTGGTCATTGGCAGTTGCAGCATTTGTCAATTGCCCAAAAGCTGCCCGGACCCCGGCGGTTGCTTCTTTCTCGCCCGGCTCTGTAATGTTACCTTCCTGCTTTTTAAGGGCACTGTCAAAAGCCTGCGCCGCTTTCACTGATAGGGGTAGATCATTTTCATCCAATACTGCCCGCATTTCGCGGGTGAATGTCAATGTCTCGTAGTTGTTTTTCAGGGTTTTGTTGGAGTTTTCGGAAATGTCTTCGATGTAATAAACAGACACGACTCCAAAAAACACCACCACCAGGAACAGCAGGCCGAAGCCTATAAGGAGTTTGGTTTTGATCTTCATAAAAAAGGAGCTTAAAGCAGGTGCAAAAAACTATATCCGGTAAGAGAATCTAAAAGTAAATATACGCTGATTATCCCTTTAATACTAAACAATAAATTTCGCACAAAGTTTGCGTATTGTAAAGGTGCAAAGGTTAGGGATTCGAAGGCCGGAGTCGCGACCGGCGGGAACGCGAAGGTTGGAGACCGCGAAGGTAAGAGACGCGAAGGTAAGAGACGCGAATGTAGAGACGCGAAGGTAAGAGACGCGAAGGTAAGAGACGCGAAGTATCGCGTCTCTACCTGATTTTTATAAAAATTATCCGTTAAATTTGATGCATATGAAATATGGCAGGATAAAAAATTATATTAATGGCGAATTCGTGCCGGTTAGGTCGGAGCGGACGATAACCATCTCGTCTCCAGTCAATGGTGCACTATTAGCAGAATTGCCATGTTCAACTAAAGCGGATCTTGACAGCGCCGTTGCTGCCGCCAAAACCGCATTTATCTCCTGGAGTAAAACGCCCATCAAGGAGCGGGTGCAGGTTTTTTACCGGTACAAATCGTTGCTTGAAAAACATATACAGGAACTTGCCGGCCTCGGCAGCGAAGAGAACGGCAAAACGCACAGCGAATCCGTCGCTGAAATAGAAAAATGCATTGAGCTGACGGAATTTGCCTGTTCGCTGCCGCAGCTGGTTACCGGCGAAATATTGGAAGTAAGCAAAGGTGTGGAGTGCCGCACCGAAAAATTGCCGCTGGGCGTTGTGGCGTCGATCGTCCCATTTAATTTCCCCACTATGGTCCCGAACTGGACGCTCCCCAATGCCATAGCGTTGGGGAACTGCATGATCATAAAGCCGTCGGAAAAAGTGCCCTTAAGCCTCGGACGAATTGCGGGGTTATTGCAGGAAGCGGGGCTGCCAAAGGGGGTGTTCAATATCGTGCATGGCGATGCAGAGATTGTGAATGCCATTTGTGACCATCCGGGTATCGAAGCGGTATCATTTGTCGGTTCAACGAAAGTGGCCGCGCTGGTTTACCGGCGGGCAACGGGTAATTTAAAACGATGCCTTGCTTTGGGCGGCGCAAAAAATCATTTGCTTGTATTGCCGGATGCCATTCCGGGCATGACGGCACAAAACATAACGGCGTCCATGAGCGGCTGTGCCGGCCAAAGATGTATGGCTGCTTCGGCGATGGTGGGCGTTGGCCCGGTTGATCATATCATTGAAAAAATATGCGCGGAAGCCAAAACCGTGGTGCCGGGAGAAAACTTAGGGGCGGTTATTAACAAAGAAGCAAAAGAAAGAATAGAACGTTATATTACCGAAGCTGAAGAACAGGGCGCCAGGATATTGATTGACGGCAGAAATGCAACAGTGGCCGGCAGCGAAAACGGGTGCTATGTTGGGCCCACGGTGATAGATTACGTAACACCGGATATGGCCGTTGCAAAAGAGGAGATATTCGGCCCGGTTATCTCCATCATCCGCGCCAAAACATTGGATGAGGCATTGGCAATAGAGAACGCGAGCCCATATGGCAATGCGGCCAGCGTATTTACCCAAAACGGCGGCGCAGCCAGGTATGTGATGGAACATGCAAGCGCCGGGATGATCGGTGTCAACATCGGGGTACCGGTTCCGCGGGAGCCGTTTTCATTTGGGGGCTGGAACGAAAGCAAATTTGGCGTGGGTGATATTACAGGCAAAAGCTCGATTGAATTTTGGACAAAACTGAAAAAGACCACCACCAAATGGAATCCGGAAGCGGGGTTGAATTGGATGAGCTGAGTAGCAGTAGGCAGTTGGCAGTAGGCGGTTTGCAGTAAGACAGTGAGATCTGAGTGGCGAGAAAGTAGCAGTTCCGCCGTTGGTACCTCCTTCGCTGAAGCTTCGGCGGTTGAAAAAAGCTATGGCGGACGAAGGGCAGTAGCAGTACAGTTTGTCCATGGTTCATAGTTCATGGTTCATAGCCGGAGCTTGGGTGAAAGGTGCAACGTGAAAGGTGATAGGGTGACTGTTTTGTTCTTTTTTAGGTAATGATCAGATAAAATCTGCAAACAATATATTTCAAAATACACTGATATGTTAGATACCGAAATTTCAGCAACGCAGGATATTGTTCAAAATAGCCTGGACTATACCTTATTTTCGTGGAGCAAACAAAAGGGCATTGATCCGATAGCCGTACAGCGGGCTGAGGGCGTTTACCTGTATGATTATGAGGGTAAGCGCTATATCGATTTTTCTTCAGGTTTGATGAACGTCAATATCGGCCACGGCAACCAGCGTATTACTGAAGCTGTGGTTCGCCAAATGCAGGAGGTAAGCTATGTGACGCCAGGCTGCGTGACAAAGGCCCGCGCCGACCTGGGCAAAAAACTTGCTGAAATATGCCCCGGTGATTTGAATAAGGCATTCTTTACGCTGTGCGGCGCTACATCCATTGAAAATGCAATCAAACTCGCCCGGCTGTACACCGGTCGCCATAAGATCATCAGCCGTTACCAGTCGTACCATGGCTCAACTTATGGTGTAATGTCCGCCGGCGGCGATCCGCGCAAGATACCGGCCGATGCCCAGCAGGCGCCAAATTTTGTTCATATCGATATACCCTATGCTTATCGCTGGCCCCACGCGCCGGAAAGTTTGCTGCGGGACGCTGTAGATAGCCTCGAACGGATGATCGGCTATGAAGGCCCGGGCAATATTGCCGCAATATTGCTGGAAGGGGAGTCGGGTACCTCGGGCTGCCTGAAATACCCGGAAGGCTATCTCAAACAAGTACGACGGCTATGTGACCAACATAGCATCCTATTGATCATTGACGAGGTGATGAGTGGTTTTGGCCGAACCGGGAAATGGTTCGGATTTCAAAATCATGATATCGTGCCCGATATGGTTGCCATGGCAAAAGGGCTGACGGCGGGTTACCTGCCATTTGGCTGCCTGATGGTTACTGATCAGATCGCATCGAAATATGATAATGCCATGCTGCCGCTTGGGCTTACCTATTCGGCACACCCGGTTTGCTGCGCCGCCGCGCTGGAGACGCTGAAGATCTATGAAGACGAAAAGCTCATTGAAAACACCGTGGCAATGGGCAAATACGTTGATGTACAAATTGAACTCCTAAAACAAAAACACACCAGCATCGGCGACTGGCGGAACACAGGTTTGTTAGGCTGCCTGGAATTGGTAAAAAACCGCGAAACAAAAGAACCATTGGCCCCCTATAATGCAAAACCCGATGAAATGATTGTGATGAACAAGGTTGCCGCGAAAATTAAAGAGCTGGGCATGTATACCTTTGTGCGCTGGAATTATGTCTTTATCGCACCGCCGCTCTGCGTCACAAAAGAACAGATCGACGAGGGGCTGTCGATCATCAGCCAGGCCCTGAGGATAGCAGACGAACATGCCCATTGATGCTGCCGAATTACGAATTACGATTTTAAAAATCGTACATCTTAAATCCACAAAGCCCCTACCGGAATCGGACTAATTGACCTACTGAATACAAGTCAGTCGCACCTAACAATAAAACAATACAACAATAGAACAATCCAGCAATAAATCAATATTCCAACTTTGCAACATTTCAACAATATAGCAATCCAACCATGAAACCCACCCTCCTTATGGCAATTTTATTAGGCATCCAATCCATTGCTTATGCTCAAAAGCCGCGCGCCCGCGACATCGGCATCCCTTTCGAAGGTACGACCGGCAAATACAACGCGATCACAGATGTCAAGGGTGTTGAAGTCGGGTTTAGCACTATCATTGAAGGCGAAGGAAAAAATATCATCGGTAAAGGGCCGGTCCGCACAGGTGTTACGGCTATATTTCCGCGGGGGCAATCGAGCGTGCCTGTTTATGCTAATTGGTACACGCTGAATGGAAACGGTGAAATGACCGGTACCACCTGGGTAACAGAGTCCGGTTTTCTCGAAACGCCAATCCTCATCACCAATACCAACAGCGTGGGCGTGTGCCGCGATGCGATGCTCAAATGGTTTGTGCAAAAGAATTGGATAAAAGAAGAAGGGTGGTATACCTATCCCGTGGTTGCCGAAACCTGGGACGGTGTGATGAATGATATTTATGGCTTTCACGTAAAGGAAAGTAATGCATTCGAGGCGCTGAATTCTGCCAAGTCCGGCCTGGTGCAGGAAGGTAACGTGGGCGGAGGAACGGGGATGTGCTGCCTGGGCTTTAAGGGCGGTACAGGCACATCCTCGCGGGTGATCAAGATCGGCGATTCAACCTATACGATCGGAGTGCTGGTGCAATCAAATTTCGGACGTAAGAAAAACCTGACCATTGATGGCGTTCCTGTCGGCCAGGAGTTGAAAGATACCCTCAATTACGAGATTCACAAGCTGGCGCAATCTCACCAGGAAGGCGACGGTTCCATCATCGTTGTGCTGGCGACCGATGCCCCGCTTTTGCCGCATCAACTGAAGCGCATAGCCGAACGCGTCGCTCTTGGTGTTGGCAAGGTTGGCGGCCGCGGTGAAAATGGCTCGGGCGATATTTTCATCGCCTTTTCAACTGCAAACGCCGGCGCCTTTAACCGGAAAAATGTGGTTAATGTAAAACAGTTCCCCAATGACCAGATCAACCCGCTGTTTGAAGGCACAGTCCAGGCCGTTGAAGAAGCAATCATAAACGCCTTGGTGGCGGCCGATACGATGGAGGGCGTTAACGGAAACAAAGCCTATGCATTGCCTCACGATAAGGTTATTGAATTATTAAAAAAATATGGGAGGATCAAATAAAAGATCGCAAAATTCTGCAGTCAATAAAATCTACCAAATCGTGTTCAGACGATTTTCGCCAAAATTTAAAAAACCGGTTCGCCTTTAACCCGGATACCGGTCCGCGCATTATTCCCGGCTATAACTTGCTAATACGAGAAATTATCCACATCTTTCCTAATCGAAATCAAAAATAGTATGGCCTCGAACTCAAAATTACTTCTCCGATTGGCCGCATTCCTGATCTTCATCAATGCTGCCATCCACATTTATACACATCTGCAATGGAAGTCGGCGACAGATGCCGCTTCATTGGCCATCATCAATCAACTGCCCCTGGCCAAACTCTCATTTTTGGGGGTAACACACACGCTGTCGGATTATTTCGACGGCTATGCCTATATCGTGGCCATATTCCTGGTGCTGGTAGCGGCATTGCTTTGGGCATTGAGCGATATATCCGAAGAATACACGGCTCCCGGCTTAAAATTGCTTATCCCGATAACGATCTTCCTGGTGGTGCTGTTTTTTTATACCATCCTATTCTTTATCCCCGGCGAGGCTGGTTTCAGCGGGCTGGCCACGTTGTTATGTACCCGGGCTATCGTCGTGCTGCATCACGGGCACATTGAAGAACATTTGACAAAAACGGAGTGATCTGCCGCTGAATTTTAACAATCATGGGTAAGCTTTTTACCGGCCAGGTTTTTGGGAAACAGGAACTTGCCGAACACCCGTTAGCGATAGGCGAATTCGAAAATTGTACCTTCAGGAACGCCGATTTTGCAGAATCGGATCTTTCCGGATTCATCTTTGCGGAATGTGAATTCCTGGATTGCAACATCAGCCTGGCGAAGCTGACCAAAACAACCATCCGCGATGTGAAATTCACAGGCTGCAAGATGCTGGGGCTGCGGTTCGACACCTGCAATCAGTTTGCCCTTTCCTTTGGTTTTGAGCGCTGCATCCTTAACCATTCGTCATTTTATCAAACCAAACTGAAAAAGACTAACTTTAAGGACACCCAGTTGAACGAAGCGGACTTCACCGGTTGTGACCTGAGCACCGCCATTTTCGATAACTGCGATCTCAAAGATGCCACGTTCGAGGGTACCATCCTCGAAAAGGCAGATTTTCGCACCGCTTATAACTATACCATCAACCCGGAAACAAACCGGCTAAAAAAAGCTAAATTTTCACTTGCAGGTCTGCCGGGGTTGCTGGCGAAGTATGGTATAGAGGTGGATTAAATTTAAAAAGAGACGAATGTTAAAAATAAACTTTCAATATATTTTGAAAGTTTAATAAAATAGGCGGTATATTTGTTCGTCGCAAAAGGGTATTATCTCCTGTTAGCGGCAAACGTAAATGGCAATTCAACTACCCAATCTTCGGCAAATTATTTTCCTGGCAGGCACTGCCCAAATAGGTCTTGTTTTGGGAAGCCTTACAATTCCCCGCATGCTAAAATGGCGCGCTGAATTAGCAAAAGTCAATCCATTGATCAGGCAGATGTTTTCGACGTATGCGGGGTATATCCTGGTGATCAATCTTTGCTTTGGCCTGGTATCGATGTTTTGTGCAGATGACTTACTCAATGGTTCCACTCTTGCGGGAGTGGTATCAAGCTTTATTGCTGTTTATTGGATTTCAAGGATACTGGTCCAGTTTTTATATTTTGACCGGACTGCCTTCCCAACAGGTTTTTGGTATAAGGCGGGCGAAATTCTTCTTGTGAGCCTGTTCACCAGTCTTAGTATAATTTATAGTTGGGCCGCATTACATAACATCAATCACTAATGCCATGAGCTTGTTTTTGTGCCTGTTTTATTTCGTGATCATAAACTTAGCTGTTGCCGGTGTTGGCTACCGGCTGATGAAGGCAGGTAATAGGTGGTCATCATGGCTTCTCATGGTACTGGCGATCTTACCGGTCTGCCTGCTTTTTTTTCAGCAGCCTCCAATCATCAAGATGCTGGCCATCATTGCAACCACGTTCACCGGTATGAAGGCGGTTGCCGTTACAGCTTATTATAAAGATAAAAAGGCTTCGCTGAATTTTATTCAATGGCTGGCTTTTGTTATAGGATGGGCTGGTATGCTCCCGCAGCCCTTCGAAAAGTTCCCGGCACCGTCACTCACGGGAGGATGGCCGATGATCTGGTTCGGTGTTAGCAGGATCATAGGAGGGCTGGCTTTTGTATTGCTGGCACACCGGCTTGTGTTGTTGCCCGTTAACCAAAGGGTGCCCGATGTTTTTATCAGTGCAATTTTGCTGGTTGGCTTGAGCCTTATTTTGCATTTTGGCCTTTTAAGTGTAGGCGCGGGCATGTGGCGATTTTCAGGAGTTAATACATACTATTTGTTCAGGAAGCCTGCAAATGCAACCAGCCTCACCGGGTTTTGGAGCAAGCGCTGGAACCTTGCCTTTAGTGAAATGACGTCGCTCACCATTTTTCGTCCTTTAAGGGATACATTGGGAGCGCCCCTTGCCCTTATGGCATCGTTCATATTTTCCGGTTTGCTGCACGAGCTGGCGCTTAGCGTTCCTGTAAATAGTGGCTATGGGTTACCCACTTTATATTTCATTATCCAGGGGGCAATGGTGTTAATTGAAAAAAAATTGATTGAGCAAAAGAGCTGGGTCCTTAGCAATAAAATATTTTGCAAGCTTTGGGTTTTCTTTTGGCTGATCGCGCCCATGCCTTTGTTATTCCATTCCCAATTCATCAAACAGGTTGTTTGGCCGCTGGCGGGGTTGGGCCATTTTAATGGATAAAATGAGTTAGCTATATAAAATTGCTCATATTGCTTATGATACCGCTAAAGGGTTGGCGGAATTTTGGCTAAAGCCATTTCAGAGCTTGTTGTCTATCCGTCGGCCGAAGCCGGGGGCAATCAATGCAACGGATCATTATTTAGTTCATGGCCGCCCGCTGTAAAGGCCGGCCTTATCCAAAAAGCAGTAAGGGTTGAAGAGGCGATGGCAGCTATGGGCGGAGACTTTAATACGGAGTATAAGCCTGGTAACGGAAACGCTGATCTATAAGCGTTACCTGAAATACCAACTTTAGGTGAATTTGGTGAAGGAAGTATAGTTGGTTAGCTTTGACATCGTATTGGATAAAACATTAAAAGATCATGAGCAAATACGATCATATACAAAAGCTTGCTTACAAGGCGAATATGGAGTTGCCAAAGCTTAACCTGGTGATCTTCACTTTTGGCAATGTAAGCGCTGCCGACAGGGAATTGGGTGTATTTGCTATTAAACCCAGCGGCGTACCTTACGATGACCTTTCACCCGAAAAAATGGTGATAGTCGACTTCGAGGGGAAGATTGTGAAGGGCAAGCTGCGGCCATCGTCAGATACGAAAACGCATGCCGTATTATATAGGGAATGGCCTGAAATCGGGGGCATTTGCCATACGCATTCTGTTTATGCCACGGCCTGGGCACAGGCGCAACGTTGTATACCCATTTACGGAACCACCCATGCCGATCATAAAACCGTCGACGTCCCCTGCGCGCCACCCCTGCACGATGATTGGATAAAAGGGGATTACGAATACCAAACGGGTTACCAGATCATTGATCATTTAAAGCAACAGGGCTATAGCTATCAGGATGTTGAAATGATATTGGTGGGCAACCATGCACCGTTCACCTGGGGCAAAACGGCCGAAAAAGCTGTTTATAACAGCGCTGTGCTGGAATCGATCGCGCAAATGGCTTATCTGACCGGGCAGATCAACCCGAAAGCCCCGCGTCTGAAGGATTCCCTCATTAAAAAACACTTTGATCGTAAGCACGGCCCCGACGCTTATTACGGCCAAAACAAAGGGAAAGAATAAGCAAAATTTACCATTCACTACTCACCACTCACTATTCACCTAATGATAGATCTTAAAACATTCGAAGTTTGGTTCGTTACCGGGAGCCAGCATTTATACGGCGAAGAGACATTGGAAAAAGTCGCCGATCATTCGCAGGAAATGGCAAGGGCATTCGATACTGCCGGGCAAATCCCGGTAAAGGTGGTGTTTAAGCCAACCGTAAAATCTACCGGGGAAATCTACAGCGTTTGCCAGGAAGCCAATACGGCCAAAAACTGCATTGGCATTATAGCGTGGATGCATACGTTTTCCCCCGCAAAGATGTGGATCGGCGGTTTGAAGATATTGCAAAAGCCCCTAATGCACCTGCATACACAGTTTAACCGGGATATCCCATGGGATAGCATCGACATGGATTTTATGAACCTGAACCAAAGCGCCCACGGCGACCGGGAGTTTGGGTTTATCATGTCGCGAATGCGGCTGAACCGTAAAGTGGTGGTCGGGCATTGGGAAGATCCGGGTGTATTGAGCGAGATCGGGGCCTGGTGCCGGGTTGCAGCCGGCTGGCACGACTGGCAGGGCGCACGTTTTGTTCGCTTTGGCGATAATATGCGCTTTGTTGCGGTAACGGACGGTGACAAGGTAGAAGCGGAATTGAAGTTTGGCTATTCAGTAAATACCCACGGCGTCGGCGATTTGGTAAAGATCATCAATGATGAAGTTACCGACGCTGAAACCGATAAACTCATTGCGGAGTACGAAGAAATGTATGCGGTGGTACCTGCATTGCAAAAAGGGGGGGCATATTATAGCTCCATGCAGGCGGCGGCAAGGATCGAGCTGGGTTTAGCTGCATTTTTAAAAGACGGCAATTTTAAAGGGTTTACTGATACCTTCGAAGACCTGCACGGTTTGCTACAGCTGCCTGGCATAGCGGCGCAGCGCCTGATGGGGCAGGGTTACGGCTTCGCTGCTGAAGGCGACTGGAAGACGGCCGCGCTTGTGCGCGCCATGAAAGTGATGGGCAGCGGACTGGAAGGTGGTAACTCTTTTATGGAAGATTATACCTATCATTTCGATCCGGTGAACCAAATGGTTTTAGGCTCGCACATGCTCGAGATCTGTGAGTCCATTGCCGATGGCAAGCCCAAATGCGAGATACATCCATTGGGCATTGGCGGCAAAGGCGACCCCGTTAGGTTAGTTTTCAATGTGGCGGGAGGCCAGGCGCTAAATGCGTCGGTAGTTGATATGGGCAACCGTTTTCGCTTGCTCGTAAACGAAGTGGAGGGTGTAGCCCCTCCGCATGATCTTCCCAAACTCCCCGTAGCTCGGGTGCTCTGGAAGCCCTATCCTGATATGCAAACCGGCTGTGCAGCCTGGATACTTGCAGGAGGGGCTCACCACACTTGCTACAGTCAAAACATTAGTTCAGCCCAGTTGGCTGATTTTGCTGAAATCGCCGGCATAGAATATGTTTTAATTGGAAAAGAAACTAAACTCCACCAGCTAAAAAAGGAGTTGCAATGGACGGACGCGTTTTACAGATAAAGTGTTCGCTA
>Ga0302306_10001264_pt1 | contig 14036 bp, 20 predicted proteins | sample III_Palsa_E3_1_FD_198761 | JGI IMG/M metagenome (GOLD analysis project Ga0302306, IMG submission 198761) | Peat permafrost microbial communities from Stordalen Mire near Abisko, Sweden - III_Palsa_E3_1 | ecosystem: Environmental > Terrestrial > Soil > Palsa > Peat permafrost | place: Sweden...
TTCTCTATTTAATATTACAATAAAAATATGTAGATTTGCATAATGGTTACTGGTAAAGTAATAACAAATTTAACAGCAAAAGAAATCCTAAACAGGATTAGTGAGAGTGATATTTATAGGTATTATCTTGGAGAGGATTTTAAGCTGGGAGAAGCTTTTAACTCGCCTATGCCCGGAAGAAGGGATAACCATCCTAGTTTTCTTATAGGTTGTAGAGGGGGCTTTTTATATCATATTGATTTTGCAGATGATAAGTTCAAAGGTAATTGTTTCCAATTTGTTATGCAAAAGGAGATGTTACCCAATTATAACAGTGCTCTTAGAAGGATTGAGAGGGATTTCAACTTAGGAATTACCTCTATTCCCTCTACAGAGAGAGAAAGACCCGTTTTTACTCAAGTACCCCTTATAGAAACTAAGCCTAAGTTCTTTCAAGTCAAATATACAAGTAGATTTACGCTTGAGGAACTAAGGTATTGGGAGCAATTCTATATTACTCCCAAGGAATTAAAAGATAATGAAATATTTGCAGTACGTAAGTTCTTGATAGATTGGCAAGTACAGCCAATGAGGCTAGGGGAATTGACATTTGGCTATAGATTAGGAAGCCTGTGGAAGATATATAGGCCCTATGCCTGTAAAGATCGCAAATGGAAGACTAATATCCCTATAGATGGGGTAGAGAATTTGGAAGCTTTAAAAGGGGCTAATAAGGGATTAGTAGCTAAGGCCCGAAAGGATAGAATAATACTCTCCAAATTCCTACCTACAGTATGTAGTGTACAAAATGAGAGTGTTGTTGCACTAAACGAGCAATCGGCCTTATTTTTGCAAGAAAACTGCAACGAAGTATATATAACTTATGATAGTGATCCTCCGGGTAAAAAGAAAAGCTTGGAGCTAACTGGTAAATATGGGTTCAAACACCTAAATGTACCAGATAATTACCTAGCTGAGGGAATCAAGGATTTTGGGGATCTAATCAAAGTTTATGGACCAGATGTAGTTTATAAATATTTACAATCAAAAAATATAGTATCATGAATAGAATAAAGAGGAGTAGTACTAAATTATTCCTACAAGATGTAGCTCTCCCTGTGCAAACAGGAGAGGAGAAATATGTAGTTGTACCTCATAGTACAGTTATGGCCCTTACAGAGGAAGCTCTGGCCTCTAATAATTTTGAGGTGATTGGAGAGAGCTTTTTGGCTGCAAGGGGTGGTCAACAAGCAATTGGAAAATACTTTATTAAGTATGGTGATGATAAGGATATGGGGTTAATGATAGCTTGGAATAATAGCTATGATAAAAGCACTACCCTTAAATGGGGTATTGGTTCTCATGTATTTGTGTGCGGTAATGGTATGATCTCCAGTGACATGAGTTATTTTAAGAGAAAACATATGGGAGGGGTAGAGGAGATTGCTGTTTCTTCCATAGCTGGATTCACTAAGAATGCTGCAAATACCTTTAGAGAGCTTAGTGAAAGTAAGGAGATAATGAAAGAAATTGAACTTACCAAAACAGTGACAGCAGAACTGATAGGTAGGTTATATATTGAGGAAGAGGCTATTACAGCTACCCAATTAGGTATAATCAAAAGAGAAATCCAACACCCCTCTTTTGATTATGGTGCTAAAAATAGTATGTGGGAGCTTTATAATCACTGTACTTTAGCCCTCAAAGAGGACCATCCTCATAATTGGATGGATAGGCATATTGAAGTTAACAACTTCTTTGTAAACAAAAGTGGTCTTTACACCCTCCCCCAAACAGTTGAGGAAGAAGAACTTGCAGATGCAGAATTAATCTTAAATGAAAACTAATGAACTATGATAAATTCGCTCCACTACTTTCAGATTGGGGACCTAAACTAAAACCCTTTATCGAGAGTGAAGAGTGTGATAAAATGTATGCAAAACTTAAAGATGAGAGTAAAAGGGGGAAAAAGATCTTCCCCCTCTCTCAAAATATATATAGAGCCTTCCTTGAGACTCCTTACAAAGACCTCAAAGCAGTGTTTGTCCTTCTTGATCCTTACCCTTCAGTTAAAGTAATAGGAGGAGAGCAAATTCCTGTAGCAGATGGTATAGCCATGTCTTGTGCCAACACAGGCATCCTCCAACCCTCCTTAGAACTATTTTATAATGCTATTGAGGATGATTTATATAAAGGCCTAGACTTAGAGATGGAGAGATTTCCTGACCTAAAGTATCTCTGTAATCAGGGAATTATGCTAACTAATACTGCTCTTACTGTAGAGAAGGATAAGACAGGTTCTCATAAGGCTATTTGGCATCCCTTTATGAGATATTTGTATGAGGATGTTTTTGCTCAGTATAATAATGGTCTAATCTTTGTCCTTTGTGGCAAGGATTCTCAGGAGTTTGCTAAATGGATTAACCCCATGCAACACTATATATTTGAGCTAGAGCATCCCGCTTTTGCTGCTAGACAGATGAGACCATGGGATCATAAATACATATTTTCTACTATTAATAAGTTTTTAATGGAGAATAATAAGGAAAAAGTAGATTGGATCTACCAAAAACCACCCTTTTAATATGAAAGTATATTATGCACATAGCATGCATCTGTATGGTGCAGCACAAGAGTTCAGGGATGTTGAGCTTTTAGAGAAGCTTGGTTTTAAGGTACTTAATCCAAATTCCAAAAAAGTACAGGCCGCTGTGGAAGATTGGAAAAGAGAAATTCGCTCTAGTGGGAGTAATATAATGAGTGTTTTTGTTCCGTTTATAAAAGATTGTGAGCTACTTGCATTTAGAGCTTATATGGATGGCACTATAGGTAGTGGAGTAGCGTATGAGATAGATGTGGCTAGACAGTTCGGGATGCCTATTATTGAGTTACCTAATCTAATTCCAAGCAGAATGAGGAGTTATGAGGATACAAAAGTAATACTAGAATTATTAGGAGAAAGATGAAATTAAAATCTGAAGAAGCAGATCTAATAAGAAAATATATATCTGTGGTAGATGGAATAATAGCAAAGTATGTTCCTAATCCTGTACCCGGTATACATAGATATAATCAGATGATGACTTATCTAGATCTTAGAAAAAAGATATCGCATATATTTTCTAGCGAGGATTGGGAAAAAACCTCCAAATGGAGACAAATGACCCTAGAGGAGGGTATTGAAAACGAAAAAAAAGAACGGAATGATATTAAATCCTAATGTACATCAAGCTGAGAGTGAGACACTGGGGGTAGAGGAGAGTATTTCGATGTCTATAGATACTAGTGATCAGGCAGCTTTGATGATGATCTTGAGCGAAAACTTATATAAAGACCCTATAGGCTCCTTAATTAGGGAATCAGCATCAAACGCCCTAGATGCACATAAAGAAGCTGGAATAGAGGAACCTATCATCGTGGCGTTAAAAATGGATGGGAATTATAACTATATTTATAGTGTTCAGGACTTTGGAACTGGTATTTCTCCTGATAGAGTTACAAATATCCTTAGTAAATATGCAGCCTCAACTAAAAGGCAAAGTAACGATTATTTAGGTTATTTTGGGTTAGGATTTAAAGCCCCCTTGGCCTATACTGATAGCTTTATATTCATTACCAGATATGAAGGTATGGAGTATAAGTATATGATGTATAAGGGTGAGGAAGGAACGAAAATAGATTTGATTGATCAGCAGGAGACTACTGAGAGAAATGGTACCATTGTTAGCATTCAGCTTACAAAAAGAACAGATGTTTATGTATTTGAAAGCAAGATCAAAGAACAATTAGCTTATTTTGAAGGGGTTTACTTTGAGGTAACTGGTATTAATAACAGTTTTAAAGTATTCAAATCTGAAGATTGGAAGTTTAGCGAACTTGCCAAAGGAAAACCAATGCATATTTGCCTTGAAAATGTATATTATGAGATTGATTGGCAGAGACTTGGAATCCATCAAATAAACCTATCAATAGGTTTAAATTTTAGTATCTCTGATGGTTTACTTCCGATTCCTTCAAGAGAAGATATCAAATATACTGACGAGGCTAAAACTCTCATTATTAATAAAATAAATACTGTAGCTGATTATTTAGTAACAAAATTTAATGAGGGGAGAGTAGAGGCAGACACATTTTCTGAAGTGTACAACAAATTCAATAGTAAAACTGTAACTATAGAGGGTTATGATTTTGATGTTTCCCAGTTGGAAAAACATACCGCTATTCCTTTTGCTCTACCAACAGTAAAAGGAATTAAACTTCTGAATCTCAAGCAGTTATCAGAGAACACAGGGGATTTATTTAAAAACTATGAGATAAGAGGTAGAATCTGGAATCGCGTTTTTAGTAGTAAGTTTGAGGAAACTGACTTTAATCTATTAAGATATCAAAGGCAGCACACAGAACTTATTATATCTGAACATACACCAAAAGGATTACAGCTAGAATATCTAAAGGATAAATTCCCTAATGCTGTATTCCTATATAAAAAGAGAGATCTATTTCTTGGAAAAACAGATCATTATAATAGCTGGGATGATAATTACCTAACAAACTACAGGAATCTTCTAAGGTTAAAACAATATCCAAAAAGTCAATGGAGGGAGGTAATCAAGGAATTTCAGACCATCTTAAATAGTATCCTTGATCCATTTCCTAAACTGGAAGATCTTCAACCAACTCAGGATTGGTTAGATGAAAGAAAGGCAAACAGAGCAAAAGGTAAGAGAACTACAGTCAGTAATGAGGAAATAACATTGAAGATAGCTAGAAAAGCCGAAAGAGGTGATAATAACTTAACGTTTGATCCTAGAGTAATAGCTATCAAGGATATAGGTAAAAAGCTTAAATCTCTTATAGTTTACACGACACATGAGAAAAAAACTGAGATGGATAGGCTATTTCTCCTCATTAAGAGAAGTAACTACAAAAAACCAAGAGTTACTTTGGTAATCCTTAATAGATATGATCTCAAAAAGGTAAAAGATCTCTCTAATTTTATTTCAATGGAAGAATTTATGAAAGGAAAAACAAAGCCATTTAAAGCATTTGCTACAGCTATTCTAATTTCTGAACTGGAGTCTAAGTACAGAGATATCTTCAATTCTGTAGATTTTATCTCTAATCTTTCTTCGGGCTTAGCACAGAAGATGAATTTTTTATCTAAATACAAGAGAGATAACTATCCTGATGGATATATAAGTAATGATGTTATTAAAGGGATTAGAGAGGTGGCAGAAAAATATAACCTATTTGATGAGGAAGTAATGCTAATTTATAATGAAATGCCTGATAAATTAGAGAAGTTGGATTTCATCACAGTTTTGAATTATAGCCCTCATATTTTACAGCAGTCCTTAGAGGTAGCAAGAGAAATTCTAAGGCATAGGAAATTCAGGATGGATTGGGAGAATTACCTTCAACTAAACCCACCAGTAGTGCCTATGAAGGTAGAAGATGAAGATGAAGATCCAGATGAAGATCCAGATGATGAGGAAGAGGAGGAGGAAAATCCTGATGTAGAGGGAGATGAGATAGCACAGATAGGTTCAGTAACATCATTAGTACCTGTAGAGGAATATGATTTACCTTTTTAAAATGTTTAAAATCAAGTATATATGAGACTTTTTAGTTGGTTAAAGAAGAAACAAGTACAGGCGGAGACACCTGATCCAATAGAAGAAACATCCAGTTTAGCTACTCTCGGTGTGCAATATAGAGACTATGATGAGGGGGCCGGGGAAAGAGACTTGTGGGATGAAAGAATTGAAGATGATCAGGCACTTAAAGAGCCGGGAGTGAAGTTTAAAGCGGTATTCTCTAATAAGACATTAACAGTCTTCCTTACTAGTGGTGATATTATCACTAATACAAATGCTAATAAGGCTATGTTTCTAGCTGTAAGAGAGGCAAAAACTGAAGGAGATATCAAGGTAATAATGTTAGCTGATGATCTTCAAGAAGAAGATGAGAAAAACTTGGAGGAAAAACTATACGATGATGAGATACAGAGTTTAATACCCGAAATAGTAGCCACTGGTGATTTCACAGAAGTTGCGGGAGCTTTATATATGAATGGGATAGATGTTTCCATTCCTAAACTTCTGGCTAAGGAGATCATTAAATCGGGTAAGGGAGATGACCCCACTTATTATGATAGTTTGAAGAATTTCTGGTGTTGGTGTGTACTTAATCCAGATAGTGTAGCTAGAGAAGATTTGTTTGGATTTTTAGAGAGGGGAGACTTTAAGATCACAAAAAATGGATTTTTCCTCGGCTTTCGTAATGTAGTAAAGGTAGAGGGTAAAGGTAACAATAAATCGGCACAGATTACTGCATTCATCACTGATAAGTACTTGAATATCAAGACAAAACAGAAAAAAAGCCCTAAAAACTTCTCTGTTTGGCAAGATGATAAGGGAGTTTTGAACATTCTAAAAAATGAGCACATTCCTGAACTCATAAAATCTGCTAATGTACTAGGAACTCTAGCTGATCTTTATAATCAACTTAGTGATTTGGAGGATAATGAGTATACCGATGATTATACTAGAACTATGAAGATCAAAATAGGAACTCCTGTTACTATGGATAGAGATAAGTGTGATCATAATCCCTACAGCGATTGCTCAGCAGGTCTCCATATCAAAAACAAAAGATATGGAGATGGTAGTGGGAATGTGGCTATCGTAGTTGCTGTAAACCCAATGAATGTAGTTGCAGTTCCTAATCATAGTGCGAATAAAATGAGAGTATGCGAATATATGCCCTTAGGGGTTATTGAGGGGCCATGGGAAGAATGGCTAGAAGATGTAGATACTTTGGCATTAGAGGATGAATATGCTTCTGATCAGATAAAGAATCTTCATACTCTGGCCAGTAGTGCAAATACAAAGGAAGAGAAACTTATTAAGTTGTATGGTGGAAAACCCATTGTAGATCAGGTAGTTAAGACCCTAGATAACTATACGGAAGAGATCAAAAATAGAGTGGTAAAAGTTTCATAGTTTTTAAGTTAAATTTGGTAGGTTCCAGAGAAGTAGCTATCTTTGGGGCCTACCTTTTTGTTTACTAAAAACTAAAAATGAAATTAAGAAGTGGTTCTAGGAGAGCAAAACAACGCTCGGATACAGCGGCTAAAGCTCAGTTTAACAACAAGCCGAAAAGAGAACCTAAGAAGGCAACTACAGGGGTGTTCGAAGGCATAGATTTTGATAGTTTAGAAGAGCTAGCATTCTTGCAATGGGCAAAGGAATTAAAGGTTGCAGGTTTTATCAAACACATTGAGAGGGCACAAAGTTTTCTTCTTTGTGACGCTATGACAATTGGTTATGCGGAGCAACTGAAGACTAAAAGTAAGCCTATGCAGCAAATGATCTTGCATGGTCACAGCTATACTCCAGAATTTAGGATTTATTGGACTGAAAAAGGTTTTGAAGCTTTTGTGAATGACCATACTCTATCCGAAAGAGCTACTAAGCCATTTTTAGGAGTGAAATTTGATCAGACCCACGGGCCTGTCTATCAGACATACATAGAGATCAAACCAATGTTTGACCAAAATAATATGGAGAGATTATTTAAGGTTAATCAAAAATGGATGTGGCAGAAGCACAGGATCTATGTTAACTTGATCAAATGCCCAGAACTGTTTGCTAAAACATTCACACCCACAGAGTATCTAACTACTCCTTCTGGAAAGAAGAGAATGATTAAATGGAAGATCAGGAATTTATACACTTATTTAAGAGGATAAATGGAAGATATAAATAAACCACAGACAATAGAAGAGAGATCAGAAGACCTCTTGTATCATGCAATGAAAGGGCTAGATGAAATGAGAGGTAGAACACTGATTTTCAATAAATTCAGAGATACCCAAAGAATTTCAGACAGTATTTATAGTTTATTAAAAGATATTAAGAAACAAAGACAAACCACAGACAATGGAGAATAATGTGCCGTATTACGTAACTTACAGATTCTTTGATGAGAAGGGACGTAGGTTAGCAATATTTGCAATACCCGGTATGAAAGCTGGGCTGTACAAAATTGATGACAAAGATGCTTTTTATCCAAATATATTACATGTTTATGTAATTGCTTGTAGCAAGAAAGATAGCTTTTCTAAAGCTAGAGCAAAGGAGATGTTCTCTGAATTTCGTGAATTAAAATTACAAGGATTTACAGGTAGTTATGCTCATCCCACAGAGTTACAAATTGATATTAAAGATAATAAGCCTAAATTTACTTTTCTCAGGTGGTGTGAGGAGAATTACTTTAAGTTTAAACCTGTAGTCTATGCTGTTAATACTATGGGTTTGATCAGAGGAGAGGAAATGTTGGATATCGATCTAAAGAATGCAGAATTTATGCAGATAGTGGAAGAAGACAGTATTCCTTATGCTAAAAGCGATAACTAATGACTGAGAAAGAATACCGCTCCCTTGAAATCGACAATTATAGTAGTATTAAGGATTTCATTGATGATAGGAAAAAATACTATCGAAAATGGATTCTAAGGGAGGACGAAGTTCAAGAACTTTCTAATTCACTAATTATGGGTTCCTTAACCGACACCCTAATTTTTGAACCTAATGAGTTTGATAATAGGTTTTCACTAACATCTGCTCAAGCACCAACTGGGCAGATGTTAGAGTTTACTAAAGCTCTTTACAAAAATAGTGTGGAGTGCAGAGATGAAGATGGTACTTTACGCAGGAACTTTGAAACTCTCACTAAGGAGGCCTATAATGAGGTTAAGTTTGATAGAAATGGAAATATAGTAGCCTTTAAACAGAAAGGTTCCTCTTACGAGAGTATTTTAGAAAAGTTCACTGAAGGTGAGGCCATTCTATATTACAGGCAGTTAATGTCTTCGATAGGCAAAATTACAGTAGAGTTATATCAAGTCCAAACCGCTGAAAAGTTAGTATCTACATTGAAGAATAACTGGGTGACTAAAAACATCATAAATCTTGTGAGTGATAGGCGTTATGAAGTTTATACTCAACTAGCTATAGTCTTTGAGCATAAAGGATACAAACTTAAAGCATTATTAGATAAATTAGTAGTAGATCACACTCTTAAGATTATCTCCATATGGGATCTTAAGACATGCTGGGATAATGAAAAAGAGTTCCAGAGTAATTGGTACAAATATAAGTATTATATACAGGCAGCAGTATATTATTTAGCCGTGCTCCACTGGGCACAAAAGGAGGGTTGGGGTGATTATCAGATACAGTTTATGAGGTTTATAGTTGCTGATAGTAGTAATTACCAAAATCCTTTGATTTATGAAACAGACGCTGTAAATTTACAGCAGGGGTTAGAGGGATTTGTGATGAATGGAAGGTATTACCCCGGTGTTAACAGAGCAATCCAAGATCTTACATGGCATAAGGCTAATAATATCTGGGAGATATCAAAGCTCAACCATGAAACTCAAGGGATTGTAAAAATCAAACCCTTTATTGAAGATGAGTATTAAAGATGATATTAAAGTAACAGATAGCACTAGATTTCTCCTGAGGGGTATAGAACTGTTAAAACCAGAGCTTATCCCTTATGGATTTATTAATGCATTTGTTGATGATAAAGACCATGATCCGCACTATGAAGATTGTGTATATGTACTATTCAAACCACCATCATTGGTAGAATTTGAGTTCTTTGTAGAGAGTGAGAAGATTAGAACTCATCTATTTATTGAGGATTATGATTATCCAAATGGATATGTGGTGATGGTTTATAAGTTCCCATCAAAATATATGGAAGATTATCGAAAGTTCTTGGTAGGAAAATACTCTAAGTTTAGCAAGGTATATAAAGATCTTTTTCCCACAGAGAAAAGTGGCCTTACAAGTAAGAATATTCCTTACAAAGAACCTTCCTTCTATGCGCATATATTTAACAAAAGTGACAAAATGAGAGATTATTGGGAGAATAGATTGGGAGTTGAGTTAGATGCCGATAGTGAATATTGGTCATCTCCTACACTCTCAAGAGAAACTATAAATATAAAGGATTATGAGTGAAAATAAGATAAAGACACCCTCCTTAAATGGTGATAAGATAGTGGAGCAATATCCACTCTCAGTAAACGTTTTTAAGGAGTGGTTAGGTACATTTCCTAATGTAGAGGTACTAGGGAAAGATGCTCTTTTGTATGAGCAATCTCTAAAGGCAATTTTCTATTTCAGTCCTAGAGCATTATACGATTTCTTTGATGATATGGGTAACGAATTAGTAATTAATAGAGTTGATGATACCTACTGGAGCTATCATATTGTAGGTTCTCCACATTCATTTTCAGCAGATAGTAGAGTAGCAGCAGAGGAGTTAGGATTTGGAGTAGCATTTGAAACCCTTGAAAATCAGTTAGCTAAATGAAAATAGTACAAAGAGAGGATAAAGAGACCAAAGAACCAATGTACTCAGCAGATATACACTGTACCCATAGTATCTTTGGTGATTTCACTGTACCTATGTTAGATGTAAGAGATGGTCCTGTAATGAGAAAGGAAGTGGAATTAATGGATAGGAAATCAGGTAAATCATCAAAATTCATACCCAAAAAACAAGTACTTAATATAGAGTAATGCAAGTAAGAGCAACAGCAATTACAAAATCTCTTGTAGAGGGATTAGACCTCTCCTCAGAGGATTTGATTACCTATGAAGCAAGAGTAAGTAATCCAGAAAACCAAGGGAATCTAGATACAGCAGATAAGTTATTAAAGCATCTACTAGATAATCAACATAACAGTCCTTTTGATATGGTAAATCTCACAGTGGAGGTAACTACCAGTAAGGCAATAGCAATTCAAATTTTGAGGCATTGGAGTATTAAACCTCAAGAGTTTAGCCAGAGGTATGCAGAAGTGACTGAGATCGAACCTATTGAGTTGAGGAGAAAAGCTAGTAAGAATAGGCAGAGTAGCGAAGAAACTTTTGATCCTGAGATGTGTATAGATAGTGATAGTGATGGTAGTCCAATGTACTATAATCCTGATGGTAGTCCTTCTCACGCTTCAGATAGGATTAATGCATATATCAAAGAAGGATTACATCTCTATAAGGAATTGTTAAAAAAAGATGTAGCTAAAGAGTGTGCTAGAATGATTTTACCTATGGCTACAAGTACTACTATGTATCTCAACGGCAGTGTTAGAAGCTGGATTTACTATCTAGCACAAAGAACTTCCCAACATGCACAGAAGGAGCACAGGGAGGTGGCATTGGAGATTGAGAAGATATTTAAACAATATTTCCCTAACGTAGCAAAAGCACTAGGAATATGAGCTTAGAAACTAGTATCAGAGAAGCACAAAAGATTGCAGATGAACAAGCAGTTCTACAGAGTTTAAGAAATAAAGGACTTGCAGATCTAAGAAAGGAAGAAGAACCTGAACAACAATGCAAAGACCAAATCGATAAATTAGTTAAAGAAGGTAAATTACCTAAAGAAGCTGGATTTCCAGAAGAAGAAAAGCTGAAAAAGCTCAAAGAATTGGGCAATAGGTTCAATCAAGGTAAATTACAATGGCATTTAGTTGATTTTAAAGCACTTGAACCTATGGTAAAGGTGCTCATGTATGGGAAGGACAAATATAGTGAGAATCAATGGAAAAATGGACTTAGTTTAAAAGACACTTTAGATAGCCTATTAAGGCATACAACTGCATTGTTAGCAGGGGAAGTAAATGATGAGGAATCAGGATTATCCCATATAGGTCACATTTTCTGTAACGCTCTTTTTTATAGTTACTTTACAGAAGTCAATACTATTAACGCAAGACCTTAATATATATTTCTGTCTTAATGAGGTTAGTTAGGATAAATGGTCTACATTTACACCTCATTTCAAATAATCTAGAACTTTATGGCAAAACAAGTATATCCCTACTCAGTTGAACAGGATGTAAGATCTAATGTATTAATGGCTGAATTACAACAACTTGTGAGGAGGGAGGAGGAAGTCAAGAAGGAGTTGAGAGGTATTATATACTCAGTTGAGAAACCGCGATGAAAAGAATAGATAAGAAGAAACAACAAATAGCAAGATTAAAGGGCACTATAGATAGATTGCAAAAGGAGATTGAGACAATACAATGGGAAGATAAAGAAGTAAGAAAATTAGCTAAGAGAATAGGAGCATATTTGGGTACTGAAGAAGTAAATGGGAGAGAGAGAGTTAAGATACCTAAAGATTATAAGACATTTTTCTATAGGTTAGGATTAGAGAGCGGAATATCCTACTTTACATTACAAGAGTATGTAAAGGATAAAACTGATAGGACATCAATAGCAGTTCAAAGTAAAAGAAATCTTATAAGGAGATGTAGTAAATATCCCCAGATACAAAGAAAATGGGAGGAAATTAAGAATTTTGTAAGTACCCCTAATCATTAATTTGGTTAGGGGTTTTTTATTTCGTAACTTTGTAAATCAAAATCATTAATATGGTTATAAGAGTATTTCCCTATAGTTATAAAGATGGCTGGGAAATAAACTTTGTTGGAAGAGTATATTATATAAGGATTGCAAAGTATCAATTTGGAATTTGGAAAAGTTGGAAGCCAATTATAAATAAACTATTTTAAAATGAGATTAACTCCAGACAAAAAGAAAGATACAGATTTAGTTAAAGTTGGAGAAAAGAAGCCAACAATTTTAAATGTTCACTTACTTGATGGATCATCAAGCATGGCATGGAACAATAAGTACGAGAATGCAGAGGAAGGTATTAACACAGAAATGGGAATTTTGAAAAATGATCCAAATGCTGATTATCTTCAGACAATCATCCAATTTACAAGTGGGATTACATATCCAAAAACGGCAGTATATAATGAATATATTGTTAATAAACCACTTAGTGAAGTAAAAATGTTTAAGGGGAAAGGAGCACACGGCAATACTCCCCTTTATGAGGCAATAGGTTATACTATCGAGAAAATACTAGGTCAGAAGACACAAGAAGATAGAGTAATCCTTAAGATTTTTACTGATGGGCAAGAGAATGACTCTGACCCTCTAGGGCTTTATAATAATACGCCTAAAGGGAGAAAAGCTTTATATGACCTCATTCAAGATGTGCAAAATAATCACAAGTTTACAGTAACTTTTGTTGGAACTCCTGAAGATACACAGACAATTATTAAGAATCTTGGTATTGATATCGGTAATACCTTTACTCATAATAATACTGGGGAAGGTGTTAAAATGTCATATGCTAGAGGAGCAGGAGCTACCATGGCTTTCTCGGAAGAGGTAAAAACAAGAGGAATTAGTACTTCAAAGACTTTCTATACAAAATCAGTTGAAAAAAAATAATATGCCAATAAAGACAGCTATTACAAAGGGAACAAGTAATATACTCACTGATATTAAAGAAAATGATGTGTTTTCAGAACAAAGTCATTATATCTTTAATGGGAGGAAACCCTCTACTAATGAATATCAATTCCTTCACTTAGAGAGTGGTCAGGTTGTAAATTTGGATGAGAAATATGTCTCTGAACTCCTACAGACAGCAGATCAATATTTCTCTGAGGTGGAGGTGGGTATCGAGGATAAAAAATGGACCAAAAAGCAAATTGAAGAACTTCCTATTGGAACATATAATGAACTTCCCAAGGAAGGAGATGTAAAACAGAAAGGTATTCTCTCTATCTGGAGCGATATTCACTCCCAACAAGTATTCACTGTAAAGTTCACTAAAGCCAATAAAGAGTTGAGTAATAAGGCTTTGGGTGAGGCTATGGCAAAACAGGCCACTGAGGCTCTGGCTAAAATTGCTGATGCTGCAAAGAATAAAAAGGGTGTAGCAGCAGTCGCTGCGAAGGTAATAGCTGATCTACAAGCCAATCCCATCCTACCTATAGAGAAGGGAGAGGAGAGGATTCTTAGGGGTTACAAAACTCAGTTTGAGAGTGTCAATGGCCTTTATGATGTAGTAGATATGGATATTAGAACAGGTTCTAGTAAGAGGCAAGTTAATGTAAGAGCAATCAATACCCTGTTATTTAATGGAGTAAAATATATTGTAAAATA
>Ga0302306_10001268_pt1 | contig 14022 bp, 10 predicted proteins | sample III_Palsa_E3_1_FD_198761 | JGI IMG/M metagenome (GOLD analysis project Ga0302306, IMG submission 198761) | Peat permafrost microbial communities from Stordalen Mire near Abisko, Sweden - III_Palsa_E3_1 | ecosystem: Environmental > Terrestrial > Soil > Palsa > Peat permafrost | place: Sweden...
TTTATGATGGGCTTATTTCTATAAAGAAAGTAGTAAGGGAGCCGGGAGAGCGCGCTAAAGTGGCTGTGGAATCATACGATGACCGCGTAGACCCGGTAGGAGCCTGCGTGGGGATGAAAGGCTCTCGTATCCATAGCATAGTAAGGGAACTTGAGAATGAAAATATAGACGTTATTAACTTCACGGACAATCTTGAACTCTATATACAAAGAGCGCTAAGTCCTGCAAAAATTACAAGTATCAAAATAGATCAGGATGAAAGCAGAGTTTCTGTTTATCTTCGCCCTGACCAGGTTTCATTAGCAATAGGCAAAGGCGGACAGAACATTAAGTTGGCCAGCAAGTTAGTGGGAATGGAAATAGATGTATTTAGAGAACTGGAGGCTACAGAAGAAGAAGACGTTGATTTGAATGAATTTAGCGACGAGATAGAGGATTGGATTATAGAGGAATTGAAAAGGGTAGGCTTAGATACTGCAAAGAGCGTGCTTGCGCTTAACAGGGAAGACCTTGTAAGAAGAACAGAGTTGGAGGAAGAGACCGTGGAAGACGTATTAAGAATATTGAAACAGGAGTTCGAATAATAAGTAATTTATTATTCAGGAAGAAGATAACTAAAGGAGCTAATTAATGTCAGAAGTAAAAATGATGAGGCTAAGCCAGGCGGCAAGAGAGCTAAATGTGGGAACATCCACAGCTATAGACTATCTTGTGGGTAAAGGCTATGCGGATGTAAACAACCCCAACTCCAAAATAACCGGAGAGCAGTATGAGATGCTCAGGAAGGAGTTTGCATCCTCCAGCCAGGATAAAAAGGAAGCTTCGGGCCTCACCATTGGTAAAAAACATTCCGATAGTATTGTTCATAATAATTCGGATGTTATCATTAAAAAAAGTAAGGATGAGGATGAGGAGATCCTTATTAAGAATCATAATGACAAAGTAAAAGAAACGCCAGCGCCGGTAGCAGAAGAAAAAAAGAAAAAGGAAGAGCCTGCCGACGATACTCTGGGGGTTAAGCTACAAGGCATAAAAGTTTTGGGCAAAATTGATCTTGACAAAAAAGCTCCAACTAAGGCCCCTATAGAACAGCCTAAGGCAGAAAGTAAGGAGCCAAAGCCAGAACCCGTTGCTGAAAAGAAGAAGAAAGAACCAGAACCACTAAAAAGTGAAACTGTTGTTGCTCCCGTAGAAGAAGAGGAAAAACCGCAACTACCTATACCAGTAGCTGAAAAAGAGCCTGAGCCTATAGCTAAAATAGTAGACGAGCCGGCAAAGAAAGAAGAACTGGTAGGAGGCAAAGCAGATACCTTAAAAGGGCTTACCGTACTAGGTAAAATAGAATTACCTGACAAAGCCAAGAAAAAAGAGAAACCAGTTGCATCGTCAGATATTAAAAATGACGATAAGAATAAGAGAAAGAGAAAGAGGGTAAGGCTTCCTCAGCAGAAAACCGGCGACAATACAAATACGACTACCACGCCAGGGCAGCAGGGAACAACAGCCCCCAATACAACTAGCCCTAACAGGCAGTTTAATAAGGAAAGGCCACCGTTTAAGCCAGCAACAGGCACAGGTAAACCAACAGAAAAAGAGGAAGTTAGCGACAAAGAAATACAAGATAAAATTAAGGCTACTCTTGCTAAGCTAAGCGGTAACAAAAACCCTGTTAACAGGGCAAAGTACCGTAAGGAAAAGAGAAGCGCTATTGCCGAAGCTCACGAAGAAAAAATGCTTCAGGAGCAAGAAGAGTCTAAGGTGCTTAAAGTTACGGAATACATTTCTGCTAATGATTTGGCATCTCTAATGGGCGCTTCTGTAAATGAAGTAATTTCTGCCTGCCTGGGACTGGGAATGTTTGTTTCCATTAACCAACGACTGGATGCAGAAGCTATTACAGTAATAGCGGATGAATTTGGATATTCCATTGAGTTTGCTTCAACGGAAGAAGAAGCAGAGATAGACGAAGAGGAAGAGGATCCGGAAAACCTTACCGACAGAGCCCCTATTGTAACCATTATGGGACACGTTGACCACGGTAAAACTTCCTTGCTCGACTATATAAGAAAAAGTAAGATCGCGCAGGGCGAGGCCGGAGGTATAACTCAGCACATAGGTGCATACAATGTAATCACGGAATCTGGAAAGAAAATTACTTTCCTGGATACTCCGGGCCATGAAGCGTTTACTGCTATGCGGGCTCGCGGGGCCAAATTAACGGATATAGTAATTATAGTAGTAGCGGCGGACGATAATGTGATGCCTCAAACCAAAGAAGCTATTAACCATGCTCAGGTAGCCGGTGTGCCTATTGTTATCGCTATAAATAAAATTGATAAGCCAGGAGCTAATCCTGATAAAATAAAGGAAGAGCTTTCTAAAGAAAATATCCTGGTAGAAGACTGGGGCGGTAAATACCAGTGTGAACTTATTTCCGCAAAAACGGGGGTAGGTATCCCTGAATTGCTGGAAAAAGTATTGTTGGAAGCGGAAATTCTGGAACTAAAAGCAAATGCTGATAAAAAGGCTGCCGGAACTGTGGTAGAAGCCTCCTTGGACAAAGGAAGGGGTTATCTTTCTACCGTTTTGGTACAAGGCGGTACGTTACACATTGGCGATATAGTATTGGCTGGGGCTTATTACGGAAGGGTAAAAGCCATGACCGACCACAGAGGGGTGAAGCAAAAAGATGCAGGGCCGTCAACTCCCGTGCAGGTGCTAGGGCTTAACGGAGCGCCACAGGCAGGAGACAAGTTCCAGGTAATGGAATCGGAGAGGGATGCCAGAGAAATTGCTACTAAGAGAGAACAATTACTTCGTGAGCAAAGCATACGTACCAAGAAACACATTACGCTGGATGAAATAGGGAGAAGGCTTGCTATTGGTAACTTTAAAGAGCTTAATGTAATAGTAAAAGGCGATGTGGACGGATCAATAGAGGCTCTTTCAGACTCTTTATTAAGATTATCTACAGAAGAAGTACAGGTACGCATAATACACAAAGCAGTAGGGGCTATTTCCGAGTCCGATGTATTGCTTGCCTCGGCTTCAGACGCTATTGTAATCGGCTTCCAGGTACGTCCTTCAGCAAGCGCCAGAAAGCTTGCCGAGCAGGAAGAAATAGAAATAAGGCTATACTCCATCATTTACGACGCTATTAACGAAGTAAAAGACGCTATGGAAGGTATGCTTGCTCCTAAGTTAGAAGAAGTAATTACCGGAAATATAGAAGTAAGAGAAGTATTCAAAATCTCTAAAGTGGGCACTATTGCAGGTTGCTACGTAACCGACGGCCAAGTGAAAAGAAACTCAAAAGTAAGGCTTATCCGCGATGGCATAGTGGTGCACACCGGTACTATATTAGCCCTAAAACGCTTTAAAGACGATGTGTCGGAAGTGAAGACCGGCTATGAGTGCGGTTTAAGTATAAAAGACTTTAACGACATAGAGGTTGGGGATACTATAGAAGGATTTGAGGAAAAGGAAACTAAGAGAACTTTATAGTACATCTTTTTGAAATAAATTAGGAAAAAGCCATCGATCAGATGGCTTTTTCGTTGTCAGACATTTTTCTTTTTATTTTAGACAAAATTCCTGTTTTTGCGTTAAATTTATGTAAGTAAATGTAACCGTTATGCCTGGAACCTTAGATAAAAAAACTAGAATCGCTAAAGGAATTAAGCCAACTGCTCAATCTATTTTTTCCAAATACTCTACAAGCACAAAAAACTTGATGTCTCTGGTGGCGGAAGCTAATAAAGGAGTAAACCCACAGGCTCTTATGGATATAACAACTATTTCAGGATATAATAATTCTCAGGTAGCAGATTTACTTAATATTTCAGAAAAGACTTTAACCAGGTATAAGAGCCAGAAAAAAAAGCTTAACCCTGTAAATAGTGAACTAGCTTTAAAGCTGATTTCGCTGTTTAAAAAAGGCGAGGAAGTGTTTGGCGAACTAAGTTCATTTAAGGGATGGCTGGAAAAACCAGCTTACGGCTTAGGAAATCAGGTTCCATATAATTTATTACATACCTCTAATGGAATTGATCTAGTGTTAGAAGAATTGATACGTATAGAATACGGCGATCTGGCATAACACAATGATTGTTTTCCGAATAACCTTAGAAAAATGGTCTGGAAAGTTACATGCTTCCGGAAACCCGGCAAGATGGAATTCAAAAGGGAAGAACCTTATCTATACAGCATCATCCAGAGCCTTAGCATGTCTTGAGAATATAGTTCATAGGGGTGGCGATGGGCTAAATGGAAATTATAAGGTAATGGTTATTGAAATACCAGATACTGTTTTTCTGGACGAGGTAGATTTGAAACAGCTGCCAAAGGACTGGTATAACTTTGAACGGTATTCAGATTGCCAATTAATAGGCGATAAATGGATTGATAATAATTCTTCTGCGGTTCTTAAAGTACCTTCAGCTATTATTACTAATGAATCAAATTTTCTGATAAATATAAATCACCCACATTTTAAACGAATTAAATTGATAGCGATAGAAGAATTTTTATTTGATAAGAGGTTAAAGAGAAGTTAAAAAGATATTGATAAAAAAAGCCACCCCGTTTATGGAGATGGCTTCTTAATTATTGATGTCTTTAAGCTTTTAACCTTAAACCGTCGCTTTAGCGCTTTCGCTATGCACCAGCTTGTGTTTCAGTAGGTATTCTGCAATTTGCACTGCATTAGTAGCAGCTCCCTTTCTAAGATTATCCGCCACAATCCACATATTTAACGTTTTTGGTTGTGTTTCGTCTCTTCTTAACCGGCCCACAAATACCTCGTCTTTTTGGTGAGCGTTCATTGGCATAGGGTATTTCAGGTTTTTTACGTCGTCTTCAACAATTACCCCTTCGGCTTTTGTTAGTAGGTCTCTTACCTCCTCCAGGTCGAACTCCTTCTCAAATTCTACATTTACAGATTCTGAGTGCCCGCCGATAACAGGAATACGCACTGTAGTAGCAGTAACTTTTATAGAATTATCTCCCATAATCTTTTTAGTCTCGTTAACCATCTTCATCTCCTCTTTGGTATAACCATTATCAAGGAACACGTCTATATGAGGGATCACATTAAGGTCTATAGGGTAGGCGTAAGCCTTTGGCCCGTCTTTAATACCTTTACGCTCGTCCATAAGCTGGTCAACAGCCTTTTTGCCTGTTCCGGTAACAGACTGGTAGGTAGAAACCACTATTCTTTTAATCCCATATTTTTTATACAAAGGATATAACGCCACTACCATTTGTACGGTAGAACAATTAGGATTAGCGATAATCTTATCCTCTTTTGTAATTGTATTGGCATTGATTTCCGGAACCACAAGCTTCTTAGTAGGGTCCATTCTCCATGCTGAAGAGTTATCTATCACAAAAATTCCAGCCTCTGCAAACTTAGGCGCCCACTCCAGCGAAGTTCCACCCCCGGCAGAAAATATAGCAATGGCAGGTTTCATGTCAATAGCAGTCTGCATGCCAACTACCTTATAGTCCTTACCCTTGTAACTAACCGATTTTCCTACAGATTTCTCTGAGGCGACAGGAATCAATTGGGATACGGGAAAATTTCTTTCCGCAAGGACTTTTAACATTTCGCCACCCACTAAGCCGGTAGCTCCTACAACTGCAATTTTCATTTTCTTAGATCTGTATTTATTAGTAAATCATTAAACAATTATATTAAGGCGTCAAAGGTAAAAAAATATTAGTAAATTTGTACATCATTTTCGCAGGTCTTCCGTATTGTAAAAGGAAATACCTTCGGATAATAATAGTAGAACGGAATAGCTTTGGCAAAATAGCGCTTGTTTAATGGAACTTTTTTTGCTTGTTCTGCTTTTAAAAAACATTATAAACACGTTACTTTAAGTATTAAATTTTTGAACTGATATAGTAATAAAACTTTTTAGTATTATGGCCAAGAAACAGGTAACAAAAAAGAAGACATCAGCCGTAGCTGCAAAAAAAGCTATAGCTAAGAAACAGCCTGCAAAAAAAGCAGTAGCTAGTAAAGTAGCGGCTAAAAAGCCAGTAAAAAAACCGGTTAAAGCTGCCCCTGCCGCCAAAACAGTAGCTAAGGGAGCAAAAAAACCGGTAAAAGTTGCCGTTAAAAAAGCAACGGCTCCTGCAAAAAAAGCGGTAGTTAAAAAAGCTGTAGCTCCTGCAAAGAAGACGGCGCCTGCTAAGAAAGCAGCCCCTGCCAAGAAAGCCGTAGCGGCAAAAAAAGCAGCGCCTGCTAAAAAGAAAGCGCCTACACCTGTTAAAAAAGCAGTTCCTGCAGCCAAAAAAGTAACTCCTGCTAAAAAAGTTACAGCTCCAGCAAAAAAAGCGGCTCCTGCTAAAAATACAGCCAAGAAACCTGTTGTTAAAGCAAAGGCTCCTGTTAAAGCTGCTCCTAAACCAGCAATGGCAGCTACAAAAGTTGCCAAAAAACCAGTAGCCCCTGTTAAAAAGACGGCTAAACCAATAAAGAAAAAGCCCGCTAAGCCTTCTACTCCTGCATCTTCGGGTGTTGACATTATACTTGAAGAAGTGATAATGCAGCCTGTTGTTGAAATTATCAGCATAGAAGAAGAGACAGAAGGACGTGATGAACATAACGAAAAAAACGAGCATAATTCTTATTTCGGCCACCACACGGATGAGCATGAGAAAGAGGATGACGATCTTAACAATGACGAACACGATGAAACTGAATCAGGACGATAAAACACGATATTCTGAAGAAGAGCTAAAAGAGTTTGAGGCCATTATTGCGGAAAAACTGGATAGGGCCAAAAAAGAATTTACTTACATTAAGGAAGTTTTGAGCAGAAAGAACGACGAGGGGACTGACGCTACCGTAGGTACTTTAAAACTTCTGGAAGATGGCGCAGATACTGCCGAAAAAGAAAACTTTACTCAGCTTGCCACCAGGCAACAAAAGTTTATTCAGCAACTGGAAAACGCTATGGCGAGGATTAAAAACGGCACCTATGGAATTTGTGTGGATACAGGGAAGTTAATCCCTAAAGAGCGTTTACGCGCCGTGCCGCACACACAGCATTCCATAGAGGCAAAATTAAACAGGAAAGATTAATTAAGTAAAATGGATTTTCTTCAGAATCATATCGAAAGTCTTATCTTTTGTTCTACCGAGCCGTTAAAGCCAGAAGAAATAAAGCATACGCTTAATGAAATGTTTGAAGCAGAGGTTCCGAACGCAGATATAAACGCTGTTCTGGAAACGCTGCTAAAAAAATATGAGGACGATCGTTATCCTTTTCACATTTGCCACATGTCGGGCGGGTACCAGTTTCTTACCAAACCCGCTTACCAGGCAAGCATTAGCATTTTGCTAAAGCAGAAATCTAAAAAAAGATTATCTACCTCCTCGCTGGAAACGCTTGCTATCATCGCCTATAAGCAGCCTCTGACCAAAACACTGGTAGAGCAGATAAGAGGAGTAAATTGCGACTACGCCATACAGAAACTGCTGGAGAAGCAGCTTATTGAAATCCAAGGAAAATCCGACGGTGTGGGCAAGCCTATTTTATATGGCACCACCGACAAGTTTATGGAATACTTTGGTATAAACACCCTTGCCGACCTGCCATTGCCAAAAGATTTTGCAGGAGCAAAAAACGAAATAGGAGAACTAAACGAAGGCGAACACTTGCCTTCTTCCGACACCACACACGAAAATAATCAGGCTACAGGCGAGCCTTCACATGAATAATAAAAAGAAACCGCGCGAGGGCGCAGACCGTAAAAAAAGTAGTCCTTCTACCAGATTTTTAAAAGAAAAAAAAGGCGGCAAAGGAGGGGCTTTTGCAAAGAGTTCAACCAGCAAACCTTATGCAAAGAAGGAGTTTTCCGGCACAGGAGCTAAAAGAAAAAACGCTTCTTCCTCCGGTAAATTTGTAAAAGGGGCGCCGGACGACAGGGCAGCTAACTCCTATCCTAAACCGGAAAGCAAAACTAAAACAAGATGGCAAAAGAGAGGCCCTTCATCCGCTTCGTCTGATAAGCCAGCTTATAGAGCCAAGAAAGAATTCGGTTCAGATAAGCCATACACCAAAAGAGCAAAACCAGAAGGAGATAGCAGAGAGCGCAGAAGTTCATCATCTGATAAGCCTTACAGAGCCAAGAAAGAGTTTGGGGCTGCAAAGCCTTATGCTAAGAGAGATAAATCAGAAGGAGATAGTAGAGAACGCAGAAGCTCATCATCTGATAAGCCATATAGAGCGAAGAAAGAGTTTGGGGCCGCCAAGCCTTACGCTAAGAGAGATAAACCAGAAGGAGATAGTAGAGAACGCAGAAGCTCTTCCTCAGACAAACCCTACAGAGCTAAGAAAGAGTTTGGCGCTGCTAAGCCTTATATCAAAAGAGATAAGCCAGAAGGGGAAAGTAGGGAACGCAGAAGTACATCATCTGACAAACCATACAGGGCCAAGAAAGAATTTGGGGCTGCAAAGCCGTATGTGAAGAGGGATAAGCCGGATGGAGATAGTAGAGAACGCAGAAGTTCATCATCTGATAAGCCTTACAAAGCCAAGAAAGAGTTTGGGGCTGCAAAGCCGTATGCTAAGAGAGATAAACCCGAAGGAGATAGTAGAGAACGCAAAAGTTCATCCTCTGATAAGCCTTACAGGGCTAAGAAAGAATTTGGGGCTGCTAAACCATTTGCTCCAAGAAGTAGTAAGCCTTATGTAAAAAAGGATGAAGGGGCAGGAGGAGAGCGAAGAGAAAGACCTTCGTATTCTGATAGTAAATCAGACAAGCCAAGACGATTTTCTAAAAGAACTGCTTTCGGGAAAGAGAAACCAGATGTAGTAGTACCCGAAGAGATACGCCTGAACCGTTATATTTCTAATGCGGGAGTATGTTCCCGCCGCGATGCGGACGAATTGATAAAGGAAGGTAGGGTGCAGGTGAACGGCAAGGTAATAGAGGAGATGGGCTACAAAGTAAAACGCAGTGATGTAGTAAAATTTGATGATAAAACACTACATGCGGAGAAACTGGTGTATTTACTGTTAAACAAACCCAAGGACTACATTACTACTATGGAAGATCCGGAGGATAGGAAAACGGTAATGAACCTTATAAAAAACGCCTGCGACGAGCGTATTTATCCTGTTGGCAGGTTGGACAGGAATACCACAGGGCTGTTACTATTTACTAACGACGGTGACCTTGCAAAAAAACTTACGCATCCTTCCCACAACGTAAAGAAAATATACCAGGCAGATTTGGACAAACCCATCACTGATGATGATTTTGAAAAGATTGCCGGCGGCAAAATAGAATTGGAAGACGGCTTGGTAAAGGTTGATAAAATAGCTATAGTTTCTTCAAATAAAATGAGCGTCGGCCTGGAAATACACGAGGGTAGAAACCGCATAGTGCGTCGCTTGTTCGAACACTTAGGATACGATGTGGTAAAGCTTGACCGGGTAATGTATGCAGGGTTAGATAAAAAAGACCTGCCCCGCGGCAAGTGGAAAATGCTTTCTGATAAAGAGGTAATACAACTAAAACATTTTAGTTGATCAGGCTTTCTTACCCCTGATTTTTGGCCGCATTTAAGGACGCGCTCATAGAGGCTGTATTGTGCCCAAAGCCCTGATTTTACAGGGGCTTTAACCAATTTTTCCATCGTATTTTTTAAGTAAGTCGCCATAGTATTTGGTATAAGAATCAATCAACAATTTATTAATTAATAGGGAATGTGGCCCGGGTTTGTGCTACCTAAAAAACTACTAGTTAAGGGTAAATCTTACGCGCATGAAATTTTCGCTCTGTTATTCCCCTGTAAATTTTCCTGTTATTATCTGTAAATTTCTCTGTTTTTATTGACAGGCATGTAAGGTTTTTGCCCATTTTGAATTTGTGCCAATTGGCACGTTCCGAAGTTCAAAGTTTAAAGAAAAAAATAGTCTGTGCCAACTGGCACAAGGGCATACTCCCGGATCGAGGGGTAACTATTAGTTTAACAAAAAGATGGTTGTTTTGGTTTAAGGGGTTATGCAACTAAATATAGCATAAAAGGCGAGCTATTAAAGAAAAATGTTTAACGCGGCTGCCTTCCACTGCCAGGCGGGCAGCGTCCTGACAACGGCTCTTGCTTACAACCCACTGCTACGCCCAAAAGTTGAAAGAGGAGCCTAACGTCAGGACTGTTAGGATAAAAAAATGTTTCTGGCGCAGGTTTAGCGTAGCCTAACCTGTACCTTACTATTTACTATTATATAATGAAGGGTGTCCCTGTGCGATTTCACTAAAATTGGTACAAGCGGACGCTTGCACCAGCGAGGGACTTATTCAGCTAGTTCAGTTCTTTCACCATTAGTATGCAGATAAAATACTGCTAATTCAGATACAAGGCCTACTACAAACCTTGCATATCTCGTTTCTAATGATCGAAAATCCGCATCTTTCCCATGGCCAGAACCATAGTTGTTCCTTAATTCTGTTATACCTTGAATTATCGAAGATATTCCCCCTAGAATTTGTTTTATTGATCTTTCAGCATCTTCAGGATTTGAAGCGTTTTTTGGTTTGAAATCTAGGACTTTATTTGTTTCCTTAACAAGTCTTAATAAGTCCCAGTTTTTATCAATAGTGATATTTAATTGCTTTAAAATTGATTTGCATATTATTTCAATTAGTTCTTTTGAAGTCCCTATTGCAAGATCAGTATCATTTTGCAAAGATTTATTCATCAGTTCAATTCTTGAATTCACATAATCTGTATTCAAGTATTTTTTTATTACAGTATGATTTTTAGTTTTATTAGTATCAGTGATTACTATTAAATTACTTTTAAAAATGGGTCTTTCTGAAATAACCCCATTCTCTACAATCTCATAACCGGAAGATTCCAAATGTCGATTATAAATATCTAGAATTTTATTGATTTCTACCTCATCAATCCTAACAGCAGGGTGAATTGTTTCGCATAGAAAATCTAAAAATAAAGCATCATCACAATGAAGTAGATTAAACCTAATGTCTAAGAATACCCAATCAGGTTGCCAATCATTATTCATTGTCATATGCTTCCAAATATCATCAAATGCTGTTTTATATCTGGCATCATTAGATGGTAGTTGTTTCAAATCAAAGATTCTGGATAAAAACTCTTGTTCTTCTAATACTCCTGAATACTGGATTTTAGAAATCTTCAATTCATCGGAAATATTTCTTCTTGTTTTTTGATTTATCTTATTTGTCAATGTCTTCTTTTTTTAATTCTACCCCTTCCCCTTAAAAAAATCCTTCATCTTGTCTTCGGTATCGTACAGGCGGCTGCCTTTGCGGATGGAGGTTCTTATGTATTTTGGCCTTCGTTTGGTTTCTTCTACTACCTTGCTGATGTACTCGCCAAGTACTGTAGCGGATAGTAATTGAATGCCCCCAAAAAAGAAAAAGAGTAATACCAGGGTAATATTCCAGTTGTAACTATCAGAACTTATTAATTTTAATAGTAGCTCAACAGATAAGCCTAAAAAAGAAAATAGGGTAAGGAATGTGCCTGTGTAGCCTATGACTTCCACGGGCACAAAGCTGAAGGAGAAAATGGCTTTCTTTGCCCAGCCTATGTTTTTACGCCAGTTGTTGGTGGATTTGCCAAAGGCACGTTCCGGGCGCAGATATTCTACCCCGGTTTGTTTAAAACCCACCCAGGCCCGTAGCCCTCTGATAAATTGTTCTGTTTCCGGCAACGCCAGCAGACGGTTTACTACCTTTCTGTCCAGTAGTGAAAAATCTCCGGCGTCTTTAGGAATATGTATGTTGGATAGTTTGCTAAATAAGAGATAGAATACCTTATAGTAAAGGCCGAGTGCAACACTAACTTCTCGTTTAGTTCTTACGCCATATACTACCTCAAAACCCTGTTTCCATTTTTCGTAAAATTCCGCAATCAACTCTGGGGGGTCTTGCAGGTCGCCGTCCATAAGAACTATGGCGTCGCCTGTGGCTATTTCCATCCCGCTCATAAATGCTGATTGAGAGCCAAAGTTGCGCGAATGCGAGATGGCCACTATGTTACTATCTTTATCACAAAGTTGTTTTAATACTTCTTCTGTGTTGTCTGGCGAGTTGTCGTTTACAAAAATGATTTCATAGTCTGCCGGTATTTTTTTAAAGGCGCTGGTAATGCGCTCGTACATTACCGGTATTGCCTGGGCGTCTTTATAACAAGCAATTACGCAGGAAATTTTTCCGCCGAATGGTTTACGGAAAGCGGGTAGTATAGTAGTTTCGTAATTTACCTGCTGTTGCCAGTTTGCTGTTTTTTTAAGACCTTCTGTTAGTCCGGTTTTCGCTTTCCATAGTAAATAGTAATTCGCTTTTTCGGCATTACCGTACCAGTCCGTCAAGTCCCATATACGATTGTTGGCGGTTGCCCATTCCGGCTTTGCCGTTAACCAAAACTCCTTACTAACAGTTTCTACAAGGCTTTTAATGGTAACTTTCTTTTCGGAGGCAATGTTAAACGATTGCCCGTAAATCTCAGGCCTCATTATGCATGCGGCATGAATAAATGCTTCCACGCAATCGTCTATGTACACAAAGTCCCTGCTTATATCAGGCGAGGCCAGCGGAGGAAAACTATTTCTGTGCGAGTATTCGATTAGCCTGGGCACAAGCCTGTCGGGTTCTTCCCAGGGGCCGTAAATGGAGTAGAGTCTCAGATTTGCCGCCGGAAGATTTTTTACCGCCGCAAGGTATTGTATAAGGTAAGATGACGATAATTTGGAAACGGAATAGTGGCTGTTAGGCTCCGGCGTATCGTCTTCTTTGGGAGCAGAGGCATTGTAACCATATTCTGAACTGCTGCCTGCATGGACGTAGGCATGTATATTTTGGGCCTGCTCCAGAATGTTGAGCGTACCCAAAAAATTGGTTTCGTAGATTAGGGTAGCGTCGTCCTGCTTCTGGTAGGCGCCATAGGCCGCCAGGTTAAATATGGTTTTGGGGGCATAGGTTTCCAGAACCTGTTTTACAGCGCTTTTGGAAGTTATATCGCAATAAATAGTATTTTCCGGGGGGATGTCTGCCGCCCGAAGCCGCCAGGGTAAAGGCGTAGTATGGGTTATAGCATAACAGTCTTTTCGTATAGCATAAATAGTAGCAAAAAGATTTATACCTATGAAGCCTCCTGCTCCGAAGATAAGGATAGGGCCTTGCAGGGCCTCTATTTTTTGCTCCTGGGAGAGCTGCTTAAATGTATTTAAATCGGGCATTCTTTAAAATTATAAACTTTCCAGCAGTTTACCAATGCTTTGGGCGTCTAACCCGCTCTTTTGCTGGTGATAGCCTTGATTCCCGTATAAGCCCTCCGGGTAACCCTGAGAAGTGAGCGAAATGAAAGAATTAAGCAAAATATTTTCTTTCAGAATGGCGGATGCCAGGCTTTGTCCAAGCCCTCCAACACTTGTGTGTTCCTCTGCTACCAGCAGCTTTTTTGTTTTTTTAATGCTTTGCACAAAGCTTTGCGGCAGTTCTTTAATGGGGAGTTTTGTTACTGAAAACACGTCGGCTTTATCTTTTATAGCAGGATTCTCTAAAGCTTCCAATACATTGTTGGCAATAGGGCCAAGGGCGGCGACCGTAACCTGTGCAGAGAGGGGAGTTACTACCGGATGAAAAAATCCGGCAGGGGTTAGCAGAGGATTGTATTTACCCAACCCTAACCGTAAATAAGCAGGCGCTGACTCTGCAAGAATAGTTTCCAGGGTATAGTTAATATCATTGTCAAAAGCGGGAATGTACGCAGTCATATTAGGCAGTCCGCCCAGGCAGGCCAAGTCTTCCAGCGCATGGTGCGAAGGCCCCATAATGCCGTAGCCGTAGCCGCCGCCATTGCCTACTATAAATACGGGCAGGTTATGGAAGCAAACATCGTTACGTATCTGCTCCAGGCAACGGTAAACAATAAAAGGAGCTATGCTGTAGCAAAATACTTTGTACCCTTCTAACGCCATGCCTGCCGCTACAGAAATCATATTTTGCTCG
>Ga0302306_10001277_pt1 | contig 13968 bp, 18 predicted proteins | sample III_Palsa_E3_1_FD_198761 | JGI IMG/M metagenome (GOLD analysis project Ga0302306, IMG submission 198761) | Peat permafrost microbial communities from Stordalen Mire near Abisko, Sweden - III_Palsa_E3_1 | ecosystem: Environmental > Terrestrial > Soil > Palsa > Peat permafrost | place: Sweden...
CGGCGGCGTCACGGTCAGTTATTTTGAATGGGTCCAGGACCGTCAGGGATTCTTCTGGCGCGAGAGCGAAGTGAACGAACGCTTGCAGGACGTCATGGATCAAAGTTTCGATCAAGTTGTTCGCGCCGCGGAATCTCACGGTGTCAGCAATCGTATCGCGGCTTACATTGTCGCCATCGACCGGGTTGCGCGCGCGCTGAAGTTACGCGGCATTTACGCCTAGGTTCCGTGGCTAACCCGTTAAGAGTTCGTTCTCGGCTAATGTACCCCCGTTCGGGCTCCCCGAACCTGAACGGGCCTTCCGAAATTCTTTTATTGTGCCGCACTCCATCCTGGGGTATAGAGCCTATGCACGTTCGCAGTTGAGCCCCGCATTTCGTCGAGGAGGCACAGTGATTTGTGGATCTGTCCTACCCGGAGCTCTCAAATCCGAAGACGAGCATCGCCGCGACATTTGTGCCGTCGGCCGCTGGATTTATGAGCGCAACTACGTGGCTTCAACCGATGGGAATATTTCTGTGCGTCTCGACCAGCGGCACATCCTCACCTCGCCCACCGGCATGTGCAAGGGCATGATGTCCCCCGAGGACCTGGTCATTACCGATCTGGATGGGAAAAAAGTGAACGGCGGGCGTAACGCCTCTTCTGAACTGGCCATGCACCTGACCATTTACCGCCATCGCCCCGAAATCAATTCGGTCTGCCATGCGCATCCACCGGTCGCCACTGGCTACGCCGCCGCCGGCACACCGCTCAACAAGGCTTTGGTCTGCGAATTGATCATTTCGCTCGGCTGCATTCCGGTGGCGCCCTACGGGACTCCCGGCACGCCCGAACTGGCCGAAAGCATCGAGCCCTTCGTCGACGGTTATGACGCCATCCTACTGGCCAATCATGGCGTGGTTACCTACGGACACGATTTGCTCACCGCTTTCTTCCGCATGGAAACGGCCGAGCATTTCGCCCGCGTCTCGCTGGTCACCGAACTGATCGGCAAACAAGTATTGCTTTCCGGCAGCGAAGTGCAAAAGCTTATCGCCGCAAGGTCCCGTTACGGCTTGCAAGTCGCTTCGAATTCCGGACCCGAGTTTCCCATTACTTCAGATTGCGCCGACACCGAACGCATTACCCTGACTCGCCGCGAACTCGAAGCCCTCGTCGATGAGGCCATTCGCAAAGACCGGCCTCCTCACTGAAGTCCGCGATCGTTGTCGTTCCTGATTCCTGGTCCTAAATCTGCGTCCACTGTTTCTTAAGCTGCCATTGCGAAATCGGCGGGCAGCGCTCGTCACTTCCAGCACTGCCCGCCGTGCAATGTTCCCCGCATCTTAACTAGCCGACACAACTACGAATCGAGTCTTCCCGCCGAAGTGAAATTCGGTGATTTTCCCGCCATCGGTCACGATCGTCGAGTAGTGCGGTTTGCTGGTTTCGTCCTTCCACTGCACCGGCACTTGCGCCACGACCTTGCCGTCTTTGGTCATCGTCAGCTGCGTTTCGGTTACGGTCACTTTGTAATCGCCCGGCGTGATCGACTGTCCGGCCAGAGATGCCGCATTTTGAATTGTAAACACCGATGACGTGTCAACTTTGGCATCTTTCGCCGACAACGTTTGCAACCCGATCGAAAGCATCATCACCAGCGCTGCCAGAAATGTTGAAACTCGAACCATTTTGCTTCGTGACATTTTCCTTTCCTCCTAGGCTTTCTTTTTGCCCCTCGCGCTTGCTTAGACGGACGTATCCGCAGACCGGAAGCAACGCCTCGAGGGATTCATCAGAAAATTAACGATCGCGAAACAAAAATCAGAGAGTGCACCGCAAACGAACACCGTCTGTCCAATACCGGACAGTGCGCGCTCGATTTCTCCCTGAATTTCGCTTCTTCTTACACACCTTCATACGAGGCCATCGCCGAAAATGTTTCGCAATTTTCTTTTTTTATTTCGCGCTGTGTCCCGCGTTTGACAGCCCGGCACCACTAATCAATAATCGCTCGGCATGATTGGCTCGCTGCGCGGCAAACTCATCGACAAACGTCCGAATCAAGTTCTCCTGGAAGTCGGAGGCGTCGGCTACGTCGTCCAGATTCCTCTTTCCACTTTCACCAGCCTCGCAGCGTTGCATTCCGAAAACACTCTGCTCATTCACACCCACGTCCGCGAAGATCAATTCTCTCTGTATGGTTTTCTCACCGCCCGCGAAAAACATTGTTTTGAGCTACTGATCTCGGCGTCTGGCGTGGGCCCTTCGCTGGCGCTGAAAATCCTCTCCGGCATGTCACTCGACGAATTAATTCCGGCCATCCGTAAAGGCGATCTAGCGCAGCTCGTGCGCATTCCCGGTGTGGGACGGAAAACCGCCGAGCGCATGGTGGTTGAGCTCCGCGATAAACTCGCCGCCGTCGATGTGCCCGACGCCGGAAAGCCCGCCACGCGCTCGCAACTCGAAGCCGACGTTTCATCCGCGCTGGTCAATTTGGGCTACGACGAACGCACGGTCGAAAGCGCCATCGCCAAATCGCGCTCCACCGTGGGCAACGATTTCGAATCGCTGCTGCGCGCCTCGCTTCAGGTTTTAGGCGGCGCGGCCACGCAGAAATCCAAGCGTTCGAAGTGACCTGCCCCCAAAAGATGTAGAATTGTTTTCGCGTATCTGAATTTTCGGATTTTCCGTATCGGTTCGGAGAGGGGCCTTGTTCCAGATCGTCTGGGAATTTATCGTGCGGGCCGACCGCGTCTCCGATTTCGAGAAATCGTATGCCGCCGCCGGCGATTGGGCCGCGCTGTTTCGCCGCAGCGCCGGCTTTCTGGGCACCGCGCTGCTGCGCGACGCCGATGATCCGCGGCGCTATCTGACCATCGATCGTTGGGACGCCGCCGCCTCCCATGCGACAATGCGTGCGCGATTCGCGAAAGAATACGAAGCGCTCGACGGCGCCTGCGCCGGCCTGACCGAATCCGAGCGCCAGGTGGGAATTTTCGAAGATGTCTAATTTTTGAGCCATCGCCCAAATGCCTGAAAAACTAAATCCCCACGAACGCGTAATCTCCGGCCGGGCCCTCGACGACGACGAGCGCATCGAAGCCAGCATCCGCCCCACCAAGCTCGCCGACTACATCGGCCAGAATCGCGTCAAAGAAAATCTGCAGATCGCCGTCGAAGCGGCCCGCTCCCGCGGCGAAGCCCTCGACCACGTCCTGCTCTACGGCCCTCCGGGCCTGGGCAAAACCACCCTCGCCCAAATTCTGGCCAACGAAATGGGCTCCGCCATAAAAGTCAGCTCCGGCCCGCTGCTCGAAAAAAAGGGCGACCTCACCGCCGTGCTCACTTCGCTCGACGCCCAGGATTTTTTCTTTCTCGACGAAATTCATCGGCTGCAGCCCTCCATGGAAGAAATCCTCTACCCGGCCATGGAAGATTTTCGCGTCGACCTGATCATCGGCCAGGGCCCCGGCGCGCGGGTCCATCCGTACCAGCTCAATCGTTTTACCCTGATCGGCGCCACCACTCGCGCCGGACTGATCATGGCCCCGCTGCGCTCGCGCTTCGGCATCGTCCATCGCCTGGAATTTTATTCGCCGGAAGATCTGCTGCGCATCGTCAATCGCTCGGCGAAAATTCTGGGCATAAAAATGGACGAAGCCGGCGGCGCCGAAATCGCCCGGCGCAGCCGCGGCACCCCGCGCGTCGCCAATCGCCTGCTGCGCCGCGTCCGCGATTTTGCGGAAGTCCGCGCTAAAGGTTTCATCGATCTGGCCGTGGCCCGCGACGCCCTGGCCATGCTCGGCATCGACGAGCACGGCCTCGACGACGTCGATCGCAACCTGCTGCTCGCAATCATCCAGAAATATTCCGGCGGCCCGGTCGGCCTCAACACCCTCGCCGCCTCGCTCAGCGAGGAAGAAGACGCCATCGAGGAAATCTACGAGCCCTACCTCATGCAGCTGGGCCTGCTCGACCGCACCCCGCGCGGCCGGGTGGCCACCGCCCTGGCCTACAAACATTTCGCCCTCGACGAACCCAAGCGCACCAACCAACCCGGCCTGTTCTAGCGTTGTCTTCGTTATTCCGGCTGCGGCACGCCTCGGCTTCCGCCGTTGCCCCAGCATTTCCGGGTGCCCCATCCTTCGCGCAGTCGCAAAGGGTGGGAGCCGTTGCAGTTGTCGTTGCCTCCGCTTCGCCTGAGCCGCGACAAAAACCACAGCGCAAATGCCAAACCGGGCGCGAACGGCATCGACCCCGGATGCGATTCGCGCGACGGTGCGGTAAGCGTGCCGCGGCACGCTGGTCTGTTTTGGGTAAGGCGTGGTGTGTGCCGCTTGCGCGGAACACAAGTGGCGCGGAGCCGCGAGGCCAGTGTCGGCGCGGCGCACTGCGGCGATACTTGTGTCGCCGCGCTTTGTAGGTCGTGGCTTGAGCCACGACAAAACCGACGGCGCGCAGCGCTCCACCATTACGTGGCGCGAATCGAGTCTGCTTACCCTGAAAGGGTGACGCCGTTCGCGCGTGCCGTTGGGGGCCGGGGCGGGGAGCGCGAGCGGGGCTCGATCGCGTTTCCAAATACCGTCGAATTTACGTATTAGAATTTTCATTTGGGTTTTGTTTTCAGGGGTTTACGTTGTTTTCTAATTGCTGGTAGCGGATTAGAAATTGGCACAGGTGCGCGGCGGGCGCGAAGGCAAAAGCAGGCGCGAACGGCGTCAGGAGCGGACGCGATTCGCTCGACGCGGCAGTAGTGTGCCGCGGCACACGAGTGGCGCGGGAGCGCGACGATTGCGTCGGCGCGCCGAGTGCGGCGATGACAATTCACCGCCGCACAAAACCTGGCGCGAACGGCATCGGAACCGGATGCGATTCGCGCGGCATGGAGGTAATCATCGGCCGCACGCTGTGCTTTTTTTTTGGATAGTGCGGCCCCGGGATCCCGGTCGCTGGGCGCGGGTGCGGTTGGCAGGTGGTGGCTTCCGCCGCACAAAACCTGGCGCGAACGGCATCGGAACCGGATGCGATTCGCGCGGCATGGAGGTAATCATCGGCCGTACGCTGTGATTTTTTTGGATGATGCGGCCCCGGGATCCCGGTCGCTGGGCGCGGGTGCGATTGGCAGGTGGTGGCTTCCGCCGCGACAAAGCCGGCGGCGCGAAGCGCTAGACGGTCGCTGGGCGCGAAGCGCTACACCGTCGCGGGGCGCGAATCGCGCCGGTTTACCCGGACCGGGGTGACGCCGTTCGCGCTGGCCTGGGGCCGGCGCCAGTACGCCGGAAAGAGTGTCGATTAGGATTTGGTGATGGCGATTGTTTTGTGGCAGTTGCGTGAGGTTTCTAATTGCGCGAAGTGTCGATAAGGAAATGCCCAGCGGGCGGGGAAACGGCGCGAAAACGCCTCTTAAAATGACGATTCGAACGCGGCCGGGGCCGCCAGGTGTACGCAGATTTGCGTAGGGTGCGGCGGGATAAGACGACGGGGGAGTGCGGGGTGAGGGTTCGAATTGGCCGGCGTGCGTCATGCCGCACATTCGTGGGCCGTAAAGGAAAGCCCGTTGGATGATAACACATAAGTACACGGTAATCAAGAAGGAAAGTAGAACCTATGCAGAGTGATGATAAGAAAGAGAAATTGAGACGGTAAAGACCGGCCCTTGGAAATTGCTCTTTGACGGATTTAAGTTCCAAGTGCCGTTCCACGCCGGGGACGGGGCCCGGGAGCCCACTATGGCCACAGCTAAGACGCATACGGCCGACCAGCCGAATCGCGCTCGCTTGCAGTTGTACGTGTGAACGCTCACGGGTATTAAGAGCCTAGTAACAAACTCCTATAGCTGTAACTTTAGTGGAACGTCAGAATTTTGCAGATGGCCGACGCCATCGAAGCCGACGTGGCCGGAGTCGCACGTCACACCGGATGCCCCGCAGAATTAATTCTCGATGCGCTCACCATCGAACTCACCGGGCGCTTTACCGGCCGCATCCGCGAACGCGACGAGCAAATCCCAAAACACCAGCCCATCGTCTAGCGAAGTCACTTGTCCGGTAATGGCTGCCGGCTCAACCGGTCAATGCAACACTATCCAATCAGCTGACCCACAAATACTTCCCCGGAAGAATCGATCTGTTCGGCTGCTGTGGTCAAAACTCAGCCAGGGCAACGTTTCAATTGATCTAGCTCAACCAGCGTTTTTGGCTTTTGCTTTCAATGCACTGTAGGCTCTAGATGAGTGTTGCATCGACCCCTTGAGACCACCGCGTTAATCAGGCACTACCCTGACATTCATTGAGGGTCACCTACACCCAATGGTATGTTGTCGTGCATGGGCGTGACAATTCACTACGAGGGGCAGCTTACCAGCGAAGCGGCTTATCAAGACTTAGTCGGCGTGGTTTCGTCGATTGCCCGGGCCAAAGGTTGGTCGACCGCACCAATTGCATCTAGCGAAGTGACATTGCGTCGGGTACGTGACGAAAAAGATTGGGACTATACAGGCCCCGTGAAAGGCATTGTTGTTTTCTTGCATGAGGATTGCGACCCGGTGCGTCTAGAATTTGACCGTGACTTGTACCTCCAAGAATTTACCAAAACACAATTCGCCGGCGTTCAGGTTCATATCGAGGTGCTGAAATTACTCAAAGCTATTGAGCCTTTTTTTCGCAATTTGAACGTCGAAGACGAAGGTGAGTGGTGGGAAGCCGAAGACATTCTAATTCTGAGAGCACATTTTGCTAGGTCTCAGAAGGCCATAGAGGCGGAGCTGCGGAAGACCCCATCCTCCCGGATGAAAGTCAAGACTCCGAGCGGAAGAATCATGGACTTTATCGCGTAAAAGTGTCAACTCCTGGTTAGTCGCGTTACCGGACATCTTCCGGGCTTGTACTCCACATGTCCGGTAACGGCGTTAATCAGGCGCAACTCAGAAGGGTTTGGTGATAAATTCTGAATCGCTAGAACTCAACGTGCGTGACATTACGAGTGGAGTAAGGATGAAAATCAGGGGGTTGGTTGTCTGCGGTGTTTTCGCAGGATTTGGACTGGGCTTGCTTTTAGCATGGTCGATTTTCCGCCACGACTGTCCGTCGGCCCCGGGACTGATAGCTATTTTCGATTACGGCATCGGCTCGTCGGTGTTGGGAGTAGTGATGTTGATTCTTACCGCGAGAAAGCTAAGTTCCAGCTAAAGCGCAGAATTCCTTTTCAAGGCGGTTTGTCGCGTACTCGGACATTCAGCTTAGGCCGATGTCATATGTCCGGTTACGGCGTTTATCGGGCACTAGCACGCTTTGAGCAAGGCTGGGGTAACCGGGCGGATATCTAGACTATCAGTACTATGCTTGCGAAACATCTATGGTGATACGCTGAAAAATGATTTGCAGACGAGAATCCCCATGAATGAAAAGTTCAACTGGCGCAGGGTTCTGGCCTTCACGCCCGTGACCGTAGCACTCGCCTTCCTGACGGTCTATGGCCCGAACATTGCGCCGCACTATTTGGTGGGCGCGTTCGTGGTTTTTTTATTTTTCGCGTTTTTCCTAATTTTCTATACGTCTCCTCGTTGGAAACCCACTCTTCCACCAATCACTGCGCGAGTGGTTTTATTGTTGGTTATTTGGTTGGTAGTTGCTCTTGCTGGCGTGGGCTGGGCTCAGCGAAGGTTCCCGCAGACACTTCCGTGGGTGACGCTCCTAGTGATTTTCGCTTCGCTCGCGGTTGTTTTTGTTCGCGCTCGACGTGCACCGAAGTAACTCCTGATTAGTCGCGTAACCGGACATTCAGAACCAGCGGATCCGCACATGTCCGATCACCGCGTTTATCAGACTTGGCTCGTGGTTATACTGGAAGTGACATGGACATCCAAAAGCTCGATAAGACTGTGGATGCACTGATCCGAACGAAGCAGTTCGCTCAAGCGGGGGCGATACTTTCTGAAGCGCGCCAAGAAGCGACGGACTCAGCCAATCCAAACGCTCTTGATTTTGTGTTTTCCCAATTCGTGTTTTTATGCTGGACTAAGGAACCGCCCGACGTTTTGAGAGCCGAACAATTTTGTCTGGAAAGAGAGGCCGCTAGAGACACGGCATACAACAAATACCGAACGGCCATGACATTTTACTGGGCAGCAAATGACCATCCCCGAACCGTTATGAAGACGCGCGAGGCAGTCGAGAAGGCCTCGGTCGAGGGGGACACAAACACGCGTTATTCCGCGTTGAGCCTGCTGGGATTGGCTCTGCTCGACCTTGATCGCACCGAGGAAGCAGGCGCGACTCTAGTAGAAATTTACGACATGGTCCGAGAACGTCAGCGAATCGTAGTGGGTGACGAAACGCTCTTTCTGGAACGCGCTCATACGCGTGGTTTGAATCGGTCAATCATAAAAAGCATTGCGACCACCCTCGCGCCCGTCTGCCGCGACAAGGCGTTCGCAGAGCGACTACAATCTCTCGCGCGAGAGAACTGAGCAAAGCGAGTCAGTGTGTAACTCCTGATAAGTCGCGTTACCGAACATCCGGATTTGAGTCTAACCAACGTGTCGATGAGCCGGGATAGATACGCTCTGCTCGATTCTTCGCGGCTTCGACTGACTGATAATCGGCAGCCACCCCGAGGAAGCTCCAATTATCGTCACAGTAGTACAACGTGAAAAGCCCCGAATCCTTGTCTCGACAGATCGCAAGTCGCGGCACCTTCCCAATTTCCTTGCCGTCAACGAAGAACAGGCCGTGGTTGATCTTGTAGCCCACAGATTCATCCAGCACGGCGTAACAGAGAAGCGCGCTGTCATTGAGCGTAATTATCGGTGGTGGATTCGGCGGTCGATTTTCCATAGAGGGATACAGCAAAGTGAAGTATACAAGCAGGCTGCAATTGTTGTCCTAATGCCTGATAAGTCGCGTTACCGGACATGTGGATTTGATCGAATTTCACTTGTCCGGTTACGGGGTTAATCAGGCGTTAGGTGTGGGGATTGCCGTCTACGTATCGCCAGTTTGTCGAGCGGCTTGAATTGCTTCCGCACCCCGGTGAGACTGTTTGCGTGACGGAGTCCACCTTTAGGCAGACTCTTGTCAAATCCGATGGCTGCGCTACCCACCGAAATCGCTTATGAGCCGCTCAGTTACCGCGATGTACTGATAACGCGCACGGAGCGTCCTAGGGCTACCCGACCCAATATGCGGGCGATACGGTCGTTGCTGTTTTTGGTTCTTGCGGCGATTTGCGCTGGGGCAATCGTAAAAGGACTTTTCGCAAAGTGGTTCGCATCACCATCCCCGTCTGATTTTTTTGCCAGCGAGTGGTACGCCTTCATCGGTTTACTTATTTTGGTCTTTGTTGAATTTGGTGGGCTACGGTTCGCACGTCGAAACCGCGAACTCTTGAAGAATGGAGAAATAGCAATCGCGTCTGTCTTGACTCAAAAAACCATCGTCGCACCGCGCTCATCAATCTCACGACTCACTTATGCTTTCGAGGATGCACACGGTATCAAGTATCAGGGTTCGTGCACTGACGACACCGGTAAACTCTTTGCAGGGATGAGTTTTCTCGTTTTCTTCGAACGCGACCTACCTATGACGCGGATCGAATCTTGTCAGTCAGAATTCGAAATCGTTCTTCCAAACGAACAATAGACCATAGCTCCCGATAAGTTGCGTTATCGGACATGTGGATTTGAGCGGATCTAACATGTCCGTTAGGGCGTTAATCAGGACTTTGGCCTATATTCCCGCCCGGTTAAGTTGTCGATTGGCAACAGCGAACCTAAGTAGCGGCGGCGTCAGCCCTACCCTGTGTCAAGTTAGTTGAAAGTGGCAAAAACGCATTCACGGGGTGAGATATGAGAAAGGCCGCTGCGATTGTCATTGCGATTTTGGCCTTGCACGGGCGTTCGGGAGCGATCCGTAATGCCGGTGAGGTGGTCGTGTTGCCCAGTCCCGAATTACTCCGGTGCGCTGGGCCTAGCTGTCAACAAATCTGGCAAGCGGCTTTGAGCGCAGACGCCATTTATCCACGACAGGTCGCAATCGATTTTGATCACGGTTGCGCGTATGGGCTGACGGCCTATTACGATGCGTCTGTTTCGTACGATGCTATTAAATCAGCAATCGACGATTCGTATAAACAGTGGGCGGTCCCCAAATTAACTCTGCCAAACTCCGCATTGTGGCGCGTCGAACCGATGAGATTCGTTATTGATCTTTCGATTGTCGATCAAAAGGATACGAAGTTATTCCACGAGGAGATTGGCACGAAACAAGTGATCTACATCGCGTTCACTGGCAGAGATGCTTGCGCGACTACTGAGAAATAGGCTCGGCACCGTGCTCGATCCTAAGTCCTGATAAGTCGCGTTACCGGACAAGTGACTTGGACACGGCGGTCGGTACGAACCAAACTCGCACGCACCGCCAGGTCGGGTGGGTGGGGCTGTCTGTGCGTGCGAGTCCAAAGCAACACCTGTGCAGGCGCTGCGTTAAACATAGTAGCCAAACCTTCATCCGGCACGATTCAGCTAGAATGTTTGCACGGCGATGGCTGGCATTTATCTTTCTCTGGGCTCGAATATTGGCGACCGGGCGGGGCATATTGCGCGGGCGCTGGAGCTATTGGTGGGGCGCGGGGTGCGCGTGGTGAGGCGGTCGGCGCTGTACGAAACGGAGCCGGTGGAAATGCGGGCGCAGGAGTGGTTCTTGAACGGGGTGGTGGAAGTCGAAACGGAACCACTTGGTGGTGAAGGCCTGGGCAGCGGGAGTGATTGGGGGCCGCAGCGGCTGATGCAGGCGCTGCTGGAAATCGAGCGAGCGCTGGGGCGGGAGCGGGTGACGCCCAAAGGCCCGCGGATCATTGATATCGATATTCTGCTGTACGGCTCAGCGGTGGTGCGCGAGGCGCGGCTGGAAATTCCGCATCCGCGGATGGCGGAGCGGCGGTTCGTGCTGGTGCCGTTTGCGGAGATAGCGCCCGAGGCGGTGCATCCGGTGCTGAAGAAAACGATTGGCGAGCTGCTGCGCGAAACGCGCGATCGCAGCGAAGTGCGGCGCGTCGAAGCAGAACCGACGGAGTGAGGTACAGGGAACTTTTCGGCAGGGCTGGAAGCCGGGCCCTGACGGACAGCATTTATGAGGCGACTTGCGGCACCGCGCCCAACGACGCGCGCGGATTACAAATGTTCGCGGTCCCAAATTTCTTTTTCGCGTTTTTTGCGGGCTTCTTCTTCGCTGCGCTCCCACTCCAGCATTTCCTCTTCGGACATTTGATAATCGTCGCGGGCGGCGAACATCGAGCTGCGGCGCTTGCGGGCTTCGCGCACGCCTTGCTGGCGGCGGCCGGCGCCGTTAAAGTCGCCGATGCCGCGAATGGGATCGGCGAGCGTGCCGGTCTCGACCAGCAGCTCGCTGACTTTGCCGAGGAAGTCGTGCAGGTGATACGGCTTGATGATGTAGGGCAGGGATTCCCGTTCGAGGATCGGCTGGGCCTGACTGACGGCGAGCATCGGGACGAGGAATAGAACGCGGATGCGCTTGGGGCGGGACTCATCGACCGAGGCGCCTTCGGGCGCATCGGCCGCGCCCTGGGCGAGATCCTTCAAGATGCTGAAGAGCGGGCCGCGCACGTCGGTCATGGCCACGTTGACGATGACCAGGCTCCATTCGCCGCTGGCCAGTTCGAGCATCGCCGCCGAGGCGAGCGGAACGATGCGCACGCGCCAACCCTCGGAATCGAGGATGTTTTTCAGCGCCCGCTGGCTGACCACGTCGTCATCGACGATCAGTATTCCAACTTCCGCCAAAGCCACTCCGCCAGGACTGTTCGGCTGAGACTCATACGCCAGGACAAATGCGCAACAACAAATACGCAAGGATCGCGCCTTCGGGACTGTGCCGCCACCGCACCGCTGGTCAAGTCTATCGGCCTGGCGGGTGAAAAGATGCTGGCCGGAGGGCGGGTTTTTGGCGGGGGACCTGACACTCGGTACAGGAGGCGGAACAGGATGGCGAAACTAAGGCGAAAGTTTTCGCTTGACATAGCGAACAAAAAGCGAATATAGTCCTCCCCTGTGCGGCGAGGCAACCAATGGCCACTTCTCCAATCCTTCGCGCGACACCCGCAACGCTTACGCGTAGCGGGAAGCGTGCGAAGCAGACCAGTCTCACCTTATTCCCCACAGCCGCTCGCCACGGCACCTGTGAGCCCATGTACGACGCTTCCGCGCCCCCTCCCGTCCCCGACGGGAGAACGAAGCCAAGTACGCAGCTGGTCGGCATTGCACGCCTCGCCGCTTCCTCCCCTCGCGCCGACGCCAAGCGCGGGACCGAATATTTCCTTCTACCCGTTCGATCAATTCTGAACGATTGCAATTCGGCGAATGTGCCATTTCGGTTTACGGTGAACCCCTATCGCGGCTGCGAATTTGGGTGCCACTACTGCTATGCCCGGTATACGCACGAATTCATGGAAGTGCCCGGCGATGAGTTCGAATCGAAAATTTATGTGAAGCAGAATGTTGGACCGCTGGCCGAGCGCGACCTGGCTACCGAGCCGGTGTGGGGTGAGCACATCGCGATTGGTACCGCGACCGATCCTTATCAGCCGGCGGAGCGGGAATTCGGGGCGACTCGCGCGATTTTGCAAAAGATGGCGCAGCGCGAAGGGCTGAGCCTTTCCATCACGACGAAATCAAATCAGGTGGTGCGCGACATCGATCTGCTGCAGCGCATCAGCGAACGATCTTCGCTGACCGTGAACTTGAGCATCACCACCGTGAGAGCGCGGCTGGCGCGTACGCTGGAGCCGCGCGCGCCGCGGCCTGATCTGCGCCTGGGCGCCGTTCGCGAGCTACGCGACGCCGGCATTGCGGCCGGCGTGTTGGCGATGCCGATCGTTCCGGGCATCACCGATGCGCCGGAAGATCTGGAGGCACTGGCCAAAGGGGCGCGCGAGGCCGGAGCGCAATGGTTCGCGGGGAATGTTCTGCATCTTCGTTCGGCGTCGTTGCGGCACTTCATGGAATTTATCGGCGGGCAGTATCCGAAGCTGCTCAAGAAGTATCAGCAATGGTATTTGCGCAACGCGACCGCGCCGGACGAATATCGCCAGGAAATTACGGCGCTGGTGGAAAGCCTCCGGCAGAAATATGGACTGGGTTCGCGTCCGGAGCGCACGTCGCTCTCAAAATCCTGGAAGTCTCCGCAGCTGCAGCTCACTCTGACGCCTGGAGAACACGATGGCCCGAACGAGAACCGGCACGCGCCGTACTGGTAGCACGAAAAAAACGCAAGCGGCGATCCGTCGCGCGGCGCTGATCGATATTCCGCCGAAGCGCGGCGTGAAGCTGAAGCATTTCTCCAGCTTCATCATGCTTGTGGCGCTGCTGTGTTTGTTTGCATACTTGGCGGGCCGCGTGGATGTGTCGGCCGCTACGTCCGCCCCCGCGCAGGAGCGCAGCGCGGCGAGTGCTTCGAATGCGGTGACCGATGCAAAGGAGGCCGGCATGTTTCTGGGTTTGCGAACGGTGAAGTACGACGTGCAGGATGTGGCCAAGGCCAAGGAATGGTACAGCAAGGTTTTTGGCGTGCAGCCCTATTTCGACGAGCCGGCTTACTACGTGGGCTACAACATTGGTGGCTATGAACTGGGTTTGACGCCGGCGCCGAAAGCGGCGGGGAAGCGGGACGCGGCGGGCGTGGCCTACTGGGGCGTCGAAGATATTCGCGCCTCGTATAAGCGGCTACTCGATCTCGGCGCTACTTCGGTCAGCGACGTTCAGGATGTTGGCGGGGGAATTCTGGTGGCCGAAGTGGCCGATCCGTTCGGCAACGTGTTGGGAATTATCTACAACCCGCATTTCAAAGTGGGCGAGACAAAGTAATTGGTATATCGGCGATCAGCAAGAAATGTACGAGGGCGGGTCGGGAGCGTCAGGCTCTCGTCCTGTTCCTCTCGCCGATTCCAGGGACTCAGGCCTGCCTGGCGACC
>Ga0302306_10001278_pt1 | contig 13966 bp, 13 predicted proteins | sample III_Palsa_E3_1_FD_198761 | JGI IMG/M metagenome (GOLD analysis project Ga0302306, IMG submission 198761) | Peat permafrost microbial communities from Stordalen Mire near Abisko, Sweden - III_Palsa_E3_1 | ecosystem: Environmental > Terrestrial > Soil > Palsa > Peat permafrost | place: Sweden...
GATCCGACCAAGAACCGTCGGGGGCTCGATCTCCCGACGCTTGCGACTCATGCGCTCCAGCCCTGCGGCAATCGTGGCCGGTGCTCGGGCCAGAGCGTCGTGGCTTGAGTCGGTCAAGGTCACCGCACGTCCTGACACCGCCGTGATCTGAGCGATACCGAGACCCATTTGCCCAGCGCCAACGACGAGGACGTGCCGAAATGGCGTCGCTACCTCCTGAGGGGTCGCAGTCTCAGGCTGACTTCCGATCACGGTGCTCATCCAGCCGCGGCGACCGTCGGTGCCGGTGGAGCCGCGAGGGCCAAGAGGGTGTCCGCGTCGTGAGGCGGATCGTCCAGGATTCGCCGGGCCACGGTCACGGTTTCGGCGGTCGAGTCAACGCAGAAGTCCAGAATCAGGTCCCCGGCCACGCGCCCGAGGAGCATGACTGCGGCGTACTCTGCGCCTCGTCGCACGAATTCGGCGGTCACCGGACCATCAACGGCGGCATATCCCTCTTGGAATGCCTTTCCGGCCTGAAGGACTTCGGAGGCCCACCGGGGGCAGGCGAGGGCGTACAGCATGAAGTGACCTAACACGATCCCCACATCGAATGCCGGGTCGCCGAACTGCGCGCATTCGAAGTCCAGCTTGGTGATCCCAGCGGAATGGACGAGTACGTTCTTGGGCGTGATGTCGTAGTCGACGAGGGCCTCGCGCAGCGTGAGGTTTCGGTCAAGTAGAGCCTCGATACGACCCTTGAGATCCGGGCTGCCTGCCGTCGCGCTGCGAATGCTTTGGTCACGGAGCTTGAACCCGGGATTCGCCGCAAACTCGCTCGCGGCCGCTGCATCGCGGCGCGTCTTTCCATGAAGCTGCGCCGCATAGACGCCAAGCGCGCGTGCCGCGTCTGGGTGCGTGCGGCCCGCGAGAAGCTCGTCGTGATAGAGGCGGGCATCTCGCGGTGCCGCACTCATCACGCACACGAAGTTCTCGAAATCCTCGTCTATGACGACGGGTGTCGGCGCCTGGTTGTCGAGGTAGCGCTGGATTGCACGCATGGCAGCCACCTCTGCGTGTGCCCGAGCAATATCGGCCTGCAAGATCGTTCGGCGAGACCGCTCGAGGGTCTGCTTGACGACAATCTCGCCCGAAGGGCTGGTTACCCGGAAGACCTGATTGATGTATCCGCCAGCGAGTTGCTCAGCACCCGCGTCAGTCGCGCTGCTGATGACACCGCGCTCGACGAGATAGGGAATCAACGACTGGGCGTCGAGGATGACCAATTCTCAGCCTCTCCTTCTCTTTGGTCAGACCTTACTAGGCGCAAGGACCGGTGTCCAGCGCCGGCGTCTAGCGCCCGCTAAGCGTGCGGGTCAAGCGTTGTCGGGATGCCGCGCAATAAGAGTGCGGATCTCACCTGGAGGAACTACTCGATCGCGGACGCGATCGGCGTTGCGCGGCGCCTCGTTCCCGGGGGGACTCCGGCGGTGATGATGGTCCGTCCTCCTGGAGTACGCGACCGTAGAAGCCGCGGATGTGATCGCTGATGGCCTGAACCGCGGCCTCTTCGTCCCGTGAGCGAATCACCTCTGCAACACGTGCGTGCTCACCGATGAGCCACTGCCGTTCGGGTTCGAAGTCATCGAGGCGTTGGAAGGCCCTAAGCATCTCGCGTGCAACTGCCTCTCGCAGCTCGCCCATCAGCAGCGATAGCGCCGGATTACCGGACAGTTCCGCCACCATCAGGTGGAATGCGGTGTCGGCCTCCAGGAAACGCTCTGGTGTGGTCGCGTCCCTCATCCTGTCAATGATCGCGTCGAGCTTGTCGAAACCAGCGTCGGACGCCTTGGCGACCGTGGCTCTGATGGCAGTGGCCTCGAGCGCAACTCGGACCTCGATCAGGTCGGACAGCGGAATACGCAGAAGCGCCGCATACAGACGAAGCAGACCGCCGAGACCGTTTGTTTCCTCTCCAGAGATAAGCGTCGAGCCGGACTCCGAGCCGCTTCCGCGCCGGGCGATGATGACTCCGAATGCCTCCAGGACCCGCATGGCCTCGCGAACAGCCGGGCGGCTCACGCCGAAGATCTGGGCAAGCTCACGCTCAGGGGGTAGGCGATCCCCCGCCGACAGGCGTCCGTCAACGATTGCCTCCTCTACTTGAAGGATGATCTCCTCGAACGCCCGGCGTTGTCGAACACGGGCAAAAATCGGTTGCTCTGCATCCGCGTATTTGGCCAAACCTCTGTCATGGTACCGATTTAGTGACTCTTGGCTCCGGCAAGGTCATCGAACGTGACGGCGGCTCCCAGCTCGTGCGCCACGGCGTCGAGCTGTGCCAGCGTCGACACCGCGATCGGCAGCCCGTCTCGGCGGCGCTCCTCCGATAGGCGCCATTCCGGCTCGCCCGGAAGAAGGATCTCGTCGGTGTCGGCCGCCCGCTCGGTTGAGTGCACGGTGTCCACAAATTCGGCCACCCGCCCGAGGAAGTTGTCGCTGCCAAATGCCTCCGGATCCAGCGCCAGCAGTAAGTGTCCGCACCTCCAGCGGTCATGATCACCGCCCATGACGAGCGTGGTCGGGACCTCGTATGAGAAACGGGCTCCGGCCAGCGCCCCGCACAGCAGCTCGTTGGCAACGATAAGCGCCGAGCCTTTGTAGCCTCCGATCGGAAGCAATGCGCCCAGCAGTGCGGCTTCGGGATCAGTAGTTGGACGGCCAACCGAGTCGACGGCCCACCCGGCGGGGATCGCTTCACCACGTGCTGCGGCTAGGCGTATCTTCTCTTTGACGCCGGTGAGCGCCGTGTCGATGACGACCGGGGGGCCGTGGAGGGTCGGAAACGCCCACGCGATCGGATCGTTGGAGACAACTGGTCCTCTCGCGCCCCAGAGTACCGTGTGAGGCGGACCGTCGGTAGTGGCGTGCCCGATAAGCCCATATTCAGCGGCCTGCATGGCGTAGAAGCCGGCCATGCCGAAATGATTCGAGCGTCGCACCGTGACGGCACCGATGCCGTGCTTACGAGCGAGGGCAATCGCGGTCTCCATTCCTCGGCTGGCTGCGATGAAACCCAGGCCATCATCGGCGTCTATGACTGCGACGGCGCCACGGCCACCCACCTGCCTGACGTCGGGCCTTGGGTTGACGTCGCCGCGCGCGAGCCCGCGCAGGTATCGCGGCGCAAACTGCACGCCGTGGCTCTCGATGCCTCGCAGATCCGCAAGAACCAAGATCTCGGCAATGCACCGCGCTTGCTCCTCCGGCACCCCGACACGGCCGAAGAGTGCCGCGACACGAGCTCTCAGCTCGACACTGTCGATGATCACTGTCTCAGTCAACGGGTACCTACCTTCCGGTCATGGTTCGCTCGTGATCGCGGCCTCAGGGCAGGCCTCAACCGCCGATTGAGCGGATTCCTCGAGGCCATCGGGGACCTGTCCGTCGCCGTCGGTGTACGCGTAGCCCCAGTCGTCGAGTCTGAAGACCTCTGGGCAGTGTGTCGTACACTCCCCGTGTGCTTGACACTTGGCAGGATCCACTCTGACTTTCACGGCCGTCTCCTCAGTGCGCCACCACAGCGCGCAGCTCGTGGTGGTCCGATTGAGCTCCACAGATTTCGCAAGACGAACGGAGGTGCGCGTCAACGATGTCCGGAAATTCGCGCAGCAACGTCGCGGCAAGCGTGGCGGCGCCATCGAGCAGGGCACACGCGCCCCGGCCCGGTAGCGACTGGGACCACCTCTCGAGGTTCCGCAATTGTGCCTCGTCCGCATGCCCCACCGCAAGCGCTTGAAGCGCGTCCGCCATCGAGGCCGTGCCCCTCGTGCAGACCCCACACTGCCCGGACTGCTCATCTGAGAAATACGACATGACCTTGGCCGCGACGCATACGGCACAATCGTGGCCGCCGAGCGCCGTGACCGCGCCGCACCCCAGGGCGCTTCCCGCCTCGCGTAATTCGTCGTACGCAACCGGCAGCTCGGCCCCACGAGCGCCGAGCATCCCGCCGAAGTAACCACCCATGAGAAATCCTCGTGCAGGCTCCGACCACCCGCCGGCCAAAGCAAATACCTCCGACATCTGGAGCCCCAGCGGGATCTCGTACAAGCCCGGGGCTGCGCAACGGCCGCAGGCGGTGAACAAGATCGTCCCCGGTGATCGCTCGGTGCCGTAAGCGCGAAATCCTTCGGGTCCGTGGAGCGCGATAAACGGCACGTTCGCGAGTGTCTCGACGTTCTGGACGAGCGTCGATTCGCCGCGTACACCGATCTCGAAGGGCCGCGGAGGCTTCGTGGTCGGCTTCGCCGGCCCACCGTCGATCGCTCGCACGGCGGCGGTCTCCTCGCCGCCCACGTACGAGTGCACGACGGCGACAACCTCGATCTCGATCCCCGCGTCGCGACGAACGTCGGATTCGTCCAGTTCGCTGAGCGCCCGCCGAGCACTCCGCTCAGCCTCGGCGTCCGCGAGGTAGATGACGAGATGGGTCGCTCCCAGCGCGCGCGCGGTGCGCAGCATGCCGTCGATCACGAGGTGCGGTCGCACGCGAAGGAGATAGCGATCCTTCAACGATGCCGGCTCGCCTTCCTCCCCGTTGGCGACGACGTGGCGCGCGCCTCCTCGCCCGGCAACCGCGCGCCACTTGATTGCGGCCGGGAACGCAGCTCCGCCGCGCCCCCGCAGCCCCGATCGCTCGACCGCGTGCAGAAGCGCATCACCGTCGAGGCCCGCTGCATAGCCCCCCACCGCGCGGTAGGCGGCGATATCCTCTCGGCCCTCGCCGGCGGTGCGGAGCAGTCGCGGTTGGATCGACGGGTGCCAGCCGGTCCTCACGCCGCCCCCGCGAATTCCGGCGTATGCGAACTCCCCGGACCAAGGCGGCCGCCCGCTGTCTCGAGCAGTGGGAGCCGGCCGTTTAGCATCTCCAGCACGCCGTGCCCGTCCTCGTCAACCTCGACCAGGGTGACGGTAGCGTAGCCGAGGAGCAATCGGAAGTACTCGGTCGGCGGGCACCCCACGACGGAGCACAGCAACGGTTGGATCACCCAGCCGTGGGCGACGATGGCGACGTTTCCGCCCAGGTGCTGCTTGACAATCCGTCGGAACACCTGCCGCACCCGTTCGTGGATGTCGAGCACGCTCTCACCCGAAGGGAACCGAAGGTCGGCCGGGTGATGAAATTCCTCGGTTGGGAATGTTCCCGCGAAGGCGACCTCCAGCCATGGCGCGAAGCGCGGATGCTCGGCCCGAACACGTTCCAGCGTCATCCCTTCGAAGTCGCCGAGCGAAACCTCGCGCAAGCCGGGCTCGACCGTCGGCGCGACCTCACGCCCCGCCGCAACCGTCTCCGCAGTTTGCGACGCCCGCAGCAGGTCTGAGGTGTAGATGGCATCGAGCGGCACATCTGTTAGCACCCGAGCAAGCCGCCGAGCCTGCTCCTCGCCCGTATCCGTCAAAGGGACCGGCCTGTGGCTGTAGACCGGTTCGCCCTCTTCGACGCGCATCGCGTGACCGTGGCGGATTAGGAACAGCCTGCAGGTGGCCTTAGCGTCAGGATCGGGAGCGGCACGTGATGCACTTCGGCTCCGTACCACGCGACCTCCCGCCGCGTCCGTCAACCGCCGCCTTCCGTTGAGGACGTACAGCACGCCGCGGCCATCGGGCGCCACCTCGGCGAATGTGAGCGATGCCTGCGGGACGGCGAACCTGTCGTATCGATCCACGCCGGCCGCCACAATGTGACAGAGCAGCGCTTGCACAAGCCACTGGTGAGCGACCAGAACGACCGTCTGGCCCTGACGCTGTCGCGCGATCTCCAGGAACGACGGAAGCGCACGGTCAAGCATGTCCGTCACCGATTCACCACCCGGGAATCGCAATGAGGCCGGGATCCTGAATCCCGCCTGCGGGAACCGGGCTCCGAAGGCGATCTCGAGCCAGGGCACGAACTCGTGATGACGCTCTCTCAGGCGGGCGAGGGTCGTTCCCTCGTGCTCGCCGATGTCGACCTCCCTGAGGCGGCGATCCATCGCGATCGGAGCACCGGTCGCGCGTCCGATCACCTCGGAGGTCTGTCTGGCACGCAGAAGATCGGACGTGTAGATGGCGTCGACGTCCACCTCACGAAGTGCCTCGCCCAACTCGGTTGCCTGCGCGAGCCCAACCTCGGTCAGCTCGGCGTCCGAGTAGTTCCATATGCGGCCGTCGGCATCTGGCATTCTCGCCGACCCGTGCCGGGCCAGGAACACGCGCGCCGGATCACGACGCGCGCTCCCGACCGAGGATGCCGCAGTCCCTGATCCGGTCACTCCGGCTCCCGCTTGGGGATCTCGACGGAGATCTCGTCCCCGTCCTCGACCACCCGGTACACGGCCAACGGCCCGGTCTCGATGCTGGTGCCTTCAACGGGGAGGGACAGCACGCTGCCATCGCGGAGATCGAACTGCGCGAGGTGCGACAGGCAGGTCACCACGCAGCCGCGGATACGCGCTTCATGAAGCTTGTACCCAGTATGGGGACAAGAGTTCTTGAAGGCGTACACGGCTCCATCAACGAGGACGCAGACGATGTCGTACCCGTCTCGCTTGACGCGCACCGGCTTGCGCTCGGCAAACTCCGAGCGCTTCGCCACCGCTCGCAGAACCGTCATCTTGCTAGGGCCTGATGCGCCGGAGCCGCCGGCTTCACCGTCGACCTGGGCGCCCAGCGGCGCTGGGTTCACTGAGCCCATCAGCCCTCTGTGAGCCCGATCCGCTTGTGGTACGCCGGGAACGAGAGGTTGACCTTATGGTGCGCGACCAGCTGCTTGTCCAGGTACTCGACCGCGACGCGTTGCAGGTCGGCACGGTCACCGCAATGCTCGCGTAGTACTCGCTGGCCGATCGAGAAGTGGAACGTCTCGTCAGGCATCACGACTTCCTCATAGATGTCGGCCAGCGTCTCGTCGACTTGGCGCGCGATCTTCAGAAACAGGGGCTGGACGTAGAGGTGGTCCCAACCCTCGATTCCGAAGTTGAGCACCGTGGCGGATCAAGGAAGAATCGGTTATCCAGGCCCATGAACAAGGCAAACAGCTGATTCCATTCGGGAAAATCAGGCGTGTACTCATCGTTCCACTCGCCGCCAAGCTCGAGAAGGTGATCCCGGATCAGGCGGAAGTGACGTCCTTCCTCGTTCATCTGCCGCGCGTAGTCCATTTTGATCTCCTGCCAGGGGCAGATCTGCACGCTGACGTCCGGGGCGTGCACCGCGGCGAGCTCGGCATGCGTCTGCCGCCTCAGCGAGTTGAGCAGCTTGTCACGACTGATGCCGCTATATCCCTGATAGTGGCTCTTCTCCGCGTCCGGCTTGGAGTTCCAGAATGCCATTCTGCGCTGCTCGAGTAGTTCGAGGAGTGCCTCGCCGTCCATCGGATCCGTGATCGTGTACAGCTCATCGCCGGGCAACCCGTGCAGCACCGGCTTTGCGGTCCTCAGCTCCTCTGTTGCTTTGACTGCCATCCTCTTCTCCTCGTCGAGTTACGAAAGGTTCCACGGGCGCGCCCGTCCAACGAGGGCGCGGTCGTGGCATACGTGCTCAGAGCATTAGCTCCTCGGCCAGCGCCGCCTTCCCGAGGGCAAGCCTCGCTGTGTAAACCTCACGGCCGTCGACAGCGAAGGCACGAAAGCCGGCGCGCAGCAGTCCGACCGCCATGTCCTCCCCGACCGGTCCGGTCAGGCGAACTCCGACCCATGCCTTCTCGCCAACTATGCGTGCCGCGGCCAGGTCGGCGATCAGGCGCAACGTGGCCTCACCAATTGTCGTGCGTGGATCACTGGAGATCATTCCGCGTCGGAGGTAGCTATCGAGCGGTTCGCGCGTGAGCATCAGGCGCGGTGGATACCCGAACTGGGCGGCCTGCAGCGCCCGCACCTCGACCCAGGCGAACTCGACGGCGCTGAGAATCTGCTCCGCCAGCTGCACCCCACGCGGGCTGGTCAGCGTGGCGCCGACACGGATCGACGATCGATCGCCCGGGCTCAGCTGCTCGTCGGCGAGGCGCATGATCTCGCGCGCCTCGTTGGGGTCGTTGACGTGTCGGACGCTGAATTGGGGAGGGACCCGACATCCGGCGGCTCGGGCGGCCAGCGCCACGCCCCGCACCTGGGCGGCTATCAGCTCCGGAACGCCCAGAGGAACGGCGAGACGCGGGCTCTTGGCCAGCAGCGCCGGCGCATCGAGAAACTCCATCGCCTCGTCGCCAACGAGGTCGAGCGCTCTGATGGCAACGGGTACCTCATTCGCCGCCGTGAGCACCGGCTCCAGCAAGTCGGCGATCACCTGGTCGAGATCGGCGAGGTCGACGTCCTCAGAGCCGCCCTGCTTGACGAGGAGGCCGACGAACTCCTCGACGCGGCCGTGAGTTGCTAGCAGATCGCCAATACGTGTGGTTATGCCGGTGGCACCGTGTGCGACCACGTCCGCGACGTGCTCGGGTGTCGCGGCGCGTGCGAAGATCCGACAGCGTGCCGCGTCATCCGCGACGCGCAATAGGCGTTCGAGACTGGCGCTCGACGCCGCAACGCTCGAGAGCGGCAGGACACCGGCGTAGATCTGGCCGCTGGAGCCGTCCAACGAAATGGGATCTCCTTCGCCAAACCATCGATCACCGATGGCAAAGCGACGATTCGCCTCGTCGATCTGCAGCGAGCCGCAGCCCACCACGCAGGGCTTGTCCAACGCCCGCGCCACGACCGCGGCATGACTGGTTGCGCCGCCCAGGGCGGTGATAAAGCCACGAGCCGCGATCATCCCATGGAGATCCTGGGGGCTCGTGGTGGGGCGCACAAGGATGACGTCTTCGAGCGAGCCGTCGTTGCCGGCCAACTCGACGGCGCGTTCCGGGTCCAGCACAGCTTTGCCGCCGGCGTGGCCGGGGCACGCGCCGATCCCGCTTCCGAGCAGCGACCCTTCACTGATGGCGCGCTCCACAGCCGGCTGATCGAAACGCGGACGTTCAGCAAGTCGCACCTGCGCCGTCGACACCTTGCCCAGCGCCTGCGCCGCACTGAGCTTGCCTTCTCCTAGCAGGTCCGAAGCCACTCTGATCGCGGCTTCCGCCGTACGCTTCGCGCTGCGTACCTGCAAGAGATAGAGCTCGCCGCGTTCAATGGTGAACTCGATATCGAGGGCATCACGGTACACCTCCTCCAAGCGAGTCGCGACCTCCCGGAATCGATCGAAGATCGCCGGTAGGCGCGCTGCCGCAGCAGCCAGCTTCTCGGGCGTCTTGGTTCCGGCGACGACTTCCTCGCCTTGACCTCCTTCAAGGAACTCGCCATACAGCTCGTGCTCGCCGGTGAGTGGATTGCGGGTGAACGCGACTCCTGTCCCCGACGGCGCACCCAGGTTCCCAAACACCATCGCCTGCACGACGACGGCGGTGCCGAGGTCGTGGCTGATGCTGTTCAGTTCTCGATAGGTGACGGCACGCCGTGAATTCCAGGAAGCGAACACCGCCTGAATGGCGCCAGTCAACTGCTCGTAAGGATCATGTGGCACGACGGCATCGACATCTGCGCGCATCGCATCCTGGGTCGCCTTCTCCACGGCGGCAAGGACCTGCTCGTTGCCTTCGCCAACGGCCTCGACGGCTGCATCCTGTGCAGCATCCGCAATCAGATCGCCGTCCGCGCCAAGGACGATCTCCCCATACATGCGCGCGAAGCGCGTGTATATGTCGACCGCGAACGCCAGATCGTTCGTCTGGCGGGCGAGCGCCGCCGCCGATTCGACGTTCAGGCCCAGATTGAGAATCGTGTCCATCATCCCGGGCATCGAGACCTTAGCCCCGGATCGCACAGAGACAAGCAGGGGAGCGGGAGCCCCGCCAAAAGTGCGACCGATCTCCGCCTCCATGTTCGCGATCCGTGCCCTGACCTCGTCCATCAGCTCCGCCGGCACCGACCAAGCCTCTGCACTCGCGGGACAGGCATCCGTCATGATCACGAACCCCGGGGGCACCGGGAGCCCCGCCTGGCTCATGCGAACCAGGCCAGCTCCCTTGCCCCCGAGGAGATCGACCCGAGAGGGATCGCCCTCGCGGAAGGCGACCGTCACCTGACGGCGAAGGGGAGTGCTGTCCTTGAGATCGGCGACCGCCATGGCTACCGCTCTTCGCGCTCCTTGCCGAGCACGATCAGCACGGCCTCGTCCATCTCGAACCAGACCGTGTGAGTTGAGTCGACGCCGGAATCAGAGACGAAGCGCCGATCTCCCTGGTCGATTTTCTCCATCGCCGCTTCCAGCCGCTGCTCATAACGAGCCATCCTTGGCACCTTGTCCGAGAGCTCATCGAGGAGCTTTGTCATGCGCACGACCAGAGCTCCGATGCGGGAGATGACGCGCGTGTCGTAGTCGCCGTCTGAGTGGTTGTTCGGGACCTTCGCGTCCCCCACGGGAACCGAACGCCAAGCTGACACGGTCTCCAGGAATCGGTGGTTGATCGACTCGAATCTGGCATACCACCGTTCGACCGCTGGGTCTGCCCGCAGCGAACCGTAGCGCTTGTCGGCATACGAGCGCACGCGCGTCTCGCCCGCCACGGTAGGCAAGACGTGACCGCCGACACTCGCCACATCTCCCGACGCGGCGAGCTCCTCGATCGCTCCCTCCGCATCTCTCAGTGCCATGCCGCTGGCTCCGGCTATCGCCGGAACTGTCGTCATCTTCCTGAGGACCGCGACCTTGAGAGCCTCGAATCGAAGCTCCTCCTTGACCTCGGCGCGATTGACCGTGGTCATCCGCCCTCGGTCTTCACGCGAACGCTCCGCAGTCCACGACCAAGCAGTGACCGCTGATCGCTGAGGAATCATCTGACGCCAGGAACAACACAGCGTCGGCGATTTCCTCAACGGTCGCGAATCGCTTCATCGGGATCGATTCGATGATGTGCCGCTCGACCTCGGCACGATCCTTACCCTCGCTGAATCTGGTCAGCATGTGTTCCAACAGCGGAGTCTCGGTGGCGATCGGCGCCACGCAGTTGGCACGAATCCCGTCCGCGGCCGTCTCCTTCGCCAGCGACTTGACGAAGTTGATGATCCCGGCCTTCGCTGCAGCGTACGCCGCGATCCCGGCCCTCGGGCGGAATCCCGACCCTGAGGACATGCACACGATCGACCCGCCGCCGCTCTTGCGCATGCGTGGAATTGCATGCTTGGAACACAGAAACGCGCTCGTCAGATTCAGCGCGAGCATCCGGTTCCAGTCTTCGAGCGCGGTCTTCTCCGCCGTGTCGACGTACAGCACTCCGGTGTTAGCGACCAGCACGTCCAGCGCACCGAACCGGTCCACGACCGCCCCCAGAGACTGCTCGATGGACGCTTCGTCGGTCACGTCACAGCGCAGGAAGACGGCGTCCGCGCTGTCTTTGCGCAACAACTCCACCGTCTCCTGACCCGGGCCCTCCGCGATGTCGAGCACGGCCACCGCCGCGCCCTCGCCAGCGAACGCGAGCGCGTCCGCGCGCCCGATCCCCGAGGCAGCGCCCGTGACGACCACGGACTTGTTCTCGAACCGCCTTCTCCCTGGCTTCACAGAAGCACCTTTTACTTCTACCGCCATAGCGCCGTCCCTCCGTCGTCGTAGGGGTGTGTCATCGACTCTCCTTCCATTCAGCTCGAGCTTCTCTCAGGTCGCGACGTCATCACACGGCCTCCTTCTCGGAGGCGCCGGGCTGCCCCTCATGTTTGTCGCCTCTGACGGCGGCCATCTGACGCGCAATGTCGCGCCGATCCTCGACACGACGCGACTTAAACTCTGTCCGCTCGAGCGAACCGGCCTTGACCACCTCGACCTCCGCCCGCACGCCAATCTTCGTTTTCAACCGTGTGGCTACCGTACGTCTCAGTTGCACATCGTCGTCTTCGGGATCGCATTCGACGCGAACCGTCAGCTCGTCCAGCGATCCTTTTCTGGTGACTATGACCCGAAACTCGCCGTGACATCCGGCGCTGCGGATCGCCTCTTCAATGGCGGATGGATAGACGTTCTCACCACGAACGATGAGCATGTCGTCCGCGCGTCCGATTAGCCCCTCAGGCAAGCGGGCGTACGTGCGGCCGCATGGGCATGGCTCGGTCGTGTGGCGCGAAAGATCACCGGACCATAGGCGGATCATCGGTTGCGACTCACGCTCGAGGTGCGTGTAGACGGGCACGCCAATCTCGCCCGGCCGAACCGGCTCCTCGGTCTCAGGATCAAGCAGCTCGGTGTAGACGATGTCCTCCCACATATGCATCCCCTGGCGATGCTCGCACTCAGCGTTCGTCATCCATGGGGTCATTTCGGCCATCGAGCCTGTGTCGATGCAGATGCCGCCGAACGTCTCTTCAATCAGTCGCTTCGTTGATGGAATGCCCGCGCCGGGCTCGCCAGAGAAGAATAGGATTCTGAGTCCGAACTCGCGCGGGTCGATGCCGCTGTCGTGTGCCACCTCGGCGATCCGCAGCGCATAGGAAGGAGTGCCATAGAAGGCCGTCGGATGCATCTCGAGCAGCCACTGCACCGCCTGCTGCGTATGCCCGGAGACGCCGGCGCCGAACGGAAACGCGGTCGCTCCGAGACGTTCGGTGCCGATTAGGGCACCCCACCCACCCATGTAGAGTCCAAAGAACGAGCCCAGGAAGACGGTATCGTGGGGGCGAATGCCGGCGCTCCACATGATGCGCGCCTGGCTGGTGGCGATGCGTTGCCAGTCGGACCTGCTGATCGCGAATGCCGTCGGACGGCCGGTCGTTCCCGACGTCCCGTGTATGCGGGCCACGTCTTCCCTTCGCACGCAGAGATATCGCCCGAAAGGAGGATGGGCTGCCTGCTCGGCGCGAAGCTCTTCCTTGTGCAGGAGGGGCAGGCGCCGCAGGTCGGCGACACCGCGGATGTCCTCTGGCCTTACACCGGCAGCATCCCATTTCTCTTGGTAGAACAGGGAGTGATCGTAGGCGTAGCGGACTTGCGCTCGGAGCTTGGCGTCAACGATCGCGAGCCGCTCCTCAGGATCCATCGTCTCGAGCGTCGGCTCCCAGTGACGCTGGCTCGCGGGCGGCAGATGTGAATCGGCCGCCGACGCCGGCCAACCCGACGACGCCGGGTGCCTGTTCGCGACCCGCTTCACGGCCGCGCCTCACGGCGAGCGGCCTCGTCGAGCCGAGTCAGCGAGACGTCGCCGTGGCTACCCCGGCTCACGCCCCGTGACCCTTCGCTATCGATTCGCTCGCTCAAGCCTCCTCCAGGCCCTTACCTCGGCGGATCTTTGGTAAGGCCAAACTACTCTCTGTCCATTGCACTGTCAAGCCGCTTCGGTTTGCTCGTATCCACGTTCACGAGACCGGCCCTAGGAGCGGCAACCTCCAGCCTGACGCCGAAGCCCAACCCTGAGCCCGTAGACCCGCCTCGTGTGCGCCTCAAGCTTCGCGCGGCCGGCCCAGCACCGCCAGAAAGTCCTCGTGGAACTCGAACCAGATGTTATGCAACGAATCGACTGTCGGAGTGCAAACGAAGTCTGCGTTTCCTCCGTCGACGGTGGTCACGCTTCGCTCGAACCGGCGAATGTAGGCAACGTACCGCGGGACGAGCTCCGTAATCTGCTGGATTAACTTCACAAGCCGCTCAACCGTCGCAATCACGCGGTCCTGAACCCTCGGATCGCCTTCCGTTTGCTGCCAGTCGCTGACAAATTTGATGAATTGGCTGTTAATGGACTCGAACCGGGTATACCATCGCGCCATCTCTTCCCGCTGCCCAAGGTCCGAATAGGTTTCGCGATAGTACGCCTCCACCTCGGCCATTCCCTCGGGCTGAATCAGGAGCTCTCCGCCCATGTCCAGCACCCAGCCTCGCTCTACGAAGCCACTCACCATCATCCCTACTTCGCCAGCAGGCAGACCCACCATGTCAGGCAAGTCTGCAGCCGAAGCCATCTTCTTGAGGTACAGCGCGTTCA
>Ga0302306_10001281_pt1 | contig 13951 bp, 14 predicted proteins | sample III_Palsa_E3_1_FD_198761 | JGI IMG/M metagenome (GOLD analysis project Ga0302306, IMG submission 198761) | Peat permafrost microbial communities from Stordalen Mire near Abisko, Sweden - III_Palsa_E3_1 | ecosystem: Environmental > Terrestrial > Soil > Palsa > Peat permafrost | place: Sweden...
TCGCTGTTTCCTTACCATTAATATCCCAATATTGTGCCCACAAGGGTTTATGCAGCTTTATTTGCAACAACCAGTTCTCACGATATTTAGTAACATCGGTTGTTATACTGATGATATTGAAGCCAGCAGAGTTGTACTTTGTGTAAAGGGCATTTAATTCGGGAAATTGGCTAATACATATTCCGCAGTGGCTATACCAAAAATCAACCAGTGTATATTTGCTTTTTTTAAAGTAGTTCTTTTCTAGTTTATTATATTTTTTATCGACAGATGAGATATAAGGAAAGCGACTACCCTCCGTTAATACACTTTCAGAAGTTAGTTTTTTACGCAGGATTTTGCCCGTTAACGTATTTTTCAAGGAATCGGAAAAATGTGTATATATGCTATCAAACCTTGGATAATAGCCGAAATTATTAAGGCCGACCAATGCCCATAGTCCCCAAAATGAATTTGGGTGGTTAGTTACATAACATAATAATAGACTATCGCTTTTAGCTTCCAACGAATTTCGTTGTCGTGTAAAAATAAGTTGGAGGCTATCAGGAAGCTTATAATGATATTGAACATACAACGGATTCCATTTTGCCGAAAATGCCTCATTTTCTTTACGCAATATAGCGAATGCCGGTATATAATATTTATAATATTCGCGCATGGCGTGACTGTCGCTATTTGGAGTCTCTCTTATAGAGTCGACGTTAATAGTGACTTTTTGAGTGCCCGTATCGATTAAAAATGCACGTGACAAATGATACGGCGGTAAAGAAATGTTATAAGCTTGTGGATAAGGGATATTCCCATTGATAAAGAAGCGCCCATGTTTAATTTTTGCAGTAAAATTTCGGGCCAATTGTGGGTAATAGCTTGTGTCGTTAACCAGAATTAACTTTATAGTTCCTGTGTCAGTATTAATAGTACCTTCAATAATAAATGGATGAATCCTACCATTTTGTGCTGATGAATTAAAAAAAAATCCGAAACTAAATAAAAAAAGAAGCCAAAGAAAACGCATAACTCAAAGATAACTTCTTTAAACAAGCTATGCCCACAACGAAAGTTAAATTGTGTTAAAAACAGCAACAACAAACTTTTAAAATTGGGTTTATTATAAATTCAATTTTAAAAATAATTGATAATACATACATAGCTTATCGGGCATTATTTTCATCTTCTCTCTCCACAAAGTTTTTATTTTGGCCGGAACCCGTCAAGGGTAATATAAACAGCTCCGCCCACGGGCCTGCGCTTCGCTGCCCTTGACGGAACCCGACCAAAATAAGAAGAGGTGTTTACGAGTTAAGATGAAAAGCACTAAGCTGCATATTTCATCAGATCCACGTAAGCGGTTCCCCTGTTAACCACTGCAAACATTCTGGCAATAAGCTTATTCCGAATAACATTGAGTGTGCTCATTTTATTTTTTCCTTCACTTACCCTTCTTTTATAATAGCCCTTCAATTCTGGATTATATGCGCAAGCGCATATAGCTACCAAGTGGATCAATTTTTTTATTTGCCGGTTCGATAAGCTGCTGACTCGTGTTTTACCTTTTATACTGGTGCCTGATTGGTGCTCAAAGGGCGCCGTTCCTACATAACAGGCAAACTTGCGCCAATTGGTAAACCTGGTAAAATTATGGGTGCAAGCAATCATATTAGCAGCTAAAACAGGTCCCACGCATTTAATGCTGGTAAGTAATTGGTAGTTTACTTTGATTTTTTCATCGCTGTCTATAACTGCTTTAATCTGACTTTCAAGCTTCTTAATTTGCAGCGTTAAATTCTGGATGAGGGATTTATAGATTTGAAACATTCCCTTATACTCCTTTTCATCCAATGCCTTATTTTGCTCCTTCCATGTTGCCTCAAAGCCTCCACGATCCCGTACCAGGCGATCTCTTAGCGTAAGCAATGATTGAAGCCTCAAAATTCCTTTGGCTGGCAATATAGTTGCTTGCAACGTTTCCCGGTGCAGCCAGGCATATTCCGCAATTCTTTGCGCATCTACCTGATCACTTTTACCTCTCCTGATCCCAATGGATTGCTTGATTTGAAGTGCAGGAAGCATGGCAAAAGAGACATTTACTTCGTTAAGATACATAGCCAGTTTGATAGAATACATGCCTGTATGTTCAAAGGCTATTATGGCTTTTGTGAGATCAGAAACTTTACCATGTTTTTTCACCCATGCCAAAAGGGATGCAAAACCCTTTTCATTGTTGCTAAACGTCTTTGAGACATTGATTAAATGTAAGTGGGCATCAATAGTAAGCTTTGATACATCCACACCAATAAACGTGTTGTATTTCATGTTGAATAGATTAATTGATGTACTCGGACTAAAACCTTTATAAGACCTTATGTCTAAAATTCTAATTTGTCATTGACATCGACTTGCGACTCGGAAAAGGGACTAATACGAAGCATAGGTCGTTAACCTGGGCCTTGACTTGGTTCACCCCATTCTTTGTCAACAAGTTTTAGTTGTTAGCTAAATATTTACACAGTGGACCTAAATGACCTGGAACCGGGACTAATACGGGCCATAGGTCTTTAGCCTGGGCCTTGACATGGTTCACCCTGTTCCTTGCCATTAAGTTCATCACGTTAACTTTATCCACAATGAATTGTTGATCAAAAAGAAAAAGAAGCAAAAAGAAAAAGGTGTGGAAATATGGAAAACTCTAACGAGTTCACCACATTCCCACACCTCAATAATAACAAGCTTTTGATTAATGATTTCACCCTGCTAAACTAAAGGGCCTTGACTATTTACCCGGCTCGCGCTGTTTGTTGCTTAAGCGGTAAAAATGGGATGGTATGTTCAATAGTTTATTCCACAACGGACATTGGCGATAAGCTATTTTGACTAAAAAAACCTACTGTTTTTGTTTTTCAGGCAGGTTGTAGTGAATAAAACATGATAAAACCAAAGAAAAGTGTTGTACCTATGTTGTACCTTCAAAAAAAACAAGCTTTTAGAAGTTAATCTAAAAGCCTGATAATCAATGTGTGGAGAATATCGGAGTCGAACCGATGACCTCTTGCATGCCATGCAAGCGCTCTAGCCAGCTGAGCTAATCCCCCGTTGCGGAGGGCAAAAGTAACAAAATTTATATAATAGCAAAAGGTAAATGAAATTATAGCTGTTATGCCGCGCGATTTTTTTTAATTATGGTTACCGTATATATGCCTACCTGGTGGAGTAATTATAATGACTGTCGTATTTAATAATATCGAACACTCAACGTTAAATTTCGAATAATGAAGTTTGATTAGGTAGGGTATATAAACAAGTAAAGCCCCTGATGGGCAGGGGCCTTTACTAACCAATTATAAACCTAAATTATGAGAAGACTCTTTTATTGTTTTTCAACAGTGTAAAGGTAACACTAAGATTAATACAATCCTAATTTTTTTTTATTTTTTTTAATTATTCTTATATATACTTATTGTAATGGCAATAATTAAAACAATATGTTAACAACATCGCAATTATTTCATTATATACGGCTTTTTTAAAATTATCATTAAAATGGCGTCAAAGAACTGTCATTTTCAAAATAATTATCAAAAAAAGCGTCTCTTTTAAGCTTTTATCTAAAATGAACGTAAAAAATCATTGAAAAATTACTTCTTACATCAATTTTTATAAAAATTTCATTGAAAATTTGTTTAGCAAGCCTTTAAAATTAAAAAATCACATAAAATTGTATGATTTGCAAAACGCTACCTGCATATAAAAATTTACTTTATGTAAACATCAACACTAAAACGGTTTTGCATTTTTGCACAAATGTTTAAAATTTTATAAATGACCAGCGCATCAATCACCAAAAAAACACCCGAACTCAGTAACCTAACGCTATGGATAATGACCATTGCCACCGGTTTAGTGGTTGCAAATATTTATTATAACCAGCCTTTACTGGGCGATATTGCCCATACGTTTAATGTAAGCAGCGGAACAGCGGGCCATGTATCCATGGCAACGCAAATTGGCTACGCGGCCGGTATGTTTTTTATAGCGCCGCTGGCGGATATGTTTAAACGTAAAAAATTAATGTTATTTGCCTTTGCCGCTGTTGTTTTAGCCTTATTGGCCGTAGCGCTGGCCCCTAATATCAATATATTGCTGTTCGCGAGTTTTTTGGTGGGCGCGGCATCGTTAATTCCCCAGCTATTGGTGCCAATGGCTGCACACCTGGCAAAACCGCACGAACGCGGTAAAAAAATAGGCGTGGTGATGGGCGGTTTATTAATAGGCATATTATTATCGCGTACGTTAAGCGGTTTTGTGGGCGCGCATTTTGGCTGGCGAACCATGTTTTTTATTGCTGCAGGCTTAATGCTGGCCATGTGGCTGATGGTATTTTTATTTTTGCCCGAAGTTGAGCCCGATTATACCGGCACTTACAAACAACTAATGGGTTCATTGATCCACCTGTTTAAAAATCAGCCTAAACTAAGGTTCGCGGCACTAAGAGGTGCTTTATGCTTTGCCTGCTTCAGCGCGTTTTGGACCACCATCGTATTCTTATTAAAACAAAATTTTGGCCTGGGCAGTGATGCTGCGGGCTTATTTGGCCTGGTAGGGGCTTTCGGCGCTGTAGCAGCCGGGCTAATGGGCCGGTTAAGCGATAAAATGGACGCTTATAAGCTTTCTTTTTTTACGCTGTTGCTGGTTGTACTGTCGTTCATCATATTTATTTTTTCGGGGCATAGCATTGTGGGTTTGGTTATAGGCGTAATTGTGCTGGATATGGGCGTACAGGCTACGCATATCTCCAACCAGTCCATCATCTTCGCGCTTAATGCCGAAGCACGTAACCGTATCAATACTATATATATGGTATCTTATTTCCTGGGCGGTGCGGCCGGCACGTTGCTGGTAAGCTTGCTGTGGAACAACTATCAGTGGACGGGAGTATGCCTTAGCGGCATTGCTTTATCATTAACAGCCCTACTGGTGCATGTACTTAACCGTAAGCGTATGCAAATTAAAACTACAGGTGTATAGTGCTTACTACTGTATACAACACACATTCCTAAAATTCCATACAGCGTTGTATATAAAAACCAATTTTAAAATTGGTATAAAAGCCTTTGTTTTAGGGTATTTACATCCTATTGTAAAAATAATCTTATTTACCCATGACTTTTTTTTGATCCACCGCCGGCTTTGGCATAAAATTGGAACACTACCTATCAAATTGCACTGATATGGTAACTCCAAAAAAAGAAGATCAGAAGGTGGAACAAAAGGAATGGGAAAATCCATTGAACCCCGAAAAACCGGGTGATGAACGAGACCAGGAGCAATTAGAACGACAATTTAAAGAGGCCAAAAGAATACACGATAATTTAACGGATACTGATAACGATAAGCAAACAAAACATTAACTGATAAACTATTACCATGAAAACTTACAATAAGCCAGCAACCAGCAAATTAGTAGCCCGTTTTGACAGGGAACTGAAAAATATTTTAATGAACGATTTGAAAGCCATTAAACAGGAAAAAAATCATTTTTTTAACACGGTGCAATCCAACCAGTTATCAGCTGCGTAAATTAAGCATCAATCTATCAACCTGCATACACATCTACCTATGAAAACTTATAACAAACCAGCTACCAGCAAATTAGTTGCCCGCTTTGATAACGAACTGAAGAATATATTAATGGAAGACCTGAAAGCTTTCAGAGATAAGAATAAATTTGTGAACAACAACAAACAGGCCCCCGTACAACAAACATTAATGGTAGCCTGACCGCCATATACATCTACCTATCGAACTTTTAACATTACCTATGAAAACGATAAAGCCCCGCATTTTTGCAGGGCTTTATTTTTTTGAGGCATATTTAATAATCAGCGCAGCAGTTTTTGCCGAGGCGCCCGGTTTACCCATCCGCTCATCCAGCTTTTTATAATTCTCGAGCATCTGCTCACGATAGGTTTTATCATTGCTGATCTTATCCAACTCCGTGGCGATTTTTTTCGGCGAACAGTCCTGCTGTATCAGTTCCTTAACCACGGGGCCATTCATTATAAGATTAACCAGCGATATGTATTTAATTTTTACCACCATACGGGCTATGGTAATGGATATGGGGTTGCCTTTATAAACAACTACCTGCGGCACATGGAACAGGGCGGTTTCGAGCGTGGCCGTGCCCGATGCTACCACGGCGGCATCGGCATGCGTTAACAGATCATAAGTGGCGTTAAATACAAGGGGGATATTTTTATCATCAAAAAACTGGCTGTAAAATTCATGGTTGAACGATGGCGCGCCGGCAATCATGATCTGATGATCCGGGAATTGCCCGGCCGCCTTTAACATATCGGGTAGCAGATGAGTTATTTCCTGCTTTCGGCTGCCGGGCAGTAGCGCGATAATTTTTCGGGCAGATAGCTGATTCTTTTTATAGAAATCCTTATCGGGCACAAAAGCGGCAATAGCATCCAGCAAAGGATTGCCCACATAATCAACATCCATGCCCCATTGCTTATAAAAATCAACCTCGAAGGGTAAAATGCAGAATACATGGTCAACCACACGCTTTATCTTCAGCACCCGTTTCTGGTTCCAGGCCCAAACCTTTGGCGATATGTAATAACATACCAGCAGGTTATTTTTCTTAGCAAATTCGGCTATCTTTAGGTTGAAACCGGGAAAATCAATCAATATCAACACATCGGGCTGGTAGGCGGCCACATCCTGTTTGCAAAAGCTCAGGTTTTTTAAAATAGTTTGCAGGTTAATTATCACCTCGGCAAAGCCCATAAAGGCCATATCGGCGTAATGTTTAACCAGCGTACCACCTTCGGCAAGCATCAGGTTGCCGCCAAAAAAACGGAACTCCGCCTGCTCATCAGCCTCTTTTAAAGCCTTCATTAAATTAGCGCCATGCAAATCGCCCGAGGCCTCGCCTGCTATTAAATAATATTTCATTTTGCTACTATGTTACTACATTATAACAATGTAGTTTTAATATATTTGAGCGTAAAAATACTTCAATCTTATTGCAGAAAGATATATTTAACAACATCTTTAATTTAATTTATTGATATGAAACGTTTATGCTCCCTTTCGCTGGTTATGTTGATCGGTTCAGCCGTGTTCGCCCAAAAATACGTACCTGTTATTAAGTATGGCACTAAAGTAAGCTATAATGTAGCGTCGCGGGCATCAGGAGCAACGGCCACCGTAACATTAACCATACTTAGCTTAACCGATACGGTAAAACTTGGCTGGGATATACCCTTTGTGGGCAAAGGTACTTTTGCCATTACGCCCAAAGCTATGCAAAGCGGCACCAAATTATTGGTTGAAGAGCCCCTGCCCGATGAAGTTACCCAATTAGATGATAATGAAACATTGGTTTTTCTTTCAAAAGATACTTTTAGCAGCCTGGTGAACAATAAAACCTTTATGCTGAACGGCTACACTTTTAATGTAAAACCCGATACCTCGAATTATAAGATAGACGATAAGCCCGCAGATATTTTTTACGCCGTTACCGCCAAAGGCAACAGGGAGATATGGATATTGAACAACCCCGATCTCCCGCTGATATGCCGCTCGCGGAGGGCAGCCAAAGCCCTGGATTTTTACATGGTTGCCATCAAAAACGATTAAACGCTAAAGTTCCAGCTGTTTAAAACAGGTATAGCGTGGTGGGCCGTCATATCAAACTGCACCGGCACTACCGATACATAACCGTTGTTCAGCGCCCAAACGTCGGTATCTTCACCGGCATCATTCAACTGGAACACGCCGGTTAGCCAGTAATATGGGCGTTTATGCGGGTCGATGCGTTCATCAAATTCCTCGGCCCATTTGGCGTTGGCCTGGCGGCATATTTTGATGCCCTTCAGGTTACCGCCTGCCGGGAAATTCACATTCAGCAAAGTAGCGGGCGGCAAACCATGCTCTAAAACTTGCATGGCCAGTTCGCGCACATACTTTTTGCAATGGCTAAAATCTGCCTGCAAGGTAAAATCATCCAGTGAAAAGCCTATCGACGGAATGCTCTCAATAGCCCCTTCAACAGCGGCCGACATGGTGCCGGAATACAGCACATTGATAGAATTATTCAAGCCATGATTAATGCCCGAAACGCACAGATCGGGTTTCTCGCCTTTAAAAACTGAATTTACAGCCAGTTTCACACAGTCTACCGGCGTACCCGAGCAGCGGTACATTTCTACCCTCTCGTAAATGTCGACCTTATCAAACCGCAGCGGCTTGCCAATGGTAATGGCATGCCCCATACCCGACTGCGGACTATCCGGCGCAACCACCACTACGCGGCCCAGGTCCTTCATTACATCAATTAAAGCCTTTATGCCTGGGGCGGTTATACCGTCGTCGTTTACAACCAGAATGGTGGGGGTGGATTTTTTCATTTCGATGCAAAATTAATATATTTAACCTATGCTTACTTATGAAAAGAAGGTTACGCTTGAGGAATATATGCAGATGCCTATTGGAGCGCCCTTCCAATATATCAATGGCTGCCTTATTGATTGGCCGTCGAGAACACCGGTTCACCAATTTGTTTTAGGGCATATCTGCACAATTATTGCCAATTATGGCAACGAAACCGAAAACAAAGGTGGGTTTGTTATAGGCCCAATCGAAGTAGTTTTAGACACCCAAAGTTCTTTTCAGCCCGATTTTGCTTATGTTGCCGCCTCACGGGCAAAAATTGTAAAAGATTATATTTATGGCGCGCCTGATCTGGTGGTTGAAGTTTTATGGGAGAAGAATGCATACTATGATCTGCGGCCCCAAAAAAGATACTTATGAAAAATATGGCGTAAAAGAATATATTATATTCGACCCGATACAGCAAAATGCGGATTTATATGCGCTTAAAGACGGCGTTTATTACCTGCACCAACGAGCCGGAAAAACAGAGTTGCTTAACTCATTAATATTGCCCGGCTTAAGTTTTGATCTGAAAAGAATATTCCGGTAAAACACTGCGGGGGAGGTGTTTCATGAAACAGGTGAAACACTATGAAACACATCAATAGTTAAATTATTTAACTATTGGTTGTGCGCAATATTTTGTAACGTAATCATCAGCGTTAGGAACGCCTAAAGCCTTTGCTTTTTGAAAATCAGCACAGGCCAGATCCTTCATACCCAAATCATTTTCGTATATTCCCCTGTATAAAAAAACGGTATGCATATCTGTTTGCAAAGCAATGGCCTTTGACAGATCATTAACAGCCAGTTGGTATTGCTTATTTTCGCCATATAGCACGCCTCTGCTAAAGTACATCGTTACATTTGCAGGGTTAAGTTTCAGTACCTCAGAATAATCGCTTATTGCTCCGTTTATATCATTCAAATTACGTTTAAATGCGCCTCTTGCCGAATAGGCCATATAAAAATCAGGCCGGCGTTTAATAACCTCATCCATATCTTCAATAGCTTTTTGTTGATTGCCAATGTGCGCATATTCAGCACCCCTTGAATAATAAGCAAGTGCATAATCACTATTTAAATCAATTGATTTTGTAAAATAATAGATCGCGGCATTGTCATCCCCTTTAAGATTTTTAACCCCGCCTTCGGCGTAATAAGCCAACACAAAATCCGGTTTGATCTCTATAGCCTTTGTCAATGCCGAATCAGCTTTTTCGTTATCGCCCAAATGATAATAGCAATACCCTAATCCATAATAGCCAAACGCATTCTTGGGGTCATCTTTAATGGATAAATTAAACTCTATTATAGCCTGATCGAAATTATTATCCAAAAAATAATTAAATCCATTTATGTAATGCTTATCACTAACAAATTGAGTTTTGTTTTTACAGGCTGTGAATAAAGCCGTTACAAGCAAAAAAAGGATAAGGTTTTTAAGGTATTTCATATCCCAATAAATATAAAACACTTTCAATTAAAATCAAGCATATAACAAAAAAGGAGCCTTATGCTCCTTTCAATTCTCCTTATAAACTATTCAGCCACTTTACCAGCTCATCGCGGCCTTTGCCGGTTTTTTGCTGGAGTTTGCCTAACAGTTCATCGTCCTTGCCATCTTCGCGAACCAGGTCGTCATCTGTCAAATCGCCGTAGGCTTGTTTTACTTTACCTTTTAGTTCGTTCCAGGTACCTTTTATTTCTAATGTGCTCATGATGTTTTGTTAATTATAACTTGAGAATGACAATCTATATCTAGTATTTGTTTTCATGAGATTCAATTTTCAACACATATTGTTTTAAAACCCTTATATTTATTCGTAACAATAATTAATTTAAACCATGAACGATATTAAAGTAATTTTCACGGATGAAAATATCCATAAAATTTTTGGACATGAAGCAGCTGAAGATGAGAACAGTGAAAGATTACAAGAATATTATCTAAAAAACGAAATTTACGATAGGATTACCGCGAATTTACCCTTAAGAATATTAGTAGGCCATAAGGGAATAGGAAAGTCTGCATTATTTAAAATAGCTATTGCTGAAGACAAGTATAAGGGTATTTTACCTATATATATACGGCCTGACGACCTCATTGGAATAGGTAAAGAAAAAAATGATTTTTTAGAAACTATAAGAGAGTGGAAAATTGGCTTGAAGTCAATTATTACTGCAAAAGTCTTAGAATACGCTGAGATTGATCCTGAAAGCGAAATTTATTCTAAAATAAAAACTTACAGCGGAAAAATTGTAAATTTTGTTACTGATACCTTTACTTATATAAAAGAAAAATTAAATCTTAATCAAGCTCAAGAAATCATAATTAGTTCCTATCTAAAAAATAAAAAAATAAATATTTATATAGATGATTTAGATAGAGGTTGGGAGTCCAAAAAATCCGACATTCAAAATCTTTCAGCTTTATTAAATGCTATTAGAGATATGAGTAATGATAATCCCGGATTAAATTTCAAAATATCTTTAAGATCAGATGTATATTATTTAGTGCGGACTTCTGACGAATCAACTGATAAGATAGAAGGTTCTGTAGTTTGGTATACTTGGACTCCACATGAAATATTATTATTACTAATAAAAAGGATCCAAACATATTTAGGTAATGATTTTAATATAGACTCTTTTAGACATTTGCAACAATCTCAATTAGCAAGATATTTGGACTATGTATTTGAACCCAAATTCACTGGAATTGGCAAGTGGTCAGATATTGCAGTGTATAAAGTATTAATGTCAATGATAAGAAAACGACCGAGAGATTTGGTCAAACTTTGTACTCTAGCTGCAAAGCGAGCCCATAATTTAAAACAAAATAAAATTAATACCGAATCCCTACGATCTATATTTGAAGAATATTCACAAGGCAGGATTCAAGATACAATTAATGAGTTTAAATCTGAATTGCCCAAGATTGAAAGTTTATTACTTGGAATGAAGCCTACAAAAAAAACGTTAAAGGCCTCTGAAAATTATATTTTTACAACACAGCAATTGCTTGCTAAACTCAACAATATTATGATGCATTCTGATTTCAAGTTTGCGAACGGCCGTAGTGCGACTGCAAGAGAGTTGCTTCAGTTTCTTTATAAAATTAATTTTTTAACAGCGAGAAAGCTTACAGAATCTGGAGAAATTGATAGAAAAGATTTTGAGGAAAACAGATACTTATCTAATCAATTTGTTGATTTTGGTTATGATTGGGAAATTCATCCAGCATATCGATGGGCTTTGCAGCCAGACAGCATAGAAGATATTTTTTACAAATTAGATATCAGATAAGCAGATATATCTGCTTATCTGATATCTAATTTACAACGCCCCCGCCTTAATCTCATCCACCACACCCGGATCAAGCAAAGTACTGGTATCACCTAAGTTCGACGTATCGCCTTCGGCAATCTTCCTTAATATGCGGCGCATGATCTTGCCCGATCGTGTTTTGGGCAGCCCGGTTACAAACTGGATCTTATCCGGCTTGGCTATTGGGCCTATAATGCGCGATACCGTCATTACGATGTCCTTACGGGTAATTTCCTCGTCGCCATGCTTATCGGGGCTTACCACAAAGGCATAAACGCCCTGGCCTTTAATATCGTGCGGATAACCCACCACGGCTGACTCCACCACGCTGCTGTGCATGTTAATGGCGTTCTCTACCTCGGCGGTACCAATGCGGTGGCCCGATACGTTGAGCACATCATCAACCCTGCCGGTAATACGGTAATAACCATCCTCATCGCGCAGGCAGCCGTCGCCTGTAAAATAAAGGTTCCCATAGGTGGCAAAGTAGGTGGTGCGGCAGCGCTCATGATCGCCATAAGTGGTGCGCAGCATACCCGGCCAGGGAAATTTTATACATAAATTGCCGCTTACGCCATTGCCTTCAATCACTTCTCCCTTTTCATCCACCAACACCGGCTGAACGCCCGGCAGCGGTAAACTGGCATAACCCGGTTTAAGCGGCGTAACGTTCGCGATGGGCGAGATCATAAAGCCGCCGGTTTCGGTTTGCCACCAGGTATCAACAATGGGGCAGTTCTTTTTGCCAATGTTCTCATCAAACCAATGCCAGGCCTCCTCATTCAGCGGTTCACCAACCGAACCCAGCTTGGTAAGCGAACTCAGGTCCTTATCTTTTACAAAATCAAGCCCGAAGCTCATTAATGAACGGATAGCCGTTGGCGCGGTATAAAATATATTTACTTTGTGCTTATCAATAATATCCCAAAAACGCCCGGCATCGGGCCAGGTAGGGATACCCTCGAACATTACAGTAGTAGCGCCCTGCGAAAGCGGACCGTACACGATATATGAATGCCCGGTGATCCAGCCGATATCGGCGGTACAAAAATACACCTCGCCCGGCTCGTATTGGAAAGCATTGGAAAAGGTATAGCCTGTATAAACCATATAACCGCCGCAGGTATGTACCACGCCCTTAGGCTTGCCGGTTGAACCGGAGGTGTACAGCACAAACAGCATATCCTCCGCATCCATTTCTTCTGCCTCGCAGGCAGTATTGCCCTGGGTTTCTACCTTTTTGATCTCATCTTCCCACCAAACATCGCGGCCTTTGATCATCGATACCGGCGTGCGGGTTTGCGTAAGCACGATCACTCTTTTGATAGACGGGCACCTTACCAGCGCATCATCGATCACGGTTTTCATGGGGATCTTTTTATCGCCACGTACACCACCATCGGTGGTGATCACGATATTACATTCGGCATCCAATATCCTATCGGCAATGGATTGCGCCGAGAAGCCCCCAAATACCACCGAATGGATAGCGCCTATGCGGGCACAAGCCAACACGGCAATGGCCAGTTCGGGCACCATAGGCATGTAAATGCAAATGCGGTCGCCTTTTTTGGCGCCGTTGTTTTTTAAAACATTGGCAAACTGGCAAACTTTGTCGTATAGCTGTTTATAGGTTAATACGCGGTGATGTTCCTGCGGATCGTTAGGCTCCCAGATGATAGCAGGCTTATCGCCCAGTTTTTCCAGGTTGCGGTCGAGGCAGTTTTCGGTGATGTTCAGTTTGGCGCCTTTAAACCATTCTATTTTTGGCTCCTTAAAGTTCCATTCCAAAACTTTATCCCATTTTTTGCGCCAATAAAAGGTATCAGCAACATCACTCCAAAACGCTTCGGGCTGTTGAACACTGCGGGTGTAGGCCGCTTCGTACTCGGGGAAAGACTTAATTTTCATATCGGTAAAATCGATTTATAAGGGCGGCGTAAATTAGTAATTTTCCTGTTTAGCAATTGCAGGTTAATAAAAATTTAATAAGTTTAGGTTACTTTTTAAAATCAACGTATGCTTACCAATAAATCGATTTTAATATTATGCTTGTTTCTTATTTTATCTATTAAAATAAACTATGCGCAGGAAACCAAAATTCTTGGCCAGTCAGAATATGTAATAGGAAGAATTAAGGATATAATAGCGATAAATCATTCCAAAGACGGCGATT